>ULRN01046820.1_pt1 | contig 12785 bp, 9 predicted proteins | sample 1955461 | NCBI WGS metagenome assembly ULRN01 (sample SAMEA4835683, study PRJEB28245) | human gut metagenome | biome: gut microbiome; material: fecal sample | place: Denmark | collected 2008 | reverse complement strand
GGCATCGAATGCCCGAAGGTTGCTCCTCTGTGTGCAGTTGAAACAGTGAATCCAAAGATGCAGCCAACAGTCGATGCCGATAATCTCACCAAGATGTACGAGAGTGGCGATTTCAAAGGATGCCAGATCTACGGACCACTTTCCATGGATCTTGCGATCGATCCGGAAGCAGCTGTTCACAAAGGTGTGACTAATCCAGTAGCCGGACATGCTGATATTCTCCTCTTCCCGAATATCGATGCAGGAAATATCACATATAAGATTCTTGTCCGCACTGCAAAGGTCAAGATCGGTAACGTACTTGTCGGAACAAGCGCTCCGGTTGTACTTACATCACGTTCTGATGATTTCCAGACAAAACTGAATTCTATCGCTCTTGCGACCGTAATCGCAGGATCGATCACAGACTAAGGAGGATCTTTTTATGAGCTATAAAATTTTAGTAATCAACCCGGGATCTACTTCTACCAAGATCGGTGTGTACGAAGACGAAACTTTGTTATTCGAAGAAACACTCCGTCATTCCACCGAAGAGATTGCAAAATATGCAACCATCGTTGACCAGAAAGATTTCCGTAAAGAACTGATCGTAGATATTCTCGCAAAGAACAGCTTCGACATCAAATCTCTGAATGTTGTAGTAGGACGAGGCGGACTTTTAAAACCGATCCCAGGTGGAACCTATCCAGTATCTGACGCACTTCTTGCTGACTTAAAAGCAGGTGTGCAAGGACAGCATGCATCGAACCTTGGAGGCATCCTTGCCCGCGAAATCGGTGATGAGATCGGAGTTCCTTCTTACATTGTTGACCCGGTTGTTGTCGATGAGATGGAACCTGTTGCAAGATATTCCGGAATCCCGGAACTTCCGCGTATCAGTATCTTCCACGCACTGAACCAGAAAGCAGTTGCCAAACGCTACGCCAAAGAACAGAGTGTATCTTATGACTCCCTGAACCTGGTCGTTGTACATATGGGCGGCGGTGTATCTGTCGGTGCTCATAAAAATGGCAAAGTTATCGATGTCAACAACACGCTTGACGGAGACGGACCTTTCTCACCGGAACGTTCCGGCGGTGTACCGGCAGGCGCACTCGTAAAAATGTGTTTCTCCGGTCAGTACACACAGGCTGAAGTATATAAAAAGATCAACGGGAAAGGCGGTCTTAACGGATACCTTGGAACCAACAACATGCGCGACGTTGCAGAACGTGCCTTTGAAAAGGGTGACAAAGAAGCAGCCGGTGTATTCCACGCGTTCACTTACCAGGTTGCCAAAGAAGTCGGCGCCATGGCAGCCGTACTTAACGGCAAAGTAGACCAGATCCTTCTCACCGGCGGTATCGCATACAGCGATTATGTAACATCCGAGATCAAGGAAAAAGTCGGATTCATCGCCCCAATCACCGTCTACCCGGGTGAAGATGAACTCCTCGCCCTCGCTCAAGGCGCTCTCCGTGTATTAAACGGCGAAGAAAAACCTCTGGTATATTAATTTTTTTCCAAAGCCCTAAAACATGCAAAACGCATATATCTCATCGTAGAAAAAAGTCTGGCACACCTCGCCAGACTTTTTTAGTTACTACGCTTTTATTTAATAATGTCAATAGCTTCGAGGGACAAATCGGGCAAAAGATAATGCGTCTATTCGTCTTTTGTGCAATGGAGATGAAACCAAAAAATCGTGGAAGCCTCTGCTGAACACGATTTTCGCTTTAGGGGGTTCATCGGAATGGTTTGCACAACTAGAATAGACGCATTATCTTTTGCCCAATTTGTCAACACAACCTAAATCATTCAAAAAAAGAGCAGACACTAAAAAAGCATCCACCCTTTTTTTCTATCCCTAATCTCTTTTAACTACAGCAGAGCATCCCATTCCGCCACCAACACAAAGTGTTGCAAGTCCTGTATGTACATCTTCTTTCTGCATCTCATACAACAAGCTTACAAGGATTCTTGCACCTGAGCAGCCAACCGGATGTCCGAGAGCAATTGCTCCACCATTGACATTCAGCTTACTAAGGTCAAATCCAAGATCTTTTCCAACAGCTACAGACTGTGCTGCAAATGCTTCGTTTGCTTCGATCAGATCAAAATCTCCGATCTCCATTCCCAGCTTCTTCATAACCTTACGTGTTGAATAAACCGGTCCGATTCCCATGATTGCCGGATCACATCCTGCGAGTTCTCCGCCGATCCATGTTGCCATAGGTGTTACGCCAAGCTCTTTTGCTTTTTCTTCACTCATAACGATAAGTGCAGCTGCACCATCATTGATTCCGGATGCGTTACCTGCTGTAACCATACCGTCTTTCTTAAATGCAGGACGAAGTTTTGCAAGACCTTCTTTTGTGATTCCTTTACGAGGACCTTCATCTGTATCTACAAGAATCGTTTCTTTTTTCTTCTTCACTTCGACCGGAACAATCTCGTCTTTAAATTTACCTTCTGCCATTGCTTTTTCACATTTGTTCTGAGACCATGCTGCAAATTCATCCAGTTCTTCTCTTGTAAGTCCCCACTGTTCGCAGATATTTTCTGCTGTGATTCCCATGTGATAATTATGGAATGCATCGGTCAGACCATCCTTGATCATAGCATCTTCGATTGTCGCATTTCCCATACGATATCCATAACGTCCGTTTCTCAACATGTACGGAGCCATTGTCATATTTTCCATACCACCTGCAACGATGATATCTGCATCTCCAGCTGCGATCAGCTTCGCTGCAAGGTTTACACAGTGAAGACCGGATCCACAAAGTACGTTGATAGTTGTTGCCGGTACTTCATTCGGGATTCCTGCATATACAGCTGCCTGACGTGCCGGGTTCTGTCCGTTGCCAGCCTGGATAACATTTCCCATATACACTTCGTCAACCTGATCCGGAGAAACGCCCGCTCTTTTGAGAGCTTCTTTGATTACGATCGTTCCAAGTTCTACAGCCGATGTATTTGCAAACTGTCCGCCCATTACACCGATTGCTGTACGACATGCTCCTGCTAAAACAACTTTTCTTGCCATGATAAAAATCCTCCTTTATTTTGTAAATCACCTGATGTTTTTATTATAATCCTCTAAAAAACAGAATTCAATAGATGCTTGATATTTTTTTAACATTTTTTATGTTCTATTCCAGGTACATGCCTCAATTCGATTGAGAGATTTCTTGATAAATGTTAAGCTTTTCTCGGTATTTATACTTATTGACACTCACATCATTATTATGTTTTTTTCAAAAAAACAATTTTGTCATTGACATTTATATAGCAATTTGTTAAATTAAAGTTGCTCATATGACTGACGGAAGTGGAATGAACCACAGGGAAATATGAGGATTTGATTATTTAGCCGACCGTCTGGGCGATTCAGCTCAGATGCCGGCTTTTTTTACGCATTTTTATAAGATTATCATAAATCAGGGCTATATAAAAGGCGTAAACATCCATCGGTTCTTCTAGCTGAACCTTTTCATATGTCTGGAATTTGCCAGAACTTTCCGGGCATAAACCGCAGCAACACAGTGTATAATAACCGGGTCATAGGTACTATGGCTCACCCACAAGAAGGAGGAATAACCAAATGATGCAGAAAGAACAATGGCAGGGATTTGAAGGAAGACTCTGGAAAGAAGAAATCAACGTTCGTGATTTTATCCAGAACAACTACACACCTTACGAGGGAGATTCTTCATTCCTTGCAGACCCGACCGAAGCAACAAACCAGCTCTGGGGCAAGCTTCAGGAACTCCAGAAAGAAGAACGTGCAAAAGGCGGCGTTCTGGATATGGAAACAGAAGTGGTATCTTCTCTTACCGCTTACGGTCCAGGTTATATCTGCGAAGAACTGAAAGATAAAGAACAGGTTGTGGGTCTTCAGACTGACAAACCTCTGAAACGTGCATTTATGCCGTTCGGTGGAATCAAAATGGCTGAGGAAGCATGCAAAACTTACGGATATGAACCAAACCCGAAATTTCATAAAATCTTTACAGATTATCATAAAACACATAACCAGGCAGTATTTGATGCCTATACTCCGGAAATGAAAAAAGCACGTCACAATAAGATCCTTACAGGGCTTCCGGATACTTACGGACGTGGACGTATCGTCGGTGACTACCGTCGTGTTGCTCTTTACGGCATCGATCTTCTGATCGCTATGAAGCAGGATGATCTCGCAAACTGCGGATACGGATCCATGCGTGACAATGTCATCCGTCAGCGAGAAGAACTTGCAGAACAGATCCGTGCCCTCAAGGGTATGAAAGAAATGGCTGCTATCTACGGATTCGACATTTCCGAGCCGGCAAAAAATGCAAAAGAAGCATTCCAGTGGCTGTACTTCGGATACCTTGCAGCAATCAAGACTCAGAACGGAGCTGCCATGAGCGTCGGACGTGTATCTACCTTCCTTGATATCTACATCAAGAGAGATATGGAAGCAGGAATCCTTACCGAAGAAGAAGCTCAGGAATTAGTTGACCATATGACAATGAAATTCCGTATGGTTAAGTTCGCACGTATCCCATCTTACAACCAGCTCTTCTCTGGTGACCCGGTTTGGGCTACACTGGAAGTCGGCGGAATGGGACAGGACGGACGTTCTATGGTAACAAAGACAGACTACCGTTTCCTGCACACCCTGGAAAACATGGGACCTTCTCCGGAACCGAACCTGACTGTACTTTACACAGAACGTCTTCCGAAGAACTTCAAGGACTACGCTTCACATATTTCTATTGAAACAAGTTCTATCCAGTATGAAAATGATGATGCAATGCGTCCGGTATGGGGCGATGACTATTCTATCTGCTGCTGCGTATCTGCAACACAGACAGGTAAAGAAATGCAGTTTTTCGGAGCAAGAGCAAACCTTGCAAAATGCCTTCTTTACGCGATCAACGGTGGTGTCGACTGCAAGTCAAAAGATCAGGTAGGACCGGCTTACACACCGATCACTTCTGAATACCTTGATTATGATGAAGTAATGGCTAAATACGACAAGATGATGGACTGGCTCGCTGGACTGTATGTAAACGTACTGAACCTGATCCAGTACATGCATGACAAATACTACTATGAAGCATCTCAGATGGCACTGATCGATACCGATGTACGTCGTACATTTGCAACAGGTATCGCAGGATTCTCTCATGTAGTTGACTCCTTAAGTGCGATCAAATATGCAAAAGTGAAAACAATCCGTGACGAAAACGGACTCGTTGTAGATTTCGAGACAACCGGTGATTTCCCGAAATACGGAAATGATGATGACCGCGCAGATGATATCGCAGTATGGCTTCTTCAGACATTTATGAAGAAACTGAAAAAGCATCACACCTACCGTGAATCCGAACCGACAACTTCTATCCTTACCATTACCTCAAACGTTGTATATGGAAAAGCTACCGGTGCTCTTCCGGACGGAAGAAAAGCAGGCGCACCGCTTTCACCTGGAGCAAACCCAAGCTACGGTGCAGAACAGAACGGACTTCTTGCTTCCCTGAACTCCGTTGCCAAGCTGCCTTACGAATGGGCACTTGACGGAATCTCTAACACCCAGACCATCAACCCGGATGCAATCGGACATACTCCGGAGGAACGCATTAACAACCTGGTAAATGTTATGGACGGATACTTCTCTCAGGGTGCTCACCATCTGAACGTCAACGTATTCGGAACAGAAAAACTTCTTGACGCTATGGAACATCCGGAAAAAGAAGAATACGCAAACTTTACGATCCGTGTATCAGGATATGCGGTTAAGTTCATCGACCTTACACGCGAACAGCAGCTCGATGTGATCGCAAGAACCTGCCACGATCGTATGTAATTACCGAACTTACACTCTTTTGCCAAACATATCGTTATGCTGAAAGTCATGCATTTTAAAGTGCATGACTTTCGACACATACAGAGATGCTGCTGGCAGCTTTTCCTGCATACTAAGGCATTTAAAAGACTCTGCCTGATCCGCAGTTTTCCAATCACACAATGAAAAAGGAGATTTTCATATGACTCAAATCAAAGGACTTATTCACTCTACAGAAAGCTTTGGTTCTGTTGACGGGCCTGGGGTACGTTTTATTATATTTGTTCAGGGATGTCCACTGAGATGTCAGTTCTGCCATAACCCTGACACCTGGAATATGACAGATAAAAACGGCGCCACCTGGCGCAGTGCCGATGAGCTTCTTGCGCAGGCTCTGCGTTACCGCACTTACTGGAAAAATGGCGGTGGAATCACCGTAAGCGGCGGAGAACCTCTCCTTCAGATTGATTTTCTGCTGGATCTTTTCAAAAAAGCAAAGGCAAAAGGTATTCACACAACGATTGATACTGCAGGCGGTCCTTTTACCAGAGAAGAACCATTTTTCTCCAAATTCCAGGAGCTGATGCAGTATACCGATCTTCTTCTTGTTGATATCAAGCATATCGATGAAAAATCTCACAAAGAGCTGACCGGAAAAACAAAAAAAAACATTCTGGATATGATCCGCTTTCTCTCCGATATCAAAAAACCTGTCTGGATCCGCCATGTGCTCGTACCGGAGCGCAGCGACTATGATGAATACTTAAACCGGTTAAATGATTTTATCCAGACACTTGATAATGTAGAAAGAGTAGAAATCCTGCCTTATCACACACTTGGTGCCTACAAATGGAAAGAGCTGGGACTTGATTATCCCCTCGAAGGGATCAATCCACCTTCGAGAGAACGTGTGGAAAATGCAAAAAAAATCCTGCACTGTTCGTAAGACATATTTTAAAAAATAGATGGCAGCTTTCTCTTCATATTTTGCCTGTAATGTGCTATGATTGGTGTAGTGTATTTAAGAGAGGAGAATTATAGCAATGAACGAAAGAATGGAACGCGTATTGCAAAAAATGGAAAAAAAAGGAATCGATCAGTTACTTGTATCTGATCCACTCAGCATCCGCTTTTTAACGGGCATCATGGTACATCCAGGGGAAAGATTGTACGCTCTGCTGCTTCGTACAAACGGAAAGCACACCATGTTCTTGAACTATCTGTATTATGTATCTGATACAGGATTTGAAGAAGTATGGTTCAGTGATATGGATGATCAGATCGGGGTTCTGACAGAACATATCAATACCAAGGGCGTAATCGGTATCGACAAAGCATTTCCTGCTCGTTTCCTGATCCCGCTTCAGGAACGCTGCCCGGAACTGAAAACGATATGGGGATCTGACTGTGTAGACGGTGTTCGTGCTGTTAAGAATGAAGAAGAAATCAAGATCATGAGACAGGCATCTGTAATCAATGACATGGTTATGGAAAGAGCTGCTGCCTACATTAAAGAAGGCATGACAGAAAAACAGATTGCTGATTTCATTGAAGCAGAATACTACAAAGAAGGCGCAACAGGACTCAGCTTTGATACGATCGTATGCTTCGGTGCTAACGCTGCTGACCAACATCACTCACCAAGCGAGACAAGAACTTTGAAAGCCGGAGAATGCGTTCTGATCGATATGGGATGCATCTGGAACGGTTATTGCTCAGATATGACAAGAACCTTCTACTGCAAGAGCGTAGACGAAGAACAGGCCGCAATCCATGACCTTGTTCGTACAGCGGTTGAGAAAGCAGAAGCCATCATCAAACCAGGCGTACGTTTCTGTGATATCGATGCGCAGGCAAGAGATCTCATCGGCGAAGCAGGATACGGAGAATACTGGAAGATTCGTCTTGGACATTTCATCGGCCAGGAAGACCATGAATACGGTGATGTAAGCCCGATCAACAAGAACGTAGCTGAACCGGGTATGATCTTCTCGATCGAACCGGGAATCTACATCGAAGGCAAATACGGTGTACGTATCGAAGACCTCGTTCTCGTAACAGAAGACGGATATGAACTTCTTAACGTAGTAGATAAAAAATATAGAACAGTTGGTTAATTGTTCTTCCATTACTTCAATATAGAACCAAAAAAGACACGCATTACTGCGTGTCTTTTTTGGTCAACCCCTGGATCGCGTTAACAATTTCCATATACGTTTCTTCGATTGCATCCTGTCCGGGAACCCCACGTAAAAGTGTATTTCCCTTCTCTACAGCTGCTTTCAGCTCATTTACGGATTCATCGGTATAGGTCTCTGTATTAATAGATTCTGTGTTGTCAATTAATGCTTTTAACTGCGTCTTGTCTAACTTCTGTGGTGTGATGGTAATTGTATCGCCAACTTTTTGTGTGGTATTCTTTCCCCCACTCAAATTTTGCCGTACAAAATAAATACCTCCACCAATCACCACACATGCAAGAAGTATGACAAGAACAGAACCTATCTCTGTCCCGCGGTCACGATGAGTTTTCTTTGGTCTTTTTACGATAGTTTGATTCGTATGCTTATTCATATAGAAATATCCTTTATAAACTTCAGGTAGCTGTGAGAGAACTCACAGCCACCTGATTAAATTCACATCATCTGTGCTTATTGCTAAGACCAGATTATGCGTTTCTTCTTCTGAAGAATGCTACAACTGCTGCAGCACCTGCAATAAGAAGTGTTGCTACGTATACGAATACGTTGCTATGATCACCAGTCTGAACTGTATCAGATTTCTGCTCATTTGCTTTCTTTGCAGATTCCTTCTTGTTTGTCTTTTTGTCATCTTTTGCTACTGTTGTAGATGTTTTGTCATCTTTCTTGTTCTCTTCAATTGAAGTACCCGGTTTTTCTTCTGGAGTACTTGGTTTTGAAGGATCAACTGATGGCTGATCCGGATCAACCGGAGTTTCATTCTTTTCAAGAACAGCTGTTACTGTGTAGTCATCAGCTACTCCGTATGGGAATGCGATTGATGTTGCATTTGCATCAAGGTTGTAGATTTCTTCGCCAGCTTTGTTTGTTACTTTCCAGCCTTTGAATGTGTATCCATCTTTTGCTACTACTGTCGGAAGGAATCCAAGGTTGTATTCTGCTTCCTGAAGATTTTTGTTATCAAGCTGTGTTGCTTCTCCGTATCCTTCGAATGATCCTTCGTTTGAATCGATTACAACTGTTGCATTTGCTACTGCTACAGCCGGTGTTTCTTCAACTTTTTCAAATTCAGGTGTAATTGTTACATAACCAACATTAGATCCTTCTGGGAAATGTGCAAGTCCTGTCACACCAAATGTTTTAGCATCTGCATCCCAATTCTGTGTTTCAGCGCCTTCAACTTTCCATCCAGTAAACTTGTATCCATCATTTGCTTTTACTGCCGGAATTTCAAACTGCTGGTCTGTGTCTGCAGGAATATTTTTGAAAGAAACAACTGTTGATGGTGCATAATCCGGGAATGATCCTTTTTCTGAATCAATAATATTGAAATATACTTCTACTTTTTTTTCTTCAGCTGGTTCTTCTTTAGCTTTTACATTAACATTAACATCTGCATCCTTACCATATTCTACAGAAGTACTCCACTTATCATCTGCAAGTTCGTATCCTTTTGGAATTGTAAGATCTTTTGCAGTAAACTCAGCGCTTTCTCCAACTTTACCATTCTTTTTAATGGTCTGGATATTATCTTTAATATAATTGTCTGAATTTACATCAACGTAATGTACACGTAATTCAGCATCTTTTTTCTCTACTGCAGCTTCTTTTTCTTTGAATGTCGCCTCGAATGTCACATATCCATCATTCTTGTCTTTTTCATAGAATGCTAATCCTGAAACATAAAATGTTTCTGACTCTGGTAACCAATCTGCTTCATTAGCTCCACTAACATGCCATCCAGTAAATTCATATCCTTCTTTTGCTTCCACTTTCGGAATAGGATGCGCGTCTCCGTCAGTTTCATCTAAATCATAAGTTACTACTTTAGCTCCAGCCGGGTCTGTAAATTTTCCTTTTTCAGGATCAACATTGAAAGCAACATGAGCAGTTTTCTTTATCTCTACTGGTTTAATAACTGCTTGAATAGCTACACACTCTGAAGTACCAGCAGCTCTTACAATATCCTCATAACTCATTTGGGCAGTAGCATCAAAAAACTTATCATTAATTGTCCATCCCTTGAGCTCATATCCCTCTTCAACAGTAAGTGTTGGTGGCGTGATAGTATCATCGCTCGTCATCTCTTTAGTTAAAAAGTGTTGTCCGTCTGCACCCACTGCATAATCCCAGTAATTGAAAGTTACTGTAATGTTAAATGCTTTTTCATCTGTAGCAACAGCTGTAGCAGAACTATTGTTATCAGCCGCAACAACCGGTACAGCATTTACTCCAACGAGCATTACTGCGACAGAGAACGCACATGCCTGATGAAGTACTCTTCTCTTTCTCATCTTAAAAAATTATATGCTTTTTTGCATACGTATCCTATCTGGGTTATTATAAGTCTTAATTTTTAAGAAGTCAACAGTATTATCTCTTTTTCTAGGACTTCCTGGTCTTTTTAACATACTTTTTTCAAAACATTTTATTTTTTCTTTTCTTTTTCAAAACAATTAAATGTTTTATTAACACTTTCACTATAATAGTGGGTTTTTAATGTTATTTCCCCTATTTTTCAGTATTTTAATAGGTAAATTCTTTATAAATAATTCGATAAAAAACCATAGTTTTCAAAATTGCGTCTTCTTATCTTTGTGCTTTATAATAAGAAAGTAGTAAATTTGAAAGGAAACCGTTTTCATGAAAGACATTGGCAGGATTCTGAAATATGCCCGTGAGAATAAAAAATATACACAAAACAAGTAATGGAATTAACCGGCATCCACAGGAAATCGCTTTCTGGTTAAGAGAACAACGTTGCCGAGCCAAATCTATCAACCTTTGCGACTCTTGCCAATCTCTATGGTATTTCTGCCGATGAAGTATTAGATATTGGTGGAAAAGCTTCTTCCGACTCTCTGCCTCAATGTGAATTCCAGGTTCTTTCTTTATTTAAAGAACTTGACCCCAAACATCAGGAAGAACTCCTGATTCAAATCACCGCACTTGTCAGATTTTTGCATACAAAAAATATGGCGCCGCAAGTCTCACAATTCCTATTTCGTTAGAGATCATAAGCGGAAAGATTAAAGTTTAGAGATTAAAGTTTGAATATGATAGCACATGTGTATCTTTAATTTTAAGACTTTTTGATTTATTGGTATTTTTTCTAAGAATTCTACTCTTTTTAACGTTATTTCTTATATAATAGCAATAGTACATACCACTTCACTTATATTATATATGAAATCTTCGAAAGGACGATCGCCCATGGAACAATATAGGAGAATTTCTCCGGACAGCACGTGAAGATAATTTTTATACTCAGAAGAAAGTAATGGAACTGACCGGTATCAACCGCAAGACTCTGTCCGGCTATGAGAACAGTGTAGCTGAACCAGATCTTGACACATTTGCCAGATTACTCCGCTTATATCAACTTTCTGCGGATGAAGTATTAGGAATTAAGACTTCTACCCCCCCCCTCGCATTTTTCCCTTTCGCGCTGCGAATGAAAAATGCTTACTCTTTTCCAAAAATTTGACACCAGCCACCAGGAAGAGCTTTTGATTCAGTTTCAATCTCTCGCAGACTATCTCGATAAAAAATCAAAATAAATTGTCATTGCTTTTTCCTGCTCTGACCATTTATAATGAACTTATACTATGTTTGAAGGGGGAACATTTTCATGAAAGATATTGGTAAAATTCTGAAAAACGCCCGTGAGAATAAAGAATATACCCAGAAACAAGTGATGGAATTGACCGGTATCCACAGAAAATCTCTGTCCGGTTATGAGAATAACGTTGCCGAGCCGGATCTCTCCACTTTCGCAACCCTTGCCAATCTGTATGGCATCTCTGCAGATGAAGCTTTGGAAATTGGTGAACCGGATCCTTCTGTTTCTTTGCTTCGTTTTGAATTCCAAGTTCTTTCTTTATTTAAAGAACTCGATGCAAAGCATCAGGAAGAACTTCTGATCCAGATCACCGCACTCGTCAGATATTTAAATGCAAAAAATATGGTGCCGCAAAATCATCAATCCAGATAATTTTGCGGCACCACCGATTTATACATGTAAATTCTTTTCCATTTCCTGACGCATTTCTTTTCCCTTGAAAAGCACCAGTCCGATCAGCATCAGCACGCCCATCCCAATTGAAATCACAGACGGAAATACAATTCGTACCTTACCAGTCAGCAAAAAGATAAATGGTAAGATCATTCCGTAAAGCGCCGCCATCACAAAGTACACCAGATAGTCCTTCGCCTGACGGTAATACACCCTCGATATGATCAGCATCGAAATCATAATCAAGCCACTGACTCCCGGAAGCACAAAGTCAATCGACCAGCCATGCCAGCCGGTCAGCCAGTCCCAGATAATACAGCCGACTGTCACAATGATCAGCTGCCACATGGCATTCTTCAGCAGATTGTACCGCTTGAAGAAACCGACTGCGAGCGCCAACCACATACTGAACGCACCGCCGCACACAAACAGTGACAGATGGAAATTCGTATCAATGCTATAATCCACTCCCAGTGCCGCCACAATCGCGATCATGCAAAGAAATGTAAATATTTTGAAAATCTGCATTCCTTTCGCTTCTGTCATCACACTTTCCGGATACTCCACTTCAAGGATCTCAGGCTTTACTTCCTGCTCTTTCAGAATCTGGAAAAAGTTGTCCTTGATCGCATCACAGTCATATCTGGACGTAAATCCCAGATAAATCTTATCCCGGAAGGAACACATACAAAGCTCTACTTTCGGCGTACTTGTATAAACACCAAAATACCTAATATACGTCTCATAGCTT
>ULRN01038639.1_pt1 | contig 12788 bp, 10 predicted proteins | sample 1955461 | NCBI WGS metagenome assembly ULRN01 (sample SAMEA4835683, study PRJEB28245) | human gut metagenome | biome: gut microbiome; material: fecal sample | place: Denmark | collected 2008 | reverse complement strand
AAATAAAAAAGAGATTACCACCAAATTTGACGAAGAACCCTATATGATATGTAGTTCGAAAGTTTGATAAAAAAAATAGTGGGATGCTTGGAGGCCAAATGAGAATTCATGAGGCGAACAAAAAGAGCGGGGCACTGTTATAGGAGCCCCGCTCTTTTTGTTATTTCTAATTATTATTTTTTTATTAAGCAAACTCTTTGTATATATTTAGCAGTGACTCTGCTGCGTTCCGCCAAGAGAACTGTTGGCTGCGTTTTAATCCATATTCTACTTGTTTCTGATAGAATGTTTCATCACTTTCCAGTTGCAGTATTTTTTCTGTAATGTCTTTAGAATTAAACGGGTCGGCTAGTAAAGCACCTTCTCCGGCTATTTCAGGCATAGCTGATGTATTACCTGCTATAATAGGTGTTCCACAGGCCATTGCTTCCAACATTGGGATACCGAAGCTTTCCCGAAGAGAAGGATAAAGGAATGCGAATGCTCCAGCATAAAGTGCTGGAAGGTCGGTATTCGCAATGTATCCGGGGAAGCGAAGATAACTTTTGATTTCAGTTATCTTTTCTTCTTCCAAGATCCGGTCGATAGCGTCTTCTTTGAGGTCGGCAATAAGTAGTGGGAGTTTTTGTACCGACTGTTTCAGGTAGTCGCTGTATGCTTTTAATACTCTTGGGGTATTCTTTTTAGGATCAGTATTTCCCAAAAAGAACAGGTAGTTTTCTGCATCGATATACTTCCGGGTTATCTTAGGCGCTTTCGGTTGTAGATGAAAGTGACTGTTGAAGCCATTGTACACAGCTACTAGTTGTTCTTCTGGTAAGTGTAACGCTTCGAGAATCCGCTTTCGTTCGAATTGTGAGACAGTGATAATCTTTTTGCATTTGGGAAGTATACGGGGGACGACGAGCCGACGATAATGCCACCCCATTTCCTGATACCATGACAGGCTGGACGACTGTCGTTTTTCTAGGTAAATAATGTCATGTAGTGTCAGTACCAATGGTACAGAACAATGGAGAGGAGCCGTGTTGCTGGTGCAATGTAACAGATCAGGCTTAATGCTTTTCACTGCTTGAGGAAGAGCCACCTGTTCCCAAAGCGGATATGTGGGGCACTTTAATTCAATGATATGCACGTTGTCCGAACTCTCGAGGCATCTGTCTTCGCCCGGACTGATAAAGATAAAGTATTCATTCTCATGATCCATTTTCTGTAACTCTCGAATTGTTTCGAGAGCGACGAAATCCATTCCATGTTTATTAGGACGGAAGATACGTTGGGCTTCAATGGCTATTTTCATAATCTTTTCTTTTTAGTGGGGTGATGATGTTTTTCTTTCTTATTATAATAAGGCTTTTTCTTAAGTTGCTGCGTTAAGTAAATTCTGGTTATGAATGTTCTTCTCCATGCTCTGTATGGATGAACTTCTTGTAGGCTCCTTTCAACTTAAATAGATTGCCGATAGTGGTAAGTGCCAGCATGGGTATCTTGATGATAGCTTTTCCTAATTGCTTGTTGAGCAGGTTGTTCGGTATGGGGAGTATCATTGCTGCTATCTGGGCTGCAGATAATATCCACCATTTAATGGCTATTGTCCATTCGTGTCCGGAGGAATTGCCTTGAAGGCTTAACCAGATGCCGATAGTAGTGAAAATAAGCGTCAGTCCGAAAACAGCTGCCAGTTGTATCAATCGTGGCGGAAGCATCCATTGTATTATTTTGTCATAGTAGTCGATATTGCCTTGACAGATTGCTTTCCATAGTCCGGACAGTGAACTGCGGAGAATGCCAAATTGTGCAGCTATCCAACGTTTACGTTGATTGCTGATGGCTTCTTCTTTCTGTGTCTTTTCGTCATAGATTGGTATCTGTGGCAGGTAAGTGGTGTGAATTCGTTGCTGTAAAAGCAATACTTCCAACTCTTTGTCTTCACCTGCCGTTTCGAGGTGTTTCACATTTTGCCTGAACCACTCTGCTTCAAAAGCCATTCCTGAACCGGACAGAGCAGCTGAAAGTCCAAGGGCGTTGTGCCCACTGCGGAAAATGCCGTTATTGATTTCTTCGCTAATACCGTCGAGAACAGAAATATCTGTGTTCAGGTTCTTGCCTGTTCGGTGAGCTTGTACAGATTTTACACCGTTGTCAAATGCACGGTTTACTTCTGCCAGAAAATCCGGGGAAGTCAGGTTGTCGGCATCCATGATGACTACAATGTCGTAAGGTTCGCCTTCGATAGAATCTATTGCCATTGTCAGGGCTTTAGCTTTGGAGCTTTCTTTGTAATCCGCTATCAGTAGGCGAATAGGCAGAGAACGCAGTGTGTCATTGGTTGCAGATTGCATTTGGTCGGAAATAACGATGACGTCGAATAATTCCTGTGGATAATCCTGCTCTAGGAAACTGCGCGCGGAGGACACAATAACACGGTCTTCCTTGTAGGCTGGGAAGAATACGACAAAACGCCGGAATGTACGGGCTTCCGGAAAATGGGGTGCCCGGTAGAATTTGGAGGCAATCGCGTATAGCAATAAGTAGCATACGCAAAGTCCAAGGAGGGTGAAGAGAATCCAATCGACGATATTCATAGTATTTAGAGTTTATACAGTGGTAGTTTGCTTTTCGGATAATTCGGATAGGGGAGTACCTCCCTTTTTCGGTAGAATAGTGCTCTTCTTTTCAGATGAAGAGCGGAAAAGCCCGGAATTTACTCCATAGAATACTGCAGCGCTTAAGTCGAAACGTCTTTTAAGTACATAGACCAGGCTGTTTTTTGCGGCAGCGATGGTACTTTGATAGAGGACGGAGGCGATACGGTTCCATCCTTTTAGATTGCGTCGTGCATAAAACAGACGGTTGCGCGTCAGGAAATAAGTACGCAGTTTGCTTAGCTGTCCTGTACTTTGGCTTTCTTTATGAAAAACGGTACAGCGAGGATCATACCACAGTTCATATCCGGCACGGGTCATACTCGTACTCCAGTCTAATTCTTCGTAATAGAGAAAAAATATCTCTGGCATCATTCCTACTTTTTCAATGACTTCCCGCTTTATCATCATGGCGGCGCCATGCAGGTAAGGAGTGGGGTGGGGAGTGTCGAATGTACCATCATCCGGACAGTCGAATCCCAGCATATTGTTACGTAGTGTGATTTGTGATAAAGGGGTGAAGCCGGCAAACTGTATGTGTTGCGGTGGAAATGCGAAACGTATCTTAGGTGATACTCCTCCTATTTCTGGACGACTTTCCAGTCGTTCTATTAAATATGCGATATTGTCTGACTCAATGTAGGTGTCATTATTAATAAGGAATATATATTTGCCTTTTGCTGCCCGGATGCCTATGTTATTACCACCGGAAAAACCACTATTCTCATTGCTGCGGATAGCAATGACGGAGGAATACAGGTTGTGTATTTGGGTTGCTTCGTCTTCGCGTGAGGCATTGTCAACAACAATGATTTCGTAGCTCACAGAGTGTATCTTGCTTTGCAAGGACTCTATCAACTCACAGGTGTCTTTGAATCCGTTATAGCAGATTGTTATAAATGATATGTCCGGAGTATTGTTTGTCATTTTTGTTCGTTGAATTCTTGGGTGGATATTAAATCTTCTTCTGTTACTGTTTCTTCTTCCGCTTTCTTTTCGCTGATACGTTTGTCAATATGTGGAGCAGCAAAACAGAGTGCGAATCCTATATATACAGTCAATTGATTAGGGTATTGCATTACGTCGTTGACATAAGCGGCTATGAAAAAACCTGCGTCCATGCATATCCATGCTGCTATTAATCCGCGTAAACTTTTATTGCGTACTTTAAACATTAATATCCATGAACACCACGCAAAGAGGACACCATGAATGGCAAGATAGAGAATCAGACCGACGATTCCTGTCTCTACCCAAACGGCTACCAACCATGAGTCGGGAGGATAGGGCATTTGTTCTTTTGATTCAAAATTTCCAGCTTTAGAGAGTCCGATGCCGTATCCGATAGGTTTTCTTGCCATCAATTCTTTCATTCTTTGCCGGTTTTCAACACGTACAAGGTATGAAGCGTCCTCCGTAGGATGGAAAGAGGAACGCATTTTGTGGATATATTGATTTCCACTTCCAATATTGGTATAATAGAAAAACACAAATACACTAATGGATATGAATATGCCGCCTAATAGTGCTTTCCAGTTTTTAGCTATGATGGTTATCATTAGCATACCACCCATAAGAACACCCATGGCAGAACGGGTTCCGGAAATCCCCATTCCGTAAATACCGCAAAAAGCGATAAAAAGGAAGTAGATACGCTTCCATCTCGAATCAACAAAAAATGCAGCAATGGCGAAGGTGACTGCCGACATGGCAGCGTGTACCCCATAGTTTGCGGCATCTGAGAAGCAGGAGAAGTAACGGATTCCCGACCATATAATGTGAGTGCGTGCGCCTCCCAGTACATGCAAGAAATAAAGGTCTTTGGAGCTGAAACCATGATTTTTTTGCCAATAACCTTTTAGGGTGAATATTATGACGAATATCGACCATATTATTAGCAGTAGTTCAACGTCCTTCTTGGTACGTATGACAACCGGAACGACGAATGCACATATTAACGGAATGAGGGCGTATGGAGTGAGATTGATGTTCCATGCTGCCATCACATTGTTGGGATTCAATATTTCTGCTACGTAAAACAGTAGCCAGACAATAAAGAGATAGGTCATTATATTTTGACCGGGTTTCCAATTTGTACGCTCGTCATTGCTAAGTTGTATTAGACAGATGGCGGTAAACAGTAAGATAAGTACCATTGAGAATAGTCCTGTCTTAACGTTTACAAGCATACTTACCGCAATCAGTGCAAACTGTGCAGCAAGCAGGATATGGAATGTAATTACCCTATTCGTCATCGTCCTCGTCTTCTGCTTCTTTTGCTTTTCTCTTGAGGTTGAATATCATTTTTTCTGTTAATGACAATTGACTGAAACGGTAACCGATTCTACGTAATAATGTATAGGGAGGAAGTTGTCCTGTAAAGTCCTCTGTTGCTTCGCGACAAGCATTGGTGAGGCAGAGACGGAATGGAACATCTGTTTTACCCAGTTGTTGCATAAGTTGTTCGCAAAGTTGTTTGTCGATAGTTTTCCAACCACGGTCTGCTGGAGCTACTAAAATGTTGGCGTTAGCGTCATGTAGTAGCGCACTCGGGATATTACTCTTAGACAATGGTGGATAGGCAACTATCAATATATCTTCTCCTTGTAAAGTATAAAAGTCTGTGATATTTTTTGCAAGCAGGTATTGTGTGGAGTCTGTGTTGAAATCTACTCCGTAGGTAATGAATCTTGTATTTAGCATACGGCTTTGCATATATCCACAGATCAAATTTCCTAGTTCTTCTTCCCCGGAATGGTTGCTGGTACTGAAGAGGTTGATGATGAATACACCTGGAGACTTGCGCTTGGTTAAGAAACGAAGTAATGCATTACTCAACTCTTTTATGGAAATTTGGACATAAGTTTTGGCTAATCCGCCATAACGGGAGGATTTTGTACTGGGAACAGCGCCTATAACTTTAAAACCGGTTACTCGTTTGCTACGACTGGCATCTCGTAAAGTTCTGTCAAGCATTTCAATCAACAGTAATAAAGCTACTATAATAATAAAGCTTCCTATACAAGCGGCAATAACAATTTGCTTCCGGTTAGTTGAGTTGGACGCAATCGGATAGGTCGGCTCATTCAATACCTTTAAGGTCGCAGAAGTCATTTCCAAATTCTTCTTTCTTAATAAGGCTTCATTGTAGCTTTGCAATACAGTCAGATAATTACGTTCGGTAAAGTTGATAGAACGTTCTTTTTGCTTGATAGTTGTACCTACCGGTGCGAAAAATACATATCGCTCGTTCAATTCCTGACGAGCATTTTGCACGATAAGGAGTTCTGCTTTAGCTTTTTCATAGAGTAAGGTTTGTTCTAGCCACTGATCGATGATATTGGTTCGTGAAGCACCTTCTTTGGTGTATTTATGACCAACGTAAGAAGTTGTCAGATCATTCAGTTCTTGCTTGATTTTAGCTAACTGCTTTTTATCACTTTCTACTGACTGAGAATCCTCTTTCTTGGAATCAGTCATTGCTTCAGCTTCTGAAATTCTGCTGGTAATGTTGGATGCTTCTCGCAGTTTATCTACAAACTCCATGTTTTTGAGCACCTGTTTGGCATTACTGTCCATGTGTTTCTCTAATTCTTCAAGCATGGATTTAGTGCTATTGAATGCAAACAGTGCATCTTGTTCTCTTAGTTCAAACTCTTTACTGATAGCAGCTATTTCTTTTGTTTCATCCAGATAATTGATGATACGTTTTTGTACGTTATATTTGGTCAAATCCTCTTCTTCCAGTCGAAGCTGTTTGCCAATTCGTGCCAACTCTTCTTCGAAATATTTGATTACTTTATCTGTTTCCCCATAACGTATACGGCGGTATTCTTCTACAAATTCATCCATCAGGATACTGACAGTATTATAGACAATACCGGGATCACCAGATGAGTAACTGATGTCTAACAAATCACTGGTCAAACGGCGTTGCACTTTTATATTTTTCAGTGCATTATAGCTGTAAAATGGGTGATTATAATAAAATAATCCATATATGTAGTTGTCTCTGTGGGGGCGCATATATGCTTCCAGATTGGCTACTGTTTTGTCTTCACTTGATTTATCGATTAGTTTCAGTATCTCATTACCATTTGGACTGTTTTTTAAATGATTGTAGGTGTAGTTGTAGCTGGAAGCTGTAATACCGTTATTTTCTTTATCTGAACTTCCTTGGATGAGGATACGGGCAAATAGCCGCAAGCATACTCTTTTGAGTGTACTTTCAGCTTGCATGATACTGATTAGATTATCCATCGAATTTTGTACTGTTGCCCAGTCGGTACGCTTATCACTCTCCAGGTTATATCCTGATGCTACACCTGTGTAGAGTGTAGCCTTTACATCATATCCTCCCCGCATGTGGCGTGTATAATATATGACCATCAATGTGAAGAGAGCGGTTCCTATCAATATCAGCCAACGATGGCGAAAAAGGGTCCGTATAATAGAAATGATAAAGTTCATATCTTAGTTTTTTATTTTCGTATGATGGGGGTGCGTGAAATAACTTCAAGTATCATTAAACTCTTTGTTAGTTCAAACTTACTTTTCTCATATGCTTCACGGGCTTGAGACTGACGCTCTTTATCTGTCGATAAATCCGTAGACTCTATCGTTCCGTTAGCAAAATTCTTTTCAGATATTTCATATTGCACATTGGCAAGCACAAGACTCTCGCTTCTCATCTGAAGAACTCTCATCTGTGAGGTAGCCATTGCGTACATCTCAATAATATTCTTTTTGATTTCGTCATACTTCACTTCCCGCTCCAACTCTGCACTTTTTAGTGTGAGTCTTTGCCGACTGACACGTCCTTTGAGGTCGAATAAATCATCCAAGGGGATGCTCAAACCTGCGCCTACTGTGTAACCGTTTTGTGCCTGGGTGGAATAGGTAAGATATGGGGCGACTGCCACGTCCGTATAGGTGGACTCATTACCGAACATTCCGTATTGATAGCTCCCTCGTAAACTGAAGAAACCCAGAAATGCCCATTTTTCTTTTTTGAGTAATTTGCGTTCTATCGTTGCCTTTACATCCGCCATCTCATAGATGGGACTGTTTTTAGCATTTTCGAATAAAACGGATAGTGGGGGGAGAACTATTTTGCTATAATCTTCTTCACTTAGTTGAGAATAGTCAGACACTTCTTGTGCAACTACACGGGTGGTAGAGACGAACAGAAGTAATAACCCCGAAAAAAAACATATAAATTGCTTCATAAAAAATCCTATTATTTGCTCTTGCTGTGTTATAGCTTGCGCAAATATAAGGATTAATTTCATTTATGTGCAGTCTTTTATTATCTATTTTACAATCTTTCTTGTAAATTGTGCACAATTTGTCGCGTAAATGGCGTCAAAAGGCTTCTGTCATGTTGAAGTAGAACAAATTCTGCTTGTTCACCATGTCTCTGCCGAAATCAAGGCGTACATTCATACGGGGTTGAACTTCGATACGTAATCCCAATCCGAGGTTAGGAAGCACACCTTCTATCTTGCCCGGAGTGGGTCCCATGAATCCGCATCCTCCCCAGGCTACATATCCTATATGACTTAACATCTTTTTTACCCAAGTGCTTTTGTCCGTATTTATCATCTGGCGGTATTCGGCCATCATGACATGCGAGGACTTGTCGCGAAACTGTCCCATGTAGTAACCGCGAAGATCGAAGGGGGTCCCGCTAAGTACATATTTTGTTAGGGGTACATCTCCGAATGCGTTTTTGCTTTGCACTGTCCAGGCTATCACTTTGCGGCGTCCTACTGTTTTGTATTGGCGGTAATCGATTTCCAAACGGTAAAAGTTATTATCACTGCCGAACGTTTTATTGTACATCATTCCCCGGAAGTCAAGGTAAGTTCCGCTATAAGCATTGGCGGGAATATCGCGTGTGTCATACGTCAACAGGAAGCCGAGTCCCGAACTGAAATTTTTGTATCCGTGCTCCGTACCTCCTGCCGCAATGTACGAGGGCTCATTAACCATTCCGGCAGCCGGTTTAGTTATCTTGTCATAGTTCAAATCGACTTGAGGGCCTGCAAAGAAATTACTTTCTCCCAGACGGAACAAGAACCAGGGGTTTACTTGAATGCCGCTATAACGGTACTCGCTGGTATCTTCTCCACGTTCATAATCTTTATTAGTGGAATATCCGATGCCATAAAAATTCTCGATTGTATTTTTATAAGAGAAGGTTCCGAAGATACGGAAACGGTCGCCTTTAAAGAAGAGTTGTGGTTTCGTCATCAGATTCAAGCCGCCCTTGAATATCAAGGCGATGGCCATTGGCACTACTGAACGCCGTTGAGTGGTATCACTCGGATTCATCCGAAACGTCATCAGTGCGCTACCGCCTACTAACAAACCGAAGTCCGGCGTATAACTGGGACCACCTAATATGTTATAGTGCAAATTCCGGTTTGCCACGCGCTGGCGACGCAACTCGCGCTTGGAAAGGGCAGGAATGGTGTCTGATGGGGTGCCTTCAATTTCTGTAGGAGTAGTATCACTGATAGAAGTTGTAGACATTTGCAGTTCATCGCTTTTTACTGCCGTACTATCAGCCGTAGCTGACATCATATTGATGGATGGAAGCATCATCAATATTCCTATTATATATTTCTTCATATTTCTCTTTGAGGAATTCGACTGCAAAGAAAACTATTTTATTCCGATTAGTTTTGATGTTCTTAGATAATAAATCTAAAAAAGAATCGTATTTTTGCGGAATAAGATGTTTCTCGATATGCTGATAAATAAAACTGCATGATTTACCCCCATACACCAAAACAATATTTGTTAGCATATCATGATCCGTCAGCCTATTAATTAATTATTTATATCAAATGAATAAACAGATTTTATCAATTTTTGTTTTATGTGCTTTTTCTTATTCTACACAAGCGCAAGAACTGAAAGGAGGCATCAGCGACTCCATGATGCAACAAATCAAGCAGAGTTATGCAAACACTCCCACCGACAAGGCTATCCGCAACGCCATCGGCAACAACGACATCCGTAAACTGGCTCTCAACCAGGATAACCTGAAAGGCATGGATACGCATTTTTCTATCAAAGTGTCTTCTAAAGGTATCACCGACCAAAAATCTTCTGGTCGTTGCTGGCTTTTTACAGGTTTGAATGTGATGCGTGCCAAAGCGATCGCCAAGCATAACCTCGGTTCCTTCGAATTCTCGCAAACTTATCCTTTCTTCTTCGACCAACTGGAGAAAGCCAACCTCTTTCTACAAGGTATTATCGATACCAGCAGTAAGCCGATGGATGATAAAATGGTGGAATGGCTCTTCCGTAATCCTTTGAGTGACGGTGGAACATTCACCGGTGTAGCCGATATTGTCAGTAAATACGGGCTTGTTCCCAAAGATGTGATGCCGGAAACCAACAGTAGTGAAAATACCTCCCGTATGGCAGGTCTGATCGCCCTGAAACTTCGTGAACAGGGGCTTCAACTCCGTGATCTCGCCGCACAAGGTGTCAAGCCTGCTGCCCTTGAGAAAACAAAAACAGAGATGTTGAGCACCATCTACCGCATGTTAGTGTTGAATCTCGGTGTTCCTCCTACTGAATTTACCTGGACTGAATATAACGCTAAGGGTGAACCTGTGTCTACCGAAATTTACACTCCGCTTTCTTTCCTGAAAAAGTATGGTGACGAAAAACTGATTGATAATTATGTCATGTTAATGAACGATCCGAGCCGTGAATATTATAAGTGTTATGAGATAGACTACGACCGCCACCGTTACGACGGCAAAAACTGGACGTATGTCAATCTCCCCATCGAGGATATCAAAGAAATGGCTATTTCTTCTCTCAAGGATAGCACAATGATGTATTTTTCTTGCGATGTAGGTAAGTTTCTAAACTCTGACCGTGGTCTACTGGATGTCAAAAACTACGACTACGAATCTCTTATGGGTACTTCTTTTGGCATGAACAAGAAGCAACGTATCCAAAGTTTTGCCAGTGGCTCCAGTCACGCCATGACTCTTATGGCCGTCGATCTTGACAAAAATGGAAAACCGACGAAATGGATGGTTGAAAATAGTTGGGGGCCTGCTGCCGGTTATCAGGGTTATCTCATTATGACAGATGATTGGTTTAACGAATATATGTTCCGTCTAGTAGTAGAAACGAAATATGCATCGAAAAAAGCTCTCGAGGTGTTGAAACAGAAGCCTATCCGACTTCCTGCTTGGGATCCTATGTTTGCTGAATAGTTCTTTTTCTTTGCTTCTGTCTTTTGTTTCGGAACAAAAGATAAAAGATTACGTGCACGAACACGAAAGGAATTACGGATATTTTTCCGTAATTCCTTTCTTTTTTCCTACCGAATCCCAATCTTATTTATTACTTTTGCGGCAAATTTATGAAACCATTATTTTATATAGCATGGCAAATGTAATAAAGTTACGTAAAGGCCTTGACATAAACCTGAAAGGAAAAGCTGCTGAAACGTACGCAACAGTAAAAGAACCGGGATTCTACGCACTTGTACCCGATGACTTTCCTGGAGTGACGCCTAAGGTAGTTGTGAAAGAGCAGGAATATGTAATGGCTGGTGGACCCTTGTTTATCGACAAGTATCATCCTGAAGTGAAATTTGTTTCGCCGGTGAGCGGCGTGGTGACGAGTGTAGAACGTGGTGCTCGTCGTAAGGTATTGAACATCGTAGTAGAAGCTGCTGCAGAGCAGGACTATGAAGATTTTGGGAAAAAGAATGTTGCTTCGATGGATGCTGAAGCTGTGAAATCCGCTCTGTTAGAAGCCGGACTTTTCGCGTTTATCAAACAGCGTCCTTATGACATCATTGCAGATCCGACGGTAACCCCGAAAGGAATCTTCATCTCCGCATTCGATACTAATCCATTGGCTCCGGATTTCGAGTTCGCCCTCAAAGGCGAAGAAGCAAACTTCCAGACAGGGCTTGATGCTCTTGCCAAACTGGCAAAAAACTACCTGAACATCAGTGTGAAACAGAACGCTGCCGCACTGACACAGGCTAAGAACGTTACAATCACCGCATTCGACGGACCGAACCCTGCAGGTAATGTAGGCATTCAGATCAACCACCTCGACCCCGTATCCAAGGGCGAAACGGTATGGACTATTGATCCGCAAGCCGTAATCTTCATCGGTCGCCTCTTCAATACAGGCCATGTAGATTTCACCCGTACAGTAGCTGTGACAGGTTCCGAAGTGTTGAAACCTGCATACTGCAAACTACAGGTAGGCGCATTGCTCACCAACGTGTTTGCCGGCAATGTAACAAAAGACAAAGATTTACGCTACATCAGCGGTAACGTGCTGACAGGAAAGCAAGTATCCCCGAACGGATTCTTGGGCGCATTCCATAGCCAACTGACTGTTATCCCCGAAGGTGACGACATTCACGAAATGCTTGGATGGATCATGCCGCGTTTCAACCAGTTCAGTGCCAATCGTTCTTATTTCAGCTGGTTGATGGGTAAGAAGGAATATACGTTGGATGCCCGTATCAAAGGTGGCGAACGTCACATGATTATGTCGGGTGAATACGATAGAGTATTCCCAATGGACATTCTACCCGAATATCTGATTAAAGCAATTATCGCCGGTGACATCGACCGTATGGAAGCACTCGGCATCTATGAAGTAGCTCCCGAAGACTTCGCCCTTTGCGAATTCGTCTGCTCTTCAAAGATGGAACTGCAACGCATCGTTCGTGTCGGACTCGATATGCTCCGTTCAGAAATGGCGTAATCGAATAAGAGATTAAATAATAAAAATTAAAATAAGCGATAGTTGAAATCTTGCGAAACGGCTCTCTGTGGATACAGCATAAACCCAGCACAGCCAATTTTCAACTCTCAACTTTCAATTTTCAATTAAATAAATGAAAGCGTTAAGAAATTATCTCGATAAGATAAAGCCGAACTTTGAGGAGGGCGGCAAATTCCACGCATTCCAGTCGGTGTTTGACGGCTTCGAAACATTCCTGTTCGTGCCCAGCAAGACTGCGAAAACGGGAACGCACATACATGACGCAATCGATAGCAAGCGCATCATGTCGATTGTGGTTATTTCGTTAATACCGGCTTTGCTGTTCGGTATGTACAACGTAGGTTACCAGCA
>ULRN01022766.1_pt1 | contig 12834 bp, 7 predicted proteins | sample 1955461 | NCBI WGS metagenome assembly ULRN01 (sample SAMEA4835683, study PRJEB28245) | human gut metagenome | biome: gut microbiome; material: fecal sample | place: Denmark | collected 2008 | reverse complement strand
TAAATTTTTAACTCGTCCATTTTTATTGGACACTAATGATTCTGTTTATTTACCTATTCCATCAGTCATTGAATAAGGTCGGTCTGCACGAGACAGTCCTCTCTTCTTAGCCGGTGATGACGACATTTTATATTCCATCACACCACCTTCCATCAAATCATTATGCGTAATATATCGCTTGTCATAAGGTTTTCCATTAATCTTAAGCGAATGTACGTAACAATTTTTGTCGCTTACTCCAGGAGCTTTTATCTCTAATGTTTTTCCATTAGGCAACTGCATCTTGATATAAGGCAGATAAGGAGCACCCAATACGTATTGGTCTGTACCGGGACATACAGGATAAAAGCCCATTACAGAAAACAAATACCATGCAGACATCTGTCCGCAATCGTCATTTCCTCCCAATCCGTTTATATTGTTTTTATACATCTTATTCAAGATATAACGAACCCAATATTGAGTTTTCCAAGGCTGAGAAGTCCAAGCGTATAAATAAGGAATATGATGACTCGGTTCATTACCGTGCACATATCCTCCTACTAACCCGTCGATAGTAATATCTTCATTGTCGGCATAATACTTTTCTGGAAGATGCATATTAAACAGCTTATCCAATTTATCGATAAACCCTTTTTCTCCACCCATTAAATCTATCATGCCATATACATCATGCGAAACGTGAAACGAAAAATTCCATGAATTACCTTCAATAAACCCTTCGCCATAAGTCTGTAACGCATCAAACTCTTTCTTAAAAGAACCGTCGGCATAACGTGGACGGGCAAAACCGATGTTCTTATCGTATATATTACGATAATTCAATGCACGCTTACGATATGTTTCCGCAATATCGGTCTTCCCTGCTTTTAACGCTGTATGATAAATAGTCCAATCATCATACGCATATTCCAATGTAGAAGAGGCAGCTGTTCCACTTCGGTCATAAGGGATATATCCTAATTTTATGTAATCGGTCATTCCTTCATAATAAGGAACCGTAGAAGTGCTTACCATCGCTTTTAAAGCCTCATCAACATTGGTAAATGCTTTCTTAGTGATTGCGTCCGCCAATACCGAAACTGCATGATAACCACTCATACACCAATTTTCGTTACCCATCAAACTCCACACCGGAAGCATCCCGTGTACACTTTGCTGCTGGTGCTTTATCATCGATTCTACCATGTCCGAATTACGCTTTGGAGCAATCAGATTCAAGAAAGGATGTTCAGCACGATATGTATCCCACAATGAAAATATAGTATAGTTAGTGAATCCATCAGCTTTATGTATGTTATGATCCAAGCCTCTATACTGTCCGTCTACATCCATATATACAGAAGGATTTATCATTGTATGATACAGCGAAGTATAAAACATTGTTTTCTGGTCGTTCGTACCTTGTATCTCGAAACGCTTCAACTCGTCATTCCAATCCGTACGAACAGCCTCCGCTATTTGATTGAAATCTCTGCCAGAGGCTTCGGCACGAAGGTTTTTCAATGCACCGTCCATACTTACCGGAGATAACGCTACTTTTACTGTCAACTCTGAATCTTTTGCCGTATTAAAATTTAAATATGCCACAATCTTACGCCCGTTTATTTCCGGAAAGTTCTTTTCTAATTGAAAACGACGCCAAAACCCGTTGTACACTACTTTCTCTTTATCCGTATACCCATAATCTACAATAGGTTGTGAAAACGAAATGGCAAAATAAGTATAATTGGTACGTGCCCATCCGTTGGTTATTCTATATCCGGTTACCAACGTATCATTCTCTACACGCATTGTAGACCATAATACCTTTCCATCATAATTATAAATACTATGCACCAAATCAAGAATCAAATGTCCATTCTCACCATTAGGGAAAGTATATTTATGAATTCCAACACGAGGAGTTGCCGTAAGCTGAGCCTTTATATTATAATCTTTCAGCATCACCTCATAATATCCCGGAGCGACCTTTTCAGTGGAGTGCTCAAAACGAGAACGATACCCTTCATCTGGGTTTTCGGCCCGTCCGGGATTCAACTTCAAGTCTCCTGTAGCCGGCATAATAAGTATATCACCCAAATCGGAATGCCCAGTACCGCTTAAATGAGTATGACTGAAACCCACAATCGTTTTATCGCTGTATTGATATCCTGCGCAATATTCGTATGCTTTAGATTGATACTTACCGTTAACGTTATGCGGAATAGTATCTGTATCAGGACTTAGCTGTATTAATCCAAAAGGCGAGCATGCACCAGGAAAAGTATGTCCCATTCCATTTGTTCCGATGATAGGATTTACATAATCCGCCGGTCGCTGAGCGATGGCAGCTATCGAAAATGCTGCCATCGCCATCATCATCTTTGTTTTCTTATTCATGTTGAGCCTATTATTTATTATTACGAGAGAAAGAATACGGAAAATCTGAATCTTTCACACCTCTGCTCTTATTAGGTTTACCATCCATATCGAATAACAAACGGCCGCCTTTTATCAGGTCGAAATGATTAATATAGTTCTTGGTGTAGTTCTTACCGTTATACTTTAAAGTCTTTATATAACGGTTGGTATCACTGTTTGCAGGAGCTACAATTTCCAATTTCTTTCCGTTCTCTAAAGAGACTGTAACTTTATTGAAGTATGGTGCGCCCAATACATATTCATTACTTCCCGGACATACAGGATAGAATCCTAACGCCGTAAACACATACCAAGCAGAAGTCTGACCATTATCTTCGTCTCCACAATAACCGTCAGGAGTTGCCATATACAGGCGATTCATCGTTTCACGTAACCAATACTGCGCTTTCCAAGGTGCTCCAGCATAGTTATACAAATATATCATATGCTGTATAGGCTGATTGCCATGTGCATAGTTGCCCATATTTACAATCTGCATCTCACGAATTTCATGAATTACTCCACCATAATAACTATCATCAAAAACTGGAGGCAGCTTAAATACAGAATCGAGCATGTTGACAAACTCTTGCTTGCCACCCATCAAGTCAACCAAGCCTTGTATATCGTGAAACACAGACCATGTATAATGCCAGCTATTACCTTCGGTAAAAGCATCTCCCCACTTAAACGGATTAAAAGGCGACTGAAATGTTCCGTCGGCGTTTTTCCCTCGCATCAACTTATGCTCCGGGTCGAAAACTTTACGGAAGTTCTGACTTCTGTTTTTATATACCTCAATCTCCTTTTCCGGGCGACCTAATTTCTGCCCCATTCGATAAATACACCAATCATTGTATGCATATTCCAACGTACGGGCTATGCTTTCATTTATACCTACGTTGTAAGGAACATATCCCAATTTATTATAATAATCATAGCCATAACGTCCTGTAGACTGAACCCGCGGATGTACACTGTTGGCGCATTTAATCATGCCTTCGTACATTTTCTCGGCATCGACTTTTGTTATGCCTTTCATAAAAGCATCAGAAATAATAGATGCCGAATTGTTTCCAACCATACATCCACGGTGGCCAGGACTAGCCCATTCTGGGAAGAAACCGCTTTCAAGATATGCGTTGAGCAAACCTTCTTGCATCTTCTCTCCTACCGATGGATAAATCAGATTGACAAAAGGAAAAAGACAACGGAATGTATCCCAAAAGCCAGTATCCGTAAACATGTATCCCGGCAATGTCTTTCCATTATAAGGACTGTAATGAACAGTATTTCCTTTCACATCGATTTCTGAAAGATTACGCGGAAACAACACCGAACGATACATACATGAATAGAACGTAGCGATACGGTTTTCATTATCATCGTCTACTTTAATACGTCCTAATATATCATTCCATCTCTTATATGCCGCATCTTTCACCTGAGCGAACGACTTATCTCCTATCTCTTTCAGATTCTGGTAAGCCTGCTCCATACTTATAAATGAAGATGCAACCTTGGCGTGAACCTGCTCACCTCGCTTCACCTTAAAGCCAATGGCTGCTCCTACATGATCAGACTGCAAATCGAGATGTTCTTCTACTATACGATAATTAGCCCATACCTTATTAAAGGTGAATGGTTTATCAAACTCTATCACAAAATAATTCTTGAAATTCTGTGGCACACCGCCGCTATTACGAGTTGTGTAGCCCACTATTTTATTTTGCTCTGGCAATATTTTCACATACGAGCCACGGTCGAACGCATCGATTACTACATATGCGTCTTTTGATTCCGGGAAAGTAAAGCGAAAATAAGCGCAACGCTCAGTAGGAGTTATTTCGGTGGTCATATTATAGTCTGCCAGATACACACTATAATAATACGGAGTAGCCTTCTCTGCCTTATGAGAGAACCATGAAGCGCGACTATCCTGATCTATTTTCAATGAACCAGTCATCGGCATTATCGAGAACTGACCATAATCGTTTATCCACGGACTGGGCTGATGTGTCTGCTTAAATCCCCTTATCTTTTCAGAGCGATAAGTATATGCCCAACCGTCGCCCATCTTTCCGGTCTGAGGCATCCAGAAGTTCATACCCCACGGCAAAGCGATGGCCGGATAAGTATTTCCATTAGACAGAGAGATGTTAGAGTCTGTTCCCATAAGCGGATTTACATAATCAACAGGCTTTTTCTCGGCAAACAGAGAAATACTCCCTATCCATATTATTCCTATTAAAGACGTTAGTTTCTTTATATTCATTTTTTACCTTATTTTTATATTATCACTTTTCATCTTTTCATTTTAAACCATTGCTCACCGGTAGCACTCAGAACATAGATTGTCTGTGTATTATCATCGCAGCTCCAATAAAGGCCATCGGCAGAGCTACAGAACGATAAAAACTTTTCGTCTTCACGCTGCACAAGAGCGTAATCGTCTGGGTTGTTATTCCAACCGAACATATCGTAAATTTCACCCCACTTGATGAAGATACGTCCGGTTTCATTATCTGCGCTAAGCATAGGCTTTATGCCTATATAAGAACCCATACTGCTCCACGGACATACTACCAGATTACGAGGATCACGGTCGTCAAACTCCAGCTGCGACGGGAACACGCCTTTGAAATCCTGATGCGTGTCGTTCTGGTCTACAACATGAGTTCCCCAGTTACTGGAGTTATACCATGCCACAATATCAGAAGCCTTTCTTGTATCGCAAGTTACACTACCGTCATTCGTCTTGAGGTCACCACTCAAATAATTATAATAGAACTTGTTCAATACAGCTCCGTTTAATGCAACATCCTTGCCAAATGCCAATATAGCGTCTTCATCGCCTGTAGTATCTACAGTTATAGGACATTCTACATGCTTTACACGTCCGTCTACAATAGAAGACACCTTTAATTTCCAATTGTTTTCTTCATCGCAAGATATCAGATAGTGAGCCATAAACCCATATGATGAATTACGGAACACACCATTGTTCAACTGAGTCTTAAGCGAGTTCAGGGCTTGCGACTTATTGTAAGCAACCAACATCTCCTTGCGTCTTTGTTCATTTGCGTTTATTTCGGCTAATGTTGCCGGAGTCAAAATCATTTCTTTACCATATGTTTCCCCAGAAGCGACAATCTTATCAGCCGAAAATGATGTTACAACAAATGTGTGTTCCGCATTTTCCGATAAATACTGCAATGCTCCACCTCCATCTAACGAGAGCAGCACTTTAGACGCTCCGTCAAAATCAAGATGATAATCAGTCTCAACCTGATTCTTCAGGAAATAAGTCTCATCAGGAGCCGACACCACCATATAGTCATCGCCAAACGTAAAATAGAACGTACTACCTTCGTAAGACAATTTCCAACGACCGTTATTGTTCAATAATACTTTTTCAAATTCTGACGGACGGAGTCTGTTTTCACTTAATGTACCCTGTGACTCCCAATCTTTCCACACATCTGTCATGCCACAGCTTGAAAGCGCTAGGCAAGACATGAGTAATATTGTATGTTTTTTCATAATTATCTTTTTAAATTCAAGACATAAAGGTGACTATTGCATAATTCAAAACATCATGCAAGGCCCTTCTTTAAGTAAACTAGTAAACTAAATTATCTATCTTATTCCCTGCAAAATAGCCCGCGACACTCTCATTGGTGACACAGAATATACAGGCGGATTATATGGTTCTAAATTCCCGGTCAAAGCATATCCTTTTGCAGCACCCGGATTACAGATACGGAAATCTATTAATTGCGATATTTCTCCGTCGTTAGAGATATTTAAACAACCGTCGTCCTTATCGGCTGTAGAATACCCACCACCTTCTGTAGGAAGTACACCCCACGGATTTCTCATAGTAAACAGATAATCGCTACTTTTCGGAGGGAATATAGAAAAGGCATGTCCCGAAGTTGTTTGCTTTGTTCCATCGGCATTCACACCGCCTTTAGTGAAACCTCCTACAATTATCTTACGCTGGTTGAGAGACACTACAGCTGCACGCTGAAGTTCTTCAGCACTCAATTTCCCGGAACTAAAAGCAAAACTATCACCACTTCCGGTCAAAATAGCTGAGACAAACTCAGTACCTATACCTCCAATGTTAGATGTGCCTTTATAAACTTGATGCCACTTTATGATAGCTTTTTCTATTACAGTAGCCCACGTAACCTGATCGTTTTTGCCTGAAGCCGCTCCTACTTTATTACCATCAGCAACAAACGTATTATCGACACCAATCTCTACAGGAGAACCAGATGGATCGTATAATGTAACGGCAAACGTATTGTCGGCATTGTCTTTCACAATAGCCTTAATATAGTTAGGAAACAGATAGGCTATAGACGCCATTACAGCACATGCACAACAGTCGCCCACCACATGCTGGTTCACATCTGCCGGACGTGGAGTACCGAACGGATACAAAGAGCCTACCGGAAAAGACTTCCACGTCAGATTTTCAAATGTATCTGGTTGTTTAGAAGCATCTTTAAGCCATGATAACTGAGCAGTTGTAGCCGTTAAATCATTCTCATGCATCGTACCCATTGGAGTGATTGCCGAGAAAGTCTTACCAGAAGAATTCTTCATCAGGTCATCTATATCGCCGCTAAACAACGCTGCCGACAAAACTAACTCCGATAATTGTGTAGAAGAACCGCCACCGTTATCAGTTACCGATAATTTGTAATAGCGATACTCCACATTATTATCAACCGAATAAGTCTTAGTTTCTTTACGAGCCGCAAACAATTGTTCTGATTGTTTATCGATAGCTACCCATTTTTTCCCATCCTTAGAGCCGAAGAATGTCCATGATGCAGGGTCTGAAGCTCCGGCATCGGCTGCCGACGTTAAAGAATAAGACTTTACTGCCACATTACTATTGCCGTTCCATGTAATATCAAACGACGCATGAGGAGTGAGAAACTTAGTATCAACATTACCATCCACCAAATTGGCTATTCCATAAGCACTAGGAGAATCTGAATATTGTGAAATAACAGTTCCGCTGTTAGGCATATTAGAATTGCCAGTTCCAAGTACCCAATAAGGCGAAGCCCAATCGCTGTTATCAGGCTCATCGCCATTACTGCTTGAGCAGCCTGTCATTGCATAAGGCAATGACAGAGAAACTGCCAGCAGAAACATTTTAGTTATTTGAGATTTCATAAATAAGCACAAATTAGTTTGAAGAATCAACAGCATTCCATCCATAGTTCTGTACCATCTTCGGATTACGACGAATATCCTCATCAGGTATCGGGAAGAGATAATGACGCTTAGCGAATACACGTGTCTCAGTAACTACTTTCTCAAAGAAAGCTGGTGCGTCTTTCATCGAATTCATTCCATGTATGTCACCACCTTCACCGCCTCTATGATAAGAAGGATAAATCCAATCGTCACCTATAGCCATATCTGCTACCTTCCAACGGCGGACATCGAAATATCGGTTCCATTCGTAGGCAAGTTCTATCAAGCGTTCACGGCGAATACGTTTGTCTACAGCATCACGGTTACTAGGGTAACTTATATAAGTGAGTCCGTTACTGTCAGAGCCTCCATTATTTCCATAACCAGGAACACCGGCACGTGCACGCACTGCATTTACATATTTCATGGCCTCATCGTAACTGCCACAGGCACTCAACGCCTCAGCATATCCTAAATACATGTCGGCCAAGCGGAGCAAATTAGCACAGTGCTGTCCGTTATTACGGTCCATTGGAGCCATTTTACGTACGCCATAACCTTCTATCGGAGCATCATGACCTGCAGCTGCACGTCCCGAATTACCGTTATAGGTCAATTCTGTAGTAACTTTACCCGCATTAGTAGTCTGATTAACCCAAGTAGAACCGTTATAAGTAATACATGCGTAAAAACGAGGTTCACGATTCTTCCATTGCTTTAAGGTCTGATTAGAGTTGGCTTTGAAGAATGTATAATTTTCGTTCTGCGGATTGTTGTAATCGTCCGACGAACCATAATATTAGGAAGAAGGTATTCCTTCGTACTCTTTATAATCTGGATCGTCTACTATACGAAGTCCTTTATCTGTATAGAACAAGTCAACCATCTCTTGGGTAGTACCAAATCCTAAACCTCCTTTTATAGAAGAATCATCCACCTGCTTATGATACGGAGTCAGTTCGTATGCATGATTGTTATGATCGGACAACTGAATGAAAATCTGCTCTTTATTGGCAGCATCAGCATAATAAACTCCCGACGTCACTCTACGATATGACTCAAAGTAATCTGTCTTTCCATTGTCGCCAGTAGTAGTATAGAGTTTATAAACACCTGTCGAAACAAAAGAATCAAAAAATTCTTTGTAAGCATCACGAGCTTTTTCCCATTTAGCTTGCTCTTGCGACTTATCTTGTGGGAAAAGTTGCTTTCCGTCTGTATTTACTACGCCTGCATAATCAGCGTTGCAGTTAAACAATGGGCTGGCTGCATACAGAAGCAATTTCGCTTTGAAAGCCTTACAAGCTCCCTTATCAAAGCGTCCCAAGTTAGCTCCTTCATATTTGGTAGGCAGATCGGCAGCCGCTTTGTCAAATTCATCAGCTATCCAATTTACACACTCGTCTACAGAGTTACGCTCCTTCAGCAAATCCTCCAAATCTGCATCCAAAGGAATAGCCTCATCACCCAACATGACAATAGGACCGTAAGAACGGAAAAGCATAAAATAATAGTAAGCTCTAAGCGCACGTGCTTGGGCCTTCCACAACGTACGGTCGTTGGCACTGGCTTCTGTACAATTATCTACATTCGATATAAATGTACTTGCCTTTGCTATTCCTTTATAATACTTTATAAACCAATAGTTAATCCAACTAGACGAAGCATATACAGTTCCCATTGTCCACTCATTGGTAATATGCCACGACCATGTAATATTCGATTCCAACGAACCTCCAGTCCAAATGCCACCTCCGGAACTTGTCGGCCAACGCTCCTGCGTTTCATCTGGTACATAACTATATACATTATTCAAGAATTGCTCCGTCTTCTGGCGATTTGAAAATGTACCTTCCAAATCATACTGTACACCGGGCACCGAATCAAAGAAGCTATCGCAAGCTGTTAATCCGCCACACAACAACAGACTCAATGCACCTACCTTTATGATATTTTTCATCTTAGAATTCTAATTTAAATCTTTAAAAACTAACGTTTACACCAACCGAATAAGTTCGGTTATTAGGATAAGAAGTTCCGTTGTTGGTATTCAGCTCCGGATCCCACAGCTTGAACTTAGAGAATGTCAACAAGTTTGTTCCCATAACATATATTCTAGCACTCTTCAAGAATGTCTTATCCAAGAAACGCTTAGGCAAGTTATAAGCTATGGTCATTTGTTTCAAACGCAGATAACTCATGTCATGTTGCCACCATGTACTAGTCTTAGTGTTATTCTGATTAGCATCGGCTCCATAATGCAGGCGAGGATAGAAAACATTTTCGTCTGTCGGATTCTCAGCCGACCAACGATCTGTTATGTTAGAATACAGATTAGTATAGCCCGATGTATCTGCAAACGGATTTATGGCATCGCCACTTAAACAACGGTCTGCCTTCGCCGTTCCAGAGAACAATACGCCTACCGAAAAATCGCCATACTGTAAGTCTGCGCCAAATCCGTAGTAAATCTTAGGCACATCACCCTGACCTATCAGACATTTATCGTAATCATCGACTACGCCGTCTCCGTTCAAATCTTTATATTTTATATCACCCACCTGTGAAACTTGTCCCGGATAGGTTTCTCCAAATTGTTTGGCATGGTCTAAGATATCAGCTTCGCTAGTAAACAACCCTTCGGCAATCCATCCCCAACGACCGTTTACATTAGTTCCTCTTGTTTCCAGCCATGGATAAGTAGCTGCCGGCGAATCATCTTCTACTATCTTATCTTCATTCCATGCAAAATTACCACGCAATGTCAAGAATGTCTTTTTGCCGATTTGCTTGCTATACTCCATAGTCGCTTCTATTCCTTTATTATCAACAATACCCAAGTTTCCGTAAGGCATTTCTATAAATCCAGAATAATCAGGAATAGTTTTACGCTGAAGGAATATATCCTTGCGGTGTTCCTTAAACAAATCTACTGTAACAGAGAGGTCATCATTAAAGAATTTCAAGTCGATACCCAAATCCTGCTTATGCGATGTAGACCATCCTACATTTGCTCCGTAACGAGAATATCCCCAACCGCCTACAGCGCTATTAGATGTTCCGAAACGATATCCGTCGGTTTCACCCATCAAGTCTTGGTACATAAAACGGCGGCCAGTCACAGCATCGGTACCGACAAGACCGTTTGTATAACGCACTTTAAAATAAGAAACGTATTTCTGAACCGGCTCCCAGAACGACTCGTTCGAAATAGCCCATCCTAAACCTACTGCCGGAAAAAAACCGAAGCGTTTTTTCGGAGAAAAGTTTTCAGAACCATTGTAACCAGCATTTCCTTCAATAAAATATCTGTCGTTCCATGAATAGGTAACACGAGCCGCCAAACCCTGCTGCTTATAATTCAACGAGTTGACCAACGTATCGTTATCACCGCGTAAACCGTTGCGATATACTTTCTGATTATACAGAAGTAATCCGCCTACACGGTGTAATCCAAATGTACGGTCGTAGTTCAACGATGCTTCAAAATATGTACTTCTTGTTTCAGAAGAATCTGAACCATAAGACAACTGCTCACTTCCCTGAAAAGTACGAGTAAGACGATAGCCACCTTCAGAATCGAACACATCATCATTCCATAACCCAGTGGTAGTATCTTTAGAACCAGAGAAATAATAAGTGTCTCCTCTCTTTTGGTATCTATAATCACGGTTGTTAGTAACATCAAATGCAATCATCGCCGAAGCGGTAAATCCCTTGCTCCACTTCCAAAAGCCCAAGTCTTGAGTAATACGAATGTTGGAATTCAACTTATTACGTGATTCGTTTGTATATCCACGACGTGTTAAATCGGCATACGGATTACGGAAATCACCATTATTAGATATACCCGGAATAGAACCGTCGGGCATTATCAGCGGCATATACACCGGATTAATGCTCATAGCTGAATTAAACAAGCTAGAAGTAGATTGCTGCGGATAGTTTCCAGATGACAGGTAGCCAGAGAATCCCAAGTCTATCGTTGTCTTATCTGCAGGTTTCAAATTCAAGTTCGCTGTATAGTTATAACGATCATAACGCATATTAGCGTTATAGTTTTCCATCTTTGCCGTACGGGTAAGACCAGTTTCATTATAATAACTCAAAGAAACATAGTATGTAGCATTAGGAACACCGCCACGCACACTCATGTTAACACGACGATTATGGCCCATATCTCTGAATAATTCACTCATCCAGTCTACTGCCGGATAAAGATAAGAATTATACATTGTAGGATTATCGTTCGCTATAATACCATTGGCCTTTTTAGTAGCTTCAATATACTGAGGCGTATAAAGCAACTGTCCTTTAGTATTCATATAGGCTTCATTTGCAGCATCCATGTATGTGTAAGCATCGGCCAATTGAGGTTTCTTTGTCAGTGTTACAAATCCTTCGTAATAGTCGGCAGTAAACTGAGGCTTACCTACTACACCCGGTTTTGTCTTAATAAGAATAACGCCATTGGCACCACGCACACCATATACCGCTGTTGCCGATGCATCTTTCAAGATAGTAAACGACTCGATGTCTTCTGGGTCGATATTATTAAAGCTACGTTCAACTCCATCTACCAACACCAAAGGAGACGAATTCTGGTTAGTAAATGTAGAGATACCACGAATCCAAATATCAGAATCATCATGTCCGGGTTCACCGGTACGCTGAATAGCTACCACTCCGGCTAATCGTCCCGCTATAACCGACGACAAATTAGCTGTAGGCATTTTCACATCGTTCATTTTAAGCGATGACTGAGAACCAACAATCGACACCTTACGCTGGTTACCATAAGCTACTACTGTTACTTCATCCAGTGAAGATACATCTTCCGAAAGCACTATGTCAAGCACTTTCTGTTTGCCTACTTTTACATCTTGGGTTTTAAATCCTATATAAGAAACAGTAAGAATGGGGTTCTTCGTAGTCAGTTTAATATTGTACTGCCCGTTTACATCAGTAATAGTACCGTTTTGCGTACCTTTTTCTTGCACACTCACCCCTATAAGTAATTCCCCCTTCTCGTCCGAAACACGTCCGGTTACCGAAAGAGTTTGAGCCCACATTGTAGTGCTAAACACTAACAATAAAGCTAACAGCCAAATAGCTTTAGCATGTTGTTTTTCCGTTTCAAACAAATTCATGTTTTTGGTTTTTAGTTCACTTCTGTCCAATAAAAGTTGGCTAATCGGTCTTTGAAAT
>ULRN01005292.1_pt1 | contig 12855 bp, 10 predicted proteins | sample 1955461 | NCBI WGS metagenome assembly ULRN01 (sample SAMEA4835683, study PRJEB28245) | human gut metagenome | biome: gut microbiome; material: fecal sample | place: Denmark | collected 2008 | reverse complement strand
TAAAATACCTGAACGCCTAAATCCTTCAGATAGTCGTACTTTCCGAACCAGTCATCACCTACCACGAAAGCGTCGATATTCAGCTTCTTCACGATTTCCGTGTGATCCAAGGAATGTTGTGGAATAACGATATCGGGAGTCTTCAACGCCTCGATGATCTGCAAACGTTCATGGAACGGAATGATCGGCTTCGCTTTATAAGAAGAGACCAACTCATCTGTACTAACCCCGACGATCAATATATCCGCCAAACTACGGGCGTAATTGATCATCCTAAGATGATTATAATGGAACATATCAAACGTCCCGGATGTATATACTATCGTTTTGTCTTTAAACATAATCGTAATTTTCGTTTTAAACCGCAAACTTACGCAAACTTTTCCTATCTTAAAAGTTTAAAACCAAAAAGCGTCCCACGCCCCATACAAAAATGTCATGTCAATAACATCCATTCGTTATTAACATGACATTTTATGTATTTATTGAAACTTGTCAGGAAAGATCTACTATAATCCGTCCGTATCGTCCTCTTTTGTCAAGTCCAGTTTCTCATTATCTCCCCCCCTATCGAAATATTGCTTACGCAACGGGTTGGCGGTAGCCTCCTGATAACGCAACCGGTTCCGGAAGATATCCAACGCCGCATATAAGGCTTGGCGGAACGACTCTTCCGAAGCCACGTTCTGCCCGGCTATGTCATAAGCTGTTCCGTGTGCCGGAGAAGTCCGTACGATCGGCAATCCTGCCGTATAGTTCACCCCGTCATCCATCGCCAACGTCTTGAAAGGAGCGAGCCCTTGATCATGATACATCGCTAAGACACCATCAAATTTATCATACATCTGCGAACCAAAGAAACCATCAGCCGCATAAGGGCCAAATGACATTACGCCTTTTTTCTCCGCCTCTTGCATTGCCGGTATGATAATCGTCTCCTCTTCCGTACCCAGCAATCCGGCATCACCGGCATGAGGGTTTAAGGAAAGAACCGCGATACGTGGCTTCACGATACCGAAGTCTTGCTTTAACGACTGATTGAAAATACGCAGCTTATTCACGATATCGCCCACGTTGATGGAAGACGCTACTCGCGACAATGGAATATGCCCCGTCACCAAAGCGACACGAAGATCATCTTTCATCAAGATCATCAAGGCTTTTTTATCCAAGCCACCGAAGCATTTCTCCAAATACTCAGTATGCCCGGGAAAATGAAAATCCTCGTTCTGGATATTATGTTTATTGATCGGGGCGGTAAGCAGTACATCCACTACTCCCCGCTTCATATCCGTAACTGCCGCTTCCAACGCCTTGAAAGCCGACTCACCGGCAACCGGCGTAGATTTCGACAACTCCACCTTGGTCTCGTCCTCCACGCAGTTAATAATGTTCACCCGGTTTACTCCCGCATCCTCCGCATGTGAAATAATATTCATATTGATAGGAGGAAGCTCCAATGCCTTCCGGTGATAAGCGGCTATCTTGGACGAGCCATAGATAATCGGCGTGCAAAGCTCCGCCATGCGGGTATCGGAAAAGGTCTTTAATATCACCTCATAGCCGATACCATTTATATCTCCGTGGGTGATCCCCACTTTAATCAGTCGTTCTTCCATATATTTTGTTTGTTTATTACTTTTTCTCTTTTGGGATATCCAATGTCTCAGTTACCGGTTCATCAAATTCACCCGGCAAACGTAATGTAAATAAGGCAGCTTCTATTCTACGCATGAAATTACGCTTGTCTGTCTCTGGAGCATACACAAATCCCTCGGCTACAACCACACGATGATTCTTTTCATCCAAGCGGGTGTGGCTTACGAACGGGCCTCCCATCATATCGCCTTGCATTCTCCACAAACCGCGCATCACGCCGCAATATTTACCATTTAAGGTTATTGGCGTATACTCCACTCCCGCACGTGTTTCTGTTTGCATATAGGAACCCGGGAACGAACCCGGCAGATTCGCCTTCAATACAGAATCTCGTTTAGCGACCAGATATTCCTCCGTAAACGTATTCGGATCAGTATAAGGGAAAGTATATACGATTAAGTCCATACGGCCTGTGTTAGCGTTATTGGAAGACCAGAAGAAATCTGTCGTATCCTTATAGTACGTGAAGTTTGCCGGAGCGTTTAACATCACGTTCAAGTCGCTTTTCAGGTTATCCATAACCACCATACTATATTCCTTTTGTAATTGCTCTATCGCACGATTCATCTCCACCTTTACGAAGAAATCGACCAACGCCTTCTCATGGGTATTTGAATACTCGACGATCGACTCCGTATTAGGAGCTTTCAGCGAAACAACCACCTGCCCTCTAGCCCAGACATTATTCTCGTAACCTACAGAAACTTTCGTATAAGCGGTGGGATCTATCGTAACCACTAATATATTCCTTACATACCGTAACAGACCTGTAAAATCCTTTGGTTGTACGTAGGTAATCTTCAAAGAAGGCTCGGCTTGCGGCAGTCCGGGCACCGAAGAGGCCAACTCAGACTTTATGGCTTCTCCCGCAGGGCCTTTCCAATCCTTTTGATCCATAACCACGACAACCTCATATGCGAAGCCCGTAGCTTGAGTCATCACAGAACCTGAATTACATGCTCCCATCAAAACAAGAAGCAGCAACATACCGATGAATAAAAAACGTGTTTTCATACCTGTGTGTTTTATATTATACAAATGTAACATTTTTCGCGGTAGAAAGCATTCCACAAGCGGCGAAAATATCCTCCCCACGTGATGCCCTTATCGTACATACAACTCCTTTGGCGTTTAAGAAATCCCGAAACGCCTCCATTTTAACGATATCGGAAGTCTCTAAAGACACATTCGGTATCGCATGAAAACGGATCAAGTTTACCCGACAAGGAATTCCACCTAATAAACAACTCAAAGCTTCGGCATGTTTCAAGCTATCGTTCAAATTTTTAAAAACAATGTACTCAAAAGAGACACGTCGTTGATGCGAAAAATCATATTGTTTGATTAAATCGATCACCTCCCTCGCAGGGAATGCCTTTTCAACCGGCATCAAGGAAAGACGTTCCATAGGATAGGGCGAGTGCAGACTTACGGCCAGATGACATTCGCTCTCCTCTAAAAAGCGTTTCAAGCCTTTCGTTACACCGATGGTTGAAACCGTGATACGCTTCGGGCTCCACGCATATCCATACGGGGCCGTGAGTATTTCCAAAACCTTGAAAAGCTCGTCGACGTTATCCAGTGGCTCCCCCATTCCCATAAAAACGATATTCGTCAATGAATCGTTTTCCGGCAAGGACTGGATCTGGTTCAATATTTGGTTCGCTGTCAGGTTTGCCGTGAAACCTTGTTTTCCCGTCATACAAAACAAGCAATTCATTTTGCATCCGACTTGAGAAGAGACGCAAAGAGTCGCCCGATCATCCGTAGGAATATAAACAGACTCAACAAAACGCCCCGGTCCGGCAGCATATAGATATTTGATCGTACCGTCTTTCGACTTTTGATACTCAGATGGCGGATAAGCCCCGATCTCGAATGAATCCTCTAATAAAGCACGTTTGGCTACCGCTATATTCGTCATCTCCGAAATCCGGATTATTTTCTTCTTATAAATCCAATCGGCCATTTGCTTAGCCGCATATGCGGGAAGACCCACCTCAGACACTACACCTTTCAGTTCCTCCAAGGTCATCCCTAATAATTGTCTTTTGTCAACCATGCTATCGATATTTTCTTATTCGCGAAAGTACGAGAAATATTCCACAAAATAAAGATCCCCTGTTTTGCCGTCAAAATAAATATATATTGACGACAAAACAGGGGATCTTTTTTATCTTAAGTATAAATACTCTTTATTAATAGAAACGGATACGGTTGTCTTCCACCTTAGCGTTGTTGACCATAGATTGGATAGCTTGGAATCCTACACGATACGCGTTCGAAGCATCCAACGCACGGATTTCCTCAGCCTCGTTGAACTCCTTACCATCTTTATTTCTTGCGTATACTTTGAACACATATACACCGTTGTTACCTTTAACCGGAGCACTTACTTGGTCAACTTGAGCCATAGAAACCATAGCGTTCAAGTTCGGTTCGATACCGATACCAGCGATACGGCGAGTACCAAAGTTCACGAACTTTACAGAGTCTACAGAAGAACCCATCGTTTCAGCATATGCCTCAACTGAAGTTAAATTCTTAGCAGCCAATTCCTGAGCGATCTTATCGCCTTTCTTCTGGGCAGCCAATTCAGCTCTCAAAGCCGGAGCGACCATATCAACCGGACGATACCCCTCGGAAATACTTCCTTCTACAGCAGCCACGACAAACTTATCACTACACTCGAAGATCTCAGAGATAGAACCTTTATCGTTCTGGAACGCCCAACGAATTACCGGACGTGAATTCTTGATAGAACCTAACAACTGATCATCCGTAGTAACCGTTGCACCTGAAATCAAGTTATAACCGGCTTCCTTCGCATTCTCCTCCAATTTAGCCATAGAGTTGTTCTTAGATACGAACTGATTCAACTCATTGTAGATGTTGCTATAGGTCTTAGAGCTAGGAGATACAGTCATGTCGATATCTGCGATCTTATATTTTTCAACATTTCCTGTTTTCTCTGTTACTTTTACAAGGTGAGTACCATATAAAGATTTCACAACCGCTACCTCATTCAATGGAGTTGAGAAGACAGCCTTCTTGAAATCATCATTCACACCTCTCAATGCGGTAACCTCTGTAAACCAACCTAGTTCACCACCATTCTCGGCGGCTTGGTCTGCTGAGTATTTCTTAGCTAATTCAGCGAAATTAGCGCCACCTTTCAATGCCCCCATCAAGCTATCAGCCAAAGCTGTTGTCTCAGCCTCAGATTTACCGGCCAACATGATGTGGCTAACTTTTACTGAGTCCGGAGCGACCGTCTTATCGACCAGCTTAAACATTCTGTATTTGTCATTCTCGAATACAGGACCATAAACAGTGCCAACCTCAGAAGTTGTAGCGAATTGTTTCATCTCCGGATCCAAAGCCTTCTCCGTGAAGAAAGCGTCAACATAAGGAACCTCAGAGTTCTCGTTTACTACATCAGCCACTCTTTCAGACGTAGCCAGCTCCTCTTTCAAGCTCTCGATCTCGGCCTGTGCCTTATCATAATCCTCTTTACTCGGACGGATATCTACGGCGATATATTTAATTACCTTAGATTCTTTTTGTTTATAAAGCTCCTTGCGTTGGTTATACAATTTCTCGATCTCGCTCTTGCTTACCTCAATCGTTGAATCCGGAATCGTAGCATATGATTGCATAGCGTAAATGATATCCGAATTCTCGGCATTATCATTATAAGCTTCCTTAGCGTCCAATGAATTCGCGGAAATAGCCTTGCTCAATAATGTCGTATATTTTTGCTCCAAACGTTGACGTTTGATGTTCTTCTCCCAGAACAACCAGAAGTTCTTAGCTTGAATCAGCTGTGCCTGTTGATCTGCCGGATAGCTAGCGATATTATCGGAATCGATTTGTTTCAAGAAATTCAACAAAGCAGCCTTATCAAAAGCACCAGTCTGAGGATTCGTAAACATTTGCATTTGTTGGATCAACGGAGAGATATTCTCACCTTGAACCATATCAAACAATTCTTCCGGACTTACTCCCATACCTAATTTAGCAGTAGCCTCGTCCAACACGACCTCTTGTACCATCGCATCGAATACGGACTGGCGAATCTGTGTCATATATTCCTCGGGCAGGCTGGCTGAACCGGATTGCATCTTATACATCTCGGCCATCTCATCAACGCGACCTTGATAATCTTGAATTTTTACAACCTCTCCATCAATCTCGGCGATCCGTTCCTGTGATTGCCTAAAATAAGTAGAACCAGAGTTTAAAAAGTCTCCAATGATAAAAGCGAACAATGCCAAACCCACCACGAGTACCAGCAGTCCTGCTTTGCTTCTAATTTTTTCCAGCGTAGCCATTTATCTTTATTATTTTTTAAAGTTTATTATTTCACATTTTAAGGGCACAAAGATATGAAAAAAAGGAAATTCCACAGCATATAATCCTTTTTTTTATCAAATCCCTACTTTCATACGTACAAGTTCGATCTTCGTAGCCGTTACTTTGATTATCTTAAACGAATATTTATCGATCAGGACAGTCTCGTTCAATTTCGGGAATTTTTGATAGAAATGCAAGATAAAACCGGCGATGGTGACATAATCATCCGACTCAGGAAGATCCAACCCGAACATTTCGTTCAAGGTATCAATCTCCATCCTACCCGACAGCAAATACTCGTTGTCCGATACTTTTTTAGCCACATGCGACTTCATATCGTGCTCGTCCTCAATCTCTCCGAAAATCTCCTCCACCAAATCCTCAAGTGTCACGATACCCGACGTACCGCCAAACTCATCCACGACAACAGCCAAGCTCTTCTTCTCTTGCATCAGCAGTTTCATCAGTTTATTCGCCGCCATCGTCTCCGGAACGATCGATACGCTACGGATATGCTGGGTCCAATCCTCCGGATTCTTGAAAAGCTCGGAAGAATGGATATACCCGATAATATCGTCAATATTCTCGTTATACACCAATATCTTCGAAAGTCCTGTCTCGATAAACTTAGAACGCAATTCCTCTATCGTAGCCGACGTATCACAGGCTACAATCTCCGTCCGGGGCACGATACAATCCCTCAAACGGACATTCGAGAAGTCTAAGGCATTCTGGAAAATCTTAACCTCCGTATCCATATCCGAATTTTGCGGAGCATCTTCCAGACTTTGCTGTATAAAATAATCCAAGTCTACCTTGCCCAATGCCTGAGGTGAACTTTTCAAGTTCTTCACGCCCCCTAACTTCAAAATCAAAAAAGATAGCAGGGATGAGAACTTGGAGACCGGATACAGGATGATATATATAATAAATAATGGTATCGCAAATATATTGAGTGATAAATTAGGATTCAACTTAAATATGGTCTTGGGAATAAACTCCCCGGCAAACAAGATCAAGATCGTAGATATCACGGATTGGATAAAAACGATCAATACCTCATTCGCAACTACCTTGGCTATAAACGGCTCCAGCACGATTGCCATCTGAAGACCATAAACGACCAATGCGATATTATTTCCTACCAACATGGTAGAGATAAACAAATTTGGATTACGATAGAAAATACCCAGTATCTTACTGGATAGACTACGTTCCTTCTTATCCAGCTCGAAACGAAGCTTATTGGAGGAGATAAAAGCGATCTCCATCCCGGAAAAGAATGCGGAAAACGCGAGGGAAATTAAAATGTAAGTCAGCGTCCCCACCTTAATTACTTTTTATTGAATCTATTTGTGACACATCTACCCGGGCACTATCCCCCTGAGCTGTCCGTGTCGTATCGGCCGGAGCATCGCTCACCGGGAAAATACCTTGTGAGTTAAATATCTTATATTGAGTCATATCTTGGTTCGACTCAAAGCCTATGCCTGTTATGATCTTATCTTCTTGCTCGATACGCATAAACTTATCAGAATAAACCTTCTCTTGCTTCTGGTCCCAGAACAATTGGGAAGTCTCAAAATGCTCCCCTTGCAGACTTTCCACCTCAACATTACCAATCAGCTCCCAAAGCCCTTTTTTATCATAATAATAGGCTGTATCCGCCTTAATACTCGCTTCTGTCTGGAATAAGGTATCGAACTTCTCCACGTAGATCCCCTCCGGGAAATACCAATGGGGTTCCGCCGCCTTCCCATAAATCTGCCACTCTTTCGCTTTCAAGCGATATCTCGTGATACCTGAATCGGAGATCAAGGATGACACATCCGTAGCCTTCATCGTATAAGTCTTGTCCGGGTCAAACTCAACATCAACCACCTCCTTATGCTCCTTACTGCAAGAGGCAGAAAACAAAAGAAGCATAACAACCACCACGAAGGTAGTTGTTATGCCCATATTTTCCGTTTTACAATGAAAACGATTTCCTATCATAATTACCGAATCGTTGTACGCTCTCCGATCCAACCACCGACAGTGAAAGGTTTACCCTTCTCCAAGTCCGGGTGCATGAAGATCTCCTCCGTAGAAGGAAGGTGAGCACGATAAGATGATATCAAAGTATTAGCCTCTTCAGCAACACTCGGATCTACTTGTTTCGCTTTCTCAAATTTATCGATAGCGGCATTATAAGCAGCTCTTGCCAACACTCCGTCGTTCGGGAAAACAGACTTGGAAGTAGCGGCATACATCTTACCGATCAATAAATAGGCATTGCCATAATTAGGATTTGCCTCCAAAGCTTTCTGGCAATATTGTCTAGCCTTTGAATAAGCATTTTGCTCAAACAGCAACAATGCGATCATATAATAATCATCAGCTTTTGAAGTCGCGTCCGTTTCTAAATTCGCGGCCTCATCAAAGTATTTAATAGCCGTATCATAATCCTTTATCTTAACGGCTTTCTTTCCTAGCCCAACAGCAGCCTCGGCACTAGGTTCTTGACGATAAGCATAGTCTGATGCCAAAAAGTAAGCCTCGATTTCTTGGCAACCTGTTCTTCTCAACAAGGATATAGTCTCTTTCAAATAAGGTAAGTTTTCCTTATTCTCCTCGATCTTAGCAGCATACAAATTCTGCAAAGTCTCGCAATCGGCAGCACCACTATTCGCAAAGGCATTATCAACACCACTCTTATATGCGGTCAAGGCATTCACTTCTTTTTGATTGTTTGCAGCCTGCGCTGCTTTTAACTGAGCATCCAAGCCACCAGAAACCTTCAAATAATCTTGAATATACTGCTCTTTGAAGTTCGGATCGTTAACCATTTTCTTCATAGAAGAGAAACTAAACAAGGAGAGACCTAGAGCCTCCGTATCAGCACCTTTCTCATCAACGATCTCCTTCAACCAAGTATAGGCCTGATTATAGTCGGCATTATCGCCAGTTTGCGCTAAATAATCTTGCACTTTTCGAGCCACGATCCAGTCTTTTCCATACCGGCGATCATTTCCAAAATATTTCACACGCTTGTCGTAAACTCCCATCAAATCATCAATAAGAGCATTCTTCTTAGCGGGATCTTTCTCTTGGGCGATCTTCCAGCCCATAATTTTCACACCGTACAAATAGATATCTTTTGTAGCGGCAGGACACTCATCGTACACGATCTTCCAGAAATCAAAGGCGTCTTTGAAGTTTCCGGCTTTCGCATAAGGAACGAACAAGCTGATATTGGTAATACAACGCACGCTATCCTCACCGGAACCGAACTGTGTACCATTATCTACTCCTTTCTGCGCATAAGCGCCTAACGTACCCATAGTACATCCAAGCGCTAGTAATAAAACTTTGATCTTCATATCTCTTTCTATTAAAGTTAGCTATAATATTTATATTCCTTCAAAAAAGTATCATACTCATTAGACCCTTTCGACCATTCCCGGTTTAATCCACTTTTCGTTTAAAAAACCATAATTCGTTAAATGTATAGTTCACCGTAAACCGGAAATACTGCTCATCAATCATTGTACGTAATTCCGGACGGATCTTCACGTATTCAAATGACAGGTTCACTAATGAACGGTTATCGATCAATGGAAGCCCAAAACCGACACTCGCCCCATATTCATTATAACCATGTCCTTTATAACCATTCTCCTCGGAGCGACTGACTCTTAAGTACGAATTGCTATAATGAAAACCGGCACGGTATCTGATACGCCCCAAATAATTACGATTATCATAACGAGGAATAAACTCGGCACCAGCCGCTACACGCGTACGGTTCTTGAATTGGCCTTTCTCGTTATCAAAATAAGCGTTCGCCCAGTCCTCATATAAGAAGTCCGCGGCTAATGTCAACCGATTCTCTTTCACATAGGAGATACCCGCTCCGTAAGAGTTCGGCATATCAAACCGATAATTCTTAATTGTATCGTTCCTTGTATATCCGGATGTAGCCGAAGAGCCGACAAGCTGAGTATCATACACAGTCGTATTCAGCTTTTTCCCGGGAGAATAAACGAAACCTACCGTGACATGCTCCGTCTTACTCAAAGGATGCGTATATTGAATACCAAAATCTAACTTTAAATCACGAATCTCATAACGTTGGTTTCTATACACATCGTCCGCCCCTGTCGAGCTCGGGAAAATCAAGTTGCGGGAATGTGTTATATTTCCAAATAAAAATCCGGCGTTCACACCAATGGAAAGACGCTTCTTCCAAATATCATAGGAGAGCCCTAAATAGGCATCGCTTAAGCCACCTTCGCCACTAAAGCTTTCTCCCCAACTTAAACCGCCCTCAGTACGGCTCTCGCCGAAATCATATCCTACATATGAATAAGGTAATAAACCAATACTCATCGCTAAACGCCGGGTGATCGGAAATTGCATGGCGATATACTCCACGTTTCCATTCATTTGTCGTTGCTTGTTCGTACCGTCATAGAACCAAGACACCTGACCGGACGCACCAAAATCAAAAAGGAATGTCAACGAATCCATACAACTATAAGATGCTGGATTTAATGGATTTATCTGTTTAGAGGACCTTAATCCATAACCGACTCCACCCATCGCCCTTCCGGCACCAAAAGATCGATCCGCCAACTCTCCATATCCAAATCGCGTATAAGGCGAGTTCGTGTTATTTTGAGCCCACAATGGCAATTGTGTAAAGATAAGAAAACTTATTATTACTACCTTATTAATTTTCAACATTATACTCTAAGATTCTGTTTAATCCTGTCAACACTAAATTAATGTCTGCAAAGATGGAGTTTTTTAGCCGTCTTTCAAAATAAAACGAATGACCGCCTGTTAAAAAAACCAAAAGATCCGGATATTTTACTTTCAGCTCGTCAATATATCCGTCCATCTCGTAAACAATCCCATTCACCACACCCGCTTGGATAGCCGTTTCCGTACTTCTCCCGATAAGCGGTATATCATCCTCTTCCGTTACCAAAGGTAGTTTCTTCGTAAAATGGTTCAACGCTCGAAAACGGGTTGTCATCCCCGGAGAGATATTCCCCCCCAGAAAGATACCCGGCGCTTCTATCACCTCATACGTGATAGCGGTACCGGCATCGATAACCAGCAGATTTTTTCCCGGCCGCAAATAATTCGCCCCCACGACAGCGGCCAAACGGTCCTTGCCTAGCGTTTTCGGCGTCCCATATTCCACCTTGATCGGTAAAGCTACATGTTCATCCAGAAAGACAAAACGCTGAAGCTTATTTTTTAGATAAGCGATCAACTCATCGTCCGTATCTATCACCGTCGATAAAATGCCTTGCGTAAAAGCGTACTTCTCAAAAAGAGCAGCGACCACAGATACACCGATTTGCTTGTATACAAAAGAAGCCTCTATATGCCCATTTTTATACACAGCGACCTTTGATGACGTGTTACCTTGTTCTATAATAAGATTCACTTCTCTAATATTTTCCGCAAAGAAAAACAAAAATGATGAAATAACACGCAAAAACATCGTATAACCTCTAAAATTCTTCTTGAACAAAAAGGATCGCATCTCTGTTTGAAGAAAAATCTAAATAAAAAACAAGTTATGAATTACGGGATTAGTGTCTTATTTAGGGCGATTCCATTGCTAATGGCCCTCTTTTGTTTCGGTTATGGATTTTTTGTCTTTAACTATGGAGTGGACTCCAGCAGATTCGTCGCCGGACCTGTCGTATTCTCTCTTGGCTTTATTTGTATAGCTTTGTTCGCTACGGCAGCGACCATTATTCGTCAAATTATCCATACATATAATAATGTAGCCAGATTCGCATTGCCTATCCTTGGATATCTCTCGGCAACCATCACTTTTCTGGCAGGCTTTATCCTACTTATGTCCTCACCGGCACCAGCAGACTTTGTCGCGGGCCATGTCATTTGCGGGGTAGGCCTTATAACCGCATGCGTAGCGACAACGGCTACCGCCTCTACCCGATTTACCTTAATACAAATGAACGCCAAAAGCGACGATCCCAGAATACCAGATAAAGCGTTCAACTTTTGGCAGGGGGTATTCTTGATCCTTGTAGCATCATTTATATCCATAGTCGCATGGATTTGGGCTTACCGGTTGCTAGCGCATAGCGAGGAGCATTCCCAATACTTCGTCGCCGGACATGTGATGGCCGGACTAGCATGTATTTGCACTAGCTTAATCGCTTTAGTCGCCACGATCGCCCGACAAATAAGAAACACATATTCCCGATTGGAAAAAAGGCTATGGCACCGTTTTGTCATCCTGATGGGATCTATCAGTCTGATATGGGGTCTCTTCGTATTAGGAGATAGCGACCCGGCTAATGCCTCAACCGGATATATCATGATCGGCCTTGGATTAGTTTGCTATAGTATCTCCAGCAAGGTGATCTTGCTGTCTAAAATATGGAGGGAAGAATTCAAGCTTGCCAACCGGATTCCATTGATTCCTATATTCACGGCTTTATTCTGCCTTTTCCTCTCCGCTTTCCTTTTCGAGATGGCGGCAGAACATAGTTATTATGCCGTTCCCGCACGGGTATTGGCCGGACTGGGAGCGATCTGCTTTACGTTGTTCTCCATCGTCAGTATATTGGAAAGCGGAACCTCTTCCAAGTAAACTGTTTTTTCATCGTGATGAAAATACTTTTTCTTCACGGTGAAAATACTTTTTCTTCATGATGAAAATGTTTTTTCATCGTGAGGAAAAAATCAACATTCGTTGATAAACCATCGGCCACAATATACAAAACATTCTTTAACACTACCAAAAACATAAGGTTTTCAATTCTTTATAAACAATTATCACCCCAAGAGTAAGAAAACGCTTGCAAA
>ULRN01016463.1_pt1 | contig 12913 bp, 5 predicted proteins | sample 1955461 | NCBI WGS metagenome assembly ULRN01 (sample SAMEA4835683, study PRJEB28245) | human gut metagenome | biome: gut microbiome; material: fecal sample | place: Denmark | collected 2008 | reverse complement strand
CAAGCAGCGATAACACTTCCCAAGGTCCCTCCCAGGGTGAGGACAACGGCTTCATATCCGATGGTATGGAGTCCTCTGATAATCTCTTCGTTACTTCCTACCTCAATACCGAGGATAAACAGTAGCAGCCAGATAAGCAGGGTGATGATTGGATGAATCTTCTTTGAAGTCCCGTTTCCGTAAGAGGTAGCCCAGCAGCATTCCTGTGAGCACTAGTCCGATGATTGTAAACATTGTCTGTATGGTTTTGTGAATAGATGGAAAGCTGTCTTACCCTCAAAAGCGCCTCCTGTTTAAAGAGGGGAAGGCGCTTCTGAGGTTTGACAATTGCAAAATTACTTCATTTCCAAATATCTTTGGTTCTCTTTCACTCCTTTTTCTTGTGCAGGGCATAAGCGGAATGAGAATTCCATCTTACGGGCAGGAATCAGGTATGGTTGATGCGGGTAGGCTCCCCAACTGGTATCTCCACCCACACCCATCTGCTTGAAGTCTATGTTCCAAGTCACCATATCTTTGGGTTGGATGTCTGAGATATGGCGTTGTGACTTGCGTGTGCCGGGTTCATCCAGATCTTCTGTCGGGAAGAGGTAGGCACTGCCGCTGATTGTGGGTGCACCGATAACCATCAGGCCATTGCCTTTCAAATCGGTGAGGCTCATCCAACGTACATCGGTCTTGTTGCCGTTTTCTTGTGGACGGTCGTAGGCGAAGTACTGTTCGGCTACGCTACCTTTGTACAGACCCACGAAGGAAGAACCGTTGCGGTCGCAATAGTTCTCGTGCGGACCTCGACCTAGCCATGCCATTTGGTCGTATTGCTTGTTCAGGGTGATGCTCACACCCATGCGGGGCATCAAAGGTAAAGTGTCGTTGGCAGGAATGAAAGTACAGTTCACATCGAGGCTGCCTCTCGGTGAGAAGCGGTAGCGGACAATGAATTCCGAACCGGCAACTTCTTCGGGCAGACGGTAGTGTGACACTACTTCATAGCCATCTTTGTCGAGCGCTGTTTTCTCCAATGAGGTGAGTTTGACGCCACGTCCGGCTTCACGCCACGGGCGCAGGGTCTTGTTCATGTCGTTGCCCATGTCATTGTCCGTCACCGGACGCCAGAAGTTGGGACGCAGTGCTTCCTTAATCATCTCTTCCTTGCCTTCCTTGAACGAGCAGAGTGCTCCGGTGGCTTTGTCGAATCCTACACTGACATTTCCGGCAGTGAGGACAAGTAGGGCTTCGCTGTCGCTTGCCGTCACGTTGCCTGAGGCAGCTTTGGGGGTAACAGCCTTATAGAAGGGAAGCTTCACTTGTTCGGCAGCCAATTGTGTACCGGCCTTCAGCAGACCCTCGTCGCGCTTCTGGCTGGCATAGAAATTCAGGTAATATTCTACTCCTTCGGTGGAATGTATGGTGGGGAACTGTGTCCGGAATACGCCTGTCTGTTGGGCGGGCAAATCTACATTATCTATGCGTCCTTGTGCCAATACTTCGCCGTTGCCTTCCAAACGCCAAGTGAAGTCAAAGTCATTCAGGTTGGTGAAGAAGAACTTGTTTCTAAGCTCTACCAATCCTTCGTGATAATCGAGCAATCTGAAAGCCATATTCTGGTACACCCGTTTCACTTCATGTATGTGGGGCTTCAATGTGCGGTCTGCGGCAATCAGGCCGTTCATGCAGAAGTTGGCCGAGCTTGGAGTGCCTTCGGGGGCAAGGTCGCCGCCGTAGGCCCAGTAGAACTTACCGTCGTCGGTCTTGTTGTAAAGACCCTGGTCCACCCAGTCCCAGATGTGACCGCCTTGTAGAGAAGGGTACTTCTCGATGATGTCCCAGTAGTCTTGCAGATTGCCCACACTATTACCCATAGCATGAGCGTATTCGCAGAGGATGAGGGGCATGGTGGGCAGATAGAGAGCATGGTTTATCAACACGTCTATCTTCTTGTACATGGGGCAGAAGATGTCGGTGAAAGGACGGTTTTTGCCAGAGTCCTCGGAGTGTACGGGGCGTTGGGAACGGTCGTGGGCATGAATCCAAGCATAGGTGGCTTGGAAGTTACAGCCTGAGCCGGTTTCGTTGCCCAATGACCAAATAATGACGCAGGGGTGGTTCTTGTCGCGTTCAAACATACGTTCTGTACGGTCGATGAAAGCCTTCTGCCATTCGGGTTGGTTGGCGAGGCATTGGTCGGGTTTGTAGCCCATGCCGTGGCTTTCGATGTTGGCCTCGTCCACTACATACATGCCGTAGATGTCGCACAGTTCATACCAGCGCGGGTCGTTGGGGTAGTGGGAGGTGCGCACGCTGTTGATGTTGTTTTGTTTCATCAGTTCCAGGTCGCGTATCATGGAGGCTTCGTCCACTACATGGCCGTGGTAAGGGTCGTGTTCGTGGCGGTTTACGCCCTTGATGTAGACGGGTTGCCCGTTGACGAGTAACTGTGCATGTTTGATTTCCGATTTGCGGAATCCGATGTTGCGGCAGATGTACTGTGTCTGGCCGTTGGCACGCAGTGTAATCATCATCTGGTATAGGTTGGGCTTTTCAGCACTCCACAGTAGGGGCGTTTCGATGTGTTTCAGGAAGTGCAGCTTGTTGTCTTTGGCGCGTTGGCGTTCAGTGTAGATGACTTTTCCCTCTTTGTCCGTCAGGCTCACTTCCACTTCGGCACCTTTTACCTTGGGCGTTTGAGTACGTTGGGAGTTTTGGGCATTGTCCAGTTCCACATAGAGGTGGAAGTCGGCGTCCTTATACTCGTTGTCGAGGTCGGTCACTACTTCAAAGTCGCGCACGTGGATGTTGGGACGGGCATAAAGGTACACATCACGTTGTATACCGGCAAAGCGCCAGTAATCCTGATCCTCTAAGTAGTAGCCGTCGCTGAACTTGAATACCTGCACGGCAATCTCGTTCTGTCCGGTTACTGCATAGGGGGTGATATCGAACTCACTGGGGGTCTTGGAATCTTGCGAGTAACCCACCTTTTCACCGTTGACCCACACATAGAAAGCTGAGGCCACGCCTCCGAAGTGGAGGACGATTTGCTTGCCTTTCCAGTTGGCAGGGACGTTGAATGTGCGTTTGTAGGAACCTACGGGACTGTTTTCCACGGCAATGAGTGGCGGGTTGCGCTTGATGCCGTAGCCGGCACCTACATAGAAAGGATGGCCATAGCCTTCCATTTCCCAGTTGGCAGGCACTTTGATGTTGCCCCATCCGCTTACATCGTGGCCTTTTTCAAAGAAGTCCATCGGGCGCTGGTCCGAACGGGGAACAAACTGAAACTTCCAGGTACCGTTCAACGACTGAAAATATTCCGATTGACTCTTGTCGTTCTTCACTGCTTTCTCTTTGGTGGTGTAGGCCATGAAGGTGGCGGCAGAAGGCAGACGGTTGATGTGCAACACATCAAAGTTTTCCCAATCGTTGTCCGAGTGAGGATATTTGTCGGTTCTTACGGCGGTTTCCGCTTTCTTGGTGTCGCCCGTCTTGTTCATGGGTGTACCGTCGTACTGTGCAAATGCGCATAACGGTAGCATCAGTGCGAGGGTGCAGATTGAATGTATCTTATTCATATTCGTATGCTTTTAATGATGTATAATCGTTTGTCTTTTCAGACTTTTGAGAGTTGTTTTGCGTGAGAGTTACTCATCGAGCAGCATCTTGATGATACATGCCGAACTCCAGCCGAAGTTAGGCGAATTGAGCGCTTCGCCGGTCAGCGGGTTGTAGTTCTCGTGGATAGGGCCGTCGGTGGTGAGTCCTTGGGCGTTGTTGATGAACTTCTCAGTCAGTATGTCGGCTTCCCGGTCGAAACCATAGTTGCGCAGGCCGGTGATACCGAAGTACACTTGGTCTACCCAGACCGGGCCGCGCCAGTAGCCGCGCACGGGACGCAGGCGAGGATGGCTGATGTCCAAGGTACCCAATGGAAGGGTGGAGTTGAACTTCTGCGGGTCCATCATCTTCTGCATCACCTGTTTGGCCTGTTCGGGAGTGGCGATGCCTGCCCAGAGTGGCAGCCAGCATTCGGCACCCATCACTTTGATGTGCTCGCCGGTATCGATACGGGTGTCGTAGAAGAATCCGGTTTCCTTGTCCCACATCTTTGTCTGTACGAATTCTTTGATGACTTTGGCTTCGGCATTAAGCTGTGCCGCCAGTTCGGGCTTGTTCAGGAGGGTTGCCATTTCGGCGAGGATGGTCTTGTCTACGTAGAGGAACGAGTTCAGGCAGATGTTCTCCTGGTTCATGGACCATGCCTTCTCGTTGTTTTTCTGCATCACGGCATCGTCAAAGCGTACGCCGTTGTCCATGCCGCTTTCCCAACAGGCAGCAATGAGAGTGCCGTCGGTGGAACCGTATTCGCAGATGCCGTTGTGATTGTGGTCGCGCTCGGCATACCACCACTGATGGAACTTATAGAGCTTGTCGAACATTGTTTCGAGGAATTTCTTGTCGCCGGTAGCTTTATACACGTTCATGGCTCCCCAGGCGGCTACGGGCGGTTTGGCATCGCGCCAGTTATTGTATTTCTTGTTGTAGCTGATGAAGTCGGGTACCATGCCGTTGTCGGCTTGATAGTCGAAGAGGGTAATCATTTCGCTTTTGGCTATCTCCTCGTTGAAATGTACGTTGCCCGAAGCAATCTTCCAGGAGTCCCACGACCAGATGCCGTTGATGAATCCGTTGTACGACGGGTTGCTGCCGCCATGCAGGATGTCACCGGCAGGGGTGCGGTAGTTGCTGTTTAGGGTCATCATTGCTTTTACGAGTACCTTGCGGTATTTGTTGTCCTTGAGGTACTTGCTGTTTCCGCTCAGCAACGAAGCGATTTGTGCGTTCCATTGCTGTTCGTTTAGTTCAAAGCAATTGTCTATATTCAGCGTTGCTATGGCAGCCAGTTCTTTGGCTGTGTCTTCACCGCGCAGCGTCAGGGTTTGAGTCATCTCCGACTGATAAGTCTTGCCGGGTTCCAGGGTCATTTCACTTTTTTCTGTGACGTGCAGGCTATCGCTCCCCACAGCCTGAATCTTGTCTGCTGTGAGGAATCGGATTACCGTGTTCGTGGAATCTTTGGGGCGGATGAAAGAGAGACCTTTATCTATGCTGCTTACGACAGAGGTAGGCTCGTATACGCCTCCGTTCCAGTCGAAGCTGACCTTTACCGGTTTTTGGCTCATATTCTTCACGATTGAACGTATGGCTACGGAACGTGAGGTGAGGTAGCACAATTCGGTAGTGAAGTTTAAGTTCTCATCGTTGTATTCCTGTATCAGTTTGCCGGGGAGGTATCGGGTGGTCTGTACATTGTACACCATCCTATACTGTTCGCCGTTCACCCACAGCGTAGGTTCGGCGAGTCCGGCAGCTATCCATCCGCGTCCGGTCATGACCATAGGTCCCATGAAAGCACCGGCATGGCGACGGTTTTCGTTGTCGGGCAGTGAGTATGCCATCCAAGCACCTTTGTCGGCAAAGACGTAGGCATCCCAGTCTACGGCTCCGGCGGGAGTGTTCTTTATGTTGATAAGATTACAGAAGTCCGCTTGCTTGGATAAAAGCGGTTCTGAAGAAGTGGGAGCTTTGACGCACGAGGCCAGTATGCAGGCAACGATGCCAGTCAAAGCGATGTTTTTATTTGGATGTCTCATGGTAAATTAAGTATATGATGAAATGAAGTCTTGAAACAGAGAGTTCTATTAAAAGCAATCTCTATCGGATGGGATCCCGTTTCCGGCATTTCGCTTCCGATAGAGACTGAGTTGTAGGGTTATCGGTTATTTTGTGTAACCTTCGTTTTGCACCCAATCAGGATTCATCAGGAATTCTTTGTGAGGGATAGCGAGTCTGATATGCTTGGTCGATATGAAATTGCTTGCGAAAGGCTTTTCATGACTCTTAAGTGCGTCTTCCACAATGCCCCAACGGATGAGATCATACCAGCGTGAGCCTTCGAGGGCCAGTTCGCAAGGACGTTCCACATCCTGCAGGTGCTTCAGCACTTGTTCTTTACTTAGGGTGTCGGACAGTGGCGTTACGTGTACACGGTCACGTACTTTGTTGATGTATTTGATGGCTTCTTTAGAGTTTCCTTCATCGTTCAGACACTCGGCATAGAGCAACAGGATGTCCGCATAGCGGATGAGGGGGATGTTGAAACCGGAATAATCCCAGTAATCACCCAATGACTTGTCGTAAGTCACATATTTGCGCCAGTAGATATTGTCTTCTTGGTGGTAATCACTGAATCCTTTGCCGTCTTCGTAATAGAACGGACGGGATTTGGGATCGTCGAAAATGATAGTCTCATACAATCGGTCGCTGTATTCCCCATCTTCGGTGAGGTCTTTCTTCAGTGTATTGAATAACCATTTGGACGGATATGCTTCCTCGTATGCGCCACAGCCACTGTCGGGACCCAAGTGCAAGGTAAAGAGATTGTATTCGTAGTGCCCGCCTTCCAGACTTCCGGTGAACTGTACTTCAAGGATGGATTCCTTATTGTTCTCGTGTAGTCCGTTGAAGTTGTCGCCATAGTTCTCCATCAGTTCATATCTGTGACTGTCAATGACTTTCCAGAATTCTGTTTTGGCTTTGGCCTTTTCGCCGATGAACATATAGTATTTGCCTAAGAGTGCTGCGGCAGTATATTTAGTGACGCGTCCGGCCATGTTTGTATTCCATTTTTCGGGAAGGTTGGCTTGACATTCACTCAGTTCTGTCTCGATGAAAGTCTTCAGTCTGCCGGCTTCTACCTGAGGAGGATAGAATTCCTCTTCGGTACCTTCGAGTTCGTGCTCGAACATTGGTAGTCTTTCACCGAAGTTGATGAAGAGACGGTAGTAGTAGAAGGCTCTCAGAAAACGTGCCTCGGCAATACTGGTCGCTTTGGTCTGCTTGATGCCTTCGTCATCGTTGTCGGGCACATTGGGAATGTTGTCCAGACACTGGTTGCAATAGTTGATACTGGTATAGAGGTTGGTCCATTCATCGTTGGGCACGTAGTTGGTCGATTCGTTGTTGTACATGGCCAGTTCCATCCAGGCGGTCACGTCGGGGCGGTAGTCCAGCTCGTCGCTGCGGTAGTTGTCTATCACAATGTAGCGTTCGAAAGGTTGCGCCCATTCGATGGTAGGCTGTAGTCCAGCGTAGGCTGCGGTAAGTCCTTTGAGGATGTCGGATTCGCTCTTCCAGAAGTTTTCGGGGTCCAGTGAGTTGGGGTTTCTGTCTTCATCCAGGAAATTTCCGGTACATGAAGAGAGTGCCAGGCCTCCTAAGACTGAGGCGCACAATAATATATTCTTTAATTTCATAATCATCTTTTTTAAAGTTTTGGTTCAATTAAAATCCGAATTTAATACCGGCCATGAAAGTGCGGCATAGAGGTGATGAAGCATAGTCGTAACCCATGCGGTCAATACCACCGTTGGTAGAGGGGTCATAGCCACTGTAACCGGTGATGGTAAAGATGCGTGTACCACCTACATAGAAACGGAGGTTGCTGATGCCCAACTTACCACAAACTGTAGCAGGCAGGTTGTAGCCCAGTTGCAAGTTGTTCAGGCGGAAGAAGTCGCCTCGTTCGATGAAACGGTCGGAAGTGCGAGCATTCTTGTTCGGGTCGCCGTATACGGCACGTGGAATGTTGGTGTTGGGGTTCTCCGGAGTCCATGCTTTCAGTGCGTTTCTGCCATAGTTGAACTTGGTATCCATACGCTCCAATTGATATTTGGTATAGTTGTAACGGTCTACACCGAGGTCACCGTAGAAGTTGGCTACCAAATCGAAGTTCTTGTAATTCAGTGTTACGTTGAAGCCGATAGAGGCCTTGGGGCAACCGTTGCCCAGAAGCTTCTTGTCATCGCTGTCCAGCATGCCGTCACCGTTTTGGTCTACGAAGCGGAGGTCACCGGGTTCTGCGTTGGGCTGCATGGGAATCCAGTTGCCTTTGCTGTCCTTGCGTCCGTGTGATTCTTTCCAAAGTTTGGCTTCTGCTTCATTTTGGATGATGCCTGCGGTTTCGTAAGCCCAGAATTCACCGAAGTAACCACCCACGTAGGTACGTGAAGCACCATATTCGTACATATAGTTGGGGTCTGCCATTGATTTCAGTTTACTCTTGAAGTGGCTCAGGTTGAAGTCAAGGTCATACTTGAAGTCCTTACCTGCATTACCGTGGTAAATCAGTTGCATTTCCATACCGGTGGTGCGCAGTTCACCGTCGTTCACCGTCAGTGCACCGTAACCGGTAGACAGACTGATGTTCTTTTCGGAAAGCATGTCCTTGGTGTCCTTGATGTAACCTTCAATCGAGAATTCCAGTTTGTTGTTCCATAGGCTCATGTCCACACCGATGTTTTTGTAGAAGGTAGTTTCCCACTTGATGTTCCTTGAGGGGAGGCTACGTACTGCATATCCCTGGTTTACGACTTTGCCGTCGAAGGGGTAGTTGATGTTGTCGGCGTTGGAGTCCAATTTGGGAATGTAGAGATAGAGAGGTACCGATTGGTTACCGAGGGCGCCGTAGCTCATACGCAATTTGAAGGAGCTGACTGTTTCTTTCATATCTTCCCAGAAAGGTTCGTTGGCAATGTTCCAGCCTACTGATACAGAGGGGAAGAACCCCCACTGGTTACCGTCGGCAAAACGTGAAGAACCGTCATAGCGGAACGAGGCCATTAACATGTAGCGCATTTTCCAACTATAGTTCACACGGCCAAATACGGAACGCAAGCCGCTACGGGTCTTTTCACCTTGCACACCATAGTCTTTGCGTGCCTGGCCCAGAATGCCCATGTCGTTGTTCTCGAATTCGGAACCCGATGCACCCAATAGGTCGTAAGTGCTTTCTTCTTGTGAAGCTCCCAGCAGGAAGGCGAAGTCGTGACTGTCTTTGATGGTGAAGTTGTAGTTGGCAGTCAGTTCCAGCAGGTCGTTGACGCTTCTGGTGCGGGTCTGTGATAGTGAGGCGCTTTCGTTCCACTTCATGGCACCCAGTTCGTAAGTAGGTTTGAATACGCGGGTTTCGCGGAAAAGGAGGCTACGGCTTGCTTGTGCCTTGATTACCAGTCCCTTGATGGGCTCATATTGCAGATAGCCCGATCCTTTGATGTAATCTGTGGCGCGGGTGTTCTCAATCAGGTTATTATAACCTACCATGTTGGCAGCATCGCTCATGTTCATGCCGGGGATGGCACCACCGTATCCGCCGTCACAATTCTCGTCATACAGACGTGCGATAGGTTCCATGTTGGTCACTTGGTATATGCCGGGAAAACCTGAGTTGGCTTCCATTTCCGATTCCCAACGGCTGTAGTTTACTGATTCGCCCACTTTGAACTTGCCGCGTTTCATGTCTGAGTTTAAGCGGAAGCCATATTTCTCGTCACCCGTGCCGGTCACGATGGCTTCGTTTTTTGAATAGAATACGGACAAAGCTACGTTGGCATTCTCACTGCCACTAGTGTACCCCACATTGTATTTCTGTGTGAAGCCGTTGCGGTAGTATTCGTCCTGCCAATCGGTGTCGCCAAACTGTGTGGGGTCTTGCTCATAAGCCGCAATGTAAGCAGGCCAGTTTTTGGGGTTTTGACCGGCGTTTGTACGGGCCATCTTTGCCATGTGGATAAATTCTTCGGCATTGCAGACATCCAGTTTCTTGGCTATCTGATCCACTCCCCAATAAGCTGAGAACGTGATTTTGGGTTTGGATTTGGTACCACGGTAAGTCTCAATCAGGATAACGCCTGCGGCGGCGCGTGCTCCGTAAATAGCGGCGGTGGCAGCGTCTTTCAATACAGACATTGACTTGATGTCTTCGGGGTTCAGAAAACTCATATCACCCGGAACGCCATCGATAATTACCAACGGAGAGTTGTCTGTTCCATAAGTGGTTACACCGCGCACCTGCAGGCTGGGAGTGGAGCCGGCGGCACCGCTACCAAAGTTAACTATCAAACCGGGAGCCATACCCTGCAGGGCAGTTTCGGCATTAGCGGTAGGTATGTTGTTTAGTTTATCGCCCGATACGGAACTTACCGAACCGGAAACATCCGATTTCTTTTGTGTGCCATAACCGATAACGACTACTTCGTCCAGTAGTTCGGTGTCTTCTTTCAGCACCACTTTCAATTCCTTGCGACCATTGAGGGCGATTTCTTGTGGAGCATAGCCCACGTAAGAGATAATAATAGTGGCTTTTGGGGAAACGCTGAGGGTAAAGTTACCGTCGATGTCAGTGATTACTCCATTTGTTGTTCCTTTCTCTAATACACTGGCTCCGATGACAGATTCACCGGAAACATCGGTTACGGTACCGTTCAGCTGAATGTTCTGTGCCAATGCGCCCATAGGCAGCATAAAAGCAAAGAAGAGAAGTAGCTGAATGACTCTTTCTTTGTAGTAGTTACTTTTACTCATTTGAATAAGTTTTTAAGGTTAATACTATTGGTTTTTCACAATGCTAAATTAAGCTTCATAAACAGGAATTGCTAATGAATGTTATCTACAAGCAGACTACAAGAGAGGGATATTCTTTGTTTTATTATCTACAAATAGTTTTGTAAGTATTTGATAAATAGGAGTAAATGAGATATTCTATATCTACAAAACTATATCCACATAAACTTTTCCCGATTTACATTAATTATTGAGTTGCGCAAGTAAACGGTGATTAGATGAAGAAGGAAACCAACTCTTTTAGAAATATCAAGCAACTCAAGTTTCGCAGGTCTTTTATAATCATTGATAAACAGTAGTATCTCAACTCTCCTCCCCGGAGGAGAGTTGAGATACTACTGTTTATCAATGATGTCCCTTGCAGATGGTTTGCAGATGTTTTATCTGCAAGCCATCTGTAAAAGAGGAAGTCGAGTATAAGACGGATGACATTCATATCTTATCTCTTGCAAAATACGGATAACTTATTAGTTCATAGTGATGAACACTTTGTTTCTGCAGTACAAAACACTTCGTTCATGTAGTATAAAACGTTTTGTTTGCACAACATAAAACAAGGTGTTTATATAGTATGAAACAAAGTGTTCACTATAATGGAACAAAGTGTTCGCCCTAATGAAACACATTGTTCTACACGTCGAAACAAACCGTTCTGTGTGTTGAAACAAGCGGTTATATTGGGGGAAACAAAAAGAAAGCTGTCTTTTCCTGTCTTTTCCTGATTTCACTAGACACTTTTTTTCTTTATAAACGCCATTAGTAGACGGTTCTTTCATTTGCATACTGATACAGTAGTCCCTTCTTCCGGACTTGCGAGCCTATGCTTACTTGTTCGATGCCTTGTTTCTACTGAGACAAAGTGAGAGCAAACTTTACCCTCACCTTTTTGAAATTGCCCTTACTCACCTCTGAAAGTCCGATGAATAAAGACTTTTAGGTAAGCAGTGAGGGCGGTGAGGGTAGAAATGCAAAATAAATATTTTCAGCCTTGAGCCGGGTTATATATTTTGTAGATAGTCGGTCAGGTCTTCTTCGGAAGAGAGGTTGAGGGATTTGCGCAGGCGGTAACGGTTCATGTTGATAGTTTTAGGGGTAGTACCGGTCAACATGGATATTTCTTTGGTAGACAGGTTCACCCTTAGCAGGGTGGCAAGATATTTCTCGCCTTGTGTCAGTTTGGGATGAATCGCTACCAGTCTTTGGAGGAATTCATTGCTTTTATCATCGATGTTTGTCAATAGGGCACTGTTGGTTTTGTCTCCGCTTTGGCTCTGGCTGATGAATGCGTTGATTTTCTTCAGGTGGGGCGTGATGGCTTGCGCGTCCATCTTATATCCTTCTTTCACCATTCCGCGTATTTTGTCCAGCAGTTCATTGCGGCTTTTCAGGAATACGGCGAAGCTGGTTGCCTCCTGCCGACTGGTAGCCAGGGCATTGTGTACATTTTGAAGTTCCAGCTCTTGCTGATGCATCTTCAGTTCGGCCACTTCTTTTTCGGACAGTTGCAATTGGTAGCGTGCTTCTATCAGTTGCAAATCTTTTCGGCGTTTATACCATTTATATAGAAAGATGCTGAAAGCTATTCCCAGAATAAGTACGCTGCCCAAAAGCCACAAATTGCGTTTCAGTAGCTCTATCTTGTAGGTTTGTTCCTGCATTTCAGTAGCATATTTTTGGTCTTGGTATCTTTTATAGGAAATTTCCTGCTCGATGTTGCGTAGCTTGTTGCTACTTTGCAGTTCCTTGCCCAGGTGGTACCTCTTGTCCAGATACTTATAAGCTTGGGCATAGTCACCTATAGCTGCATATACCATGGACGAATATTCGTAATTGTCGCAAATCAGTTCGCGGGCTCCGATGTTGTGGGCATATTCATAGGCTTTGCGCAATGCTTCCAAAGCGTTGGAGTATTGTTTGCCGTAGTAATACTGTTTTCCCATGTTATTGTAGTTTTCTCCGAGGGACCATTGGGCATCCAGATTCTTGTTGATGGTGATGGCTTCCTGGATGAAAGAAAGTTTCTCTTCCGTATTGCCTCGGTACAGACAGAGGTTGTTCAAGTTGGTTGCAATCTCTTTCAGGTTTCGTTGGGCACGGTTGATGGCCAGCGCACGCTGGAAGAAACGCTCGGCAACGGTAAATTCACTCATGAAGTGGTGCATTACTCCACGTTCGTTATAGCATCCGGCCACAGAGGTGGAATCGCCGATGGATTTGAAGATGGAGGTTGCTTTGTCGTTCAGTTCAATGGCTTTGTTGTAATCGCCTAGTTTGCTGTATACACGCCCCATCAAGGAGCAGAGTTGTGCCATTTGTTTTTTGTTGGTGGGATGGATATATTTTTGGGTGTCATAAAGATTCTTGATACTTAGGTCGAAGTTCCCCAACAATTGTTCGGCTTGACAGTAGAGAATCATGGCTTGTGCGCGGACCTCACTGGGCTCATCTTCGGGAA
>ULRN01028961.1_pt1 | contig 12914 bp, 10 predicted proteins | sample 1955461 | NCBI WGS metagenome assembly ULRN01 (sample SAMEA4835683, study PRJEB28245) | human gut metagenome | biome: gut microbiome; material: fecal sample | place: Denmark | collected 2008 | reverse complement strand
GATCGTGTGCATGTTGATGACCTCGGCATCAATCCCATCGGCAGCGAGCGCCTCGGCAGCCTTAAGCGCCTCAGCGACCATGAGGCCACAAGCGATGACGGTCACATCGGACCCCTCGCGCACGACCACACCGCGACCGATCTTGAGCTCGTAATCCTCGCAGTCGTTTATGACCGGTGTTGCCAGGCGGCCGAAGCGCATGTAGACCGGCCCCTCAAACTCGTAAGCGGCGCGCACGCATGCGCGAGCCTCGATGTCATCGGCGGGAACAATCACCGTCATACCCGGAATCGTGCGCATGAGTGCGATATCCTCGCAGCACTGGTGCGTGGCGCCGTCCTCGCCCACCGAAATGCCGGCATGGGTAGCGCCAATCTTGACGTTGAGGTGCGGGTAGCCAATGGAATTGCGGACTTGTTCGTACGCGCGGCCGGCGGCGAACATGGCAAAGGTGCTCGCAAAGGCGACGTGGCCCGTGGTCGCGATGCCGGCGGCAAGACCCATCAGGTTGCTCTCGGCGATGCCGGCGTCGTAGAAGCGCTCAGGGTGCGCGGCCTTAAACTTACCGGTCTGCGTGGCAGCGGCCAGGTCGGCATCGAGCACTACAAAGTCATCGCGCTCATTGCCCAGCTCGACGAGTGCCTCGCCATAGCTAACGCGCGTGGCGACTTTTTTGACGTCTGCCATTAGAGCTCCTCCCCTGCTGCTGCGAACTCGGCCATGGCCTGCTCAAACTGTTCATCATTGGGCGCCTTGCCATGCCAGCCAACCTGGTTCTCCATAAAGGAGACGCCTTTGCCCTTCACCGTCTCGGCGATGATAGCCACGGGCGAGTCGCTCACTTTACGGGCCTCGGCAAAGGCGGCGGCAATCTGCGCCATGTCGTTACCGTCGGCAAGCTCGATCACATGCCACTTAAAGGCGCGGAACTTGTCGGCGAGCGGCATGGCCGAGTTGACTTCATCGATCGTGCCGTCAATCTGCAAGCCGTTGTGGTCGACGACGGCAACAAGATTGTCGAGCGCATGGTTGCCGGCAAACATGGCCGCCTCCCACACCTGGCCTTCCTCGCACTCACCGTCGCCCAGCAACGTGTAGACGCGGTAGCTGTCGCCCCAGTGCTTAGCGGCAAGCGCCATTCCAACTGCAGCAGAGATGCCCTGACCGAGCGAGCCGGTGGACATATCGATGCCCGGGGTGTCGTTCATGTTGGGATGGCCCTGCAGTCGGCTGCCAATATGGCGGAGCGTCTCGAGCTCTTCGACGGGAAAATAGCCGCGATTTGCCAACACCGAATACAGGCCCGGCGCCGCGTGACCCTTGGAGAGCACAAAGCGATCGCGATCGGCCTTGTGAGGGTCGGCAGGATCGATATTCATTTCCTCAAAGTACAGATACGTCATGATGTCGGCAGCACCGAGCGATCCACCCGGATGTCCCGACTTGGCCGCGTGAACCGCAGTCACGACATCCTTCCTGACCTCATTGGCGACCTTCGCCAGCTCCTGGTTGGTCATACGAATTCCTCTCTTGAGAACAACCCCGGCACCGGATGACGCGATGCCGGGGCAATCCACTCGTTAAGCCTGAGCGACGACCTTCTGCCAGTCAGCCTCGAACGAGGCAAGGCCCTGGTCGGTCAGCGGGTGATGCAGGCACTTCTTGAGAGCGGCCATGGGCACGGTCGCGATGTCGGCGCCAAGAAGAGCCGCCTGGGTCACGTGGTTGGGCGTGCGGACCGAAGCGGTGATGATCTCAACGGTGTCGTCGACGTTCTTGCCGGTCCAGTCATAGTTCTTGATGCAGGTCACAACGTTGTCGAGCTGCGAAATACCATCCTCGGCGATGTCGTCGAAGCGTCCCACAAACGGGCTGATGTAGCGGGCGCCGGCGTTGGCGGCCATAAGGGCCTGGGTCGGCGAGAAAACAAGCGTCATGTTGACACGCACGCCCGCATCGGCCAGGGCGCGACAGGCGGCGAGGCCGGCCTCGCACACGGGAAGCTTAACCACGATGTTGGAAGCCAGAGCGGCAAGACGATTGCCCTCCTCGATCATGCCCTCAGCCGTGGTGGCGGTAGACTCGGCGGACACGGGCAGTCCCTCGCAGAGCTCGGCAATCTTGAGCATATGGGGCTCAAAGTCGGCGAGCTTACCGCCGGTCTTGGCGTACAGGGACGGATTGGTGGTAACACCGGCCAGGCAGCCCCAGCTCTTGGCCTCGGCAATCTCGTCAAGGTTGGCGGTATCGATAAAGAACTTCATGGTGCAAACTCCTTCTAAGGAATCCAAAACTCAAAAATAGGACAAAGGGGATGTCCCTTTGTCCTATGTGCCGGACCCGCAGCTGGGACATGCCCCGGGCCCGGCGTCGTGTAGGAAAAGCTACTTAGAGAGCCTTCTCGATGCGGCTCGTGACGCCCTTGAGGTTAAGACCGACGACGTACTGCTTGATCGGGCGCTTGATGTGCTCGATCACAAAGCGCTTGCCGTCGATGTCCTGGGCAGCGAGGTTGCGGTAGAGCTTCTCGACCTGCTCCTTGACCTCGGGGTCGTTGAAGGCGTAGTGACCGGAGACATCCAGAATCTTCAGGCTGAGCTCGTCGTCTGCCAGGATGTCATCAACCTGCAGGTTAACGTCATCGCCGGTCATCCACTTGCGCCAGCGCTCGGTCTTGATAGCCTTGACCAACAACGTGTGGTACAGGTCGGAAGGATCGTCGCACAGGCCGTTGTCGACCAGGATCTGCTCGGTAGCGCAGAGCTTGAGGTAAGCGCGGGTCTCCTCGGTGCCGTACTGAGGGGCGACATTGGAGGCCGTCACGTGAGCCGGGATGTGCTCGAGCAGCGTCGCGTCGTCCAGGTAGTCGGCGTTGTGCTCCTTCAGGCCCACGCCGTAGCGCTTGGCCATGTCGGCGAGCTCGCGGGCATTCTTAAAGTTGTAATGACCGACCTGCTCGGTCCAACGGGTGAGCGTACCGGTCTGACCGACGATAAAGGTGGGCATGGGGCAGCCGCGCTTCTCGAGCTCGGGCTGCAGCTGAGAAATGAACTCCTCGTACTTGTCGGTAGAGGTCAGGCCGCCATTGGTCTCCTCGGTACCGACCTCATAGGCAACCTCGGGCAGGTTATGCTCGCGACGGTACTGCTCAAGGTAGTCGATAAGATCGATCGTGCGGCGAAGCACCACGTCGAGCGGAATAACCTTGCCGATCTGATAGGGGTCCTTGGTGGGGTCGACCATCAGCAGGTCAAAGCCCGCCTCCATGTCGGCGACGAATGACTTGCGAGCGAGCTCCATGGCCTCGTCCTCGGGCAGGTGGGCGTTACGCTCCTCGTCGCGCTGCCACGGACCGCCGTGATCGCGGCACAGGTAGTACGGACCGGTGTAACCCACCTCGTCGGCAACCTTCTTGATGTCGGCGGCAAAGCGCGTCTGGTCCCAACCGTTGACGTAGCCGGCGCCCATCTCGTCCATATCGACCTGGTTGCGGCTGGCGATAAACATGGGTGGGAAATCCTCGTCCTTGGCAAGCTCGAACACGGCCTGAATCAGGTTGGGGCTCATGGGGCCAATGCCGACCATGGTTGCGTGATCGCCGCTATCCTGTAGCTTGAGCATGCCCTGAACGGCCTGGCGGATGGTGAGGTTGGACATTTTGTTCTCCTTCTCCAGAGGATTTTTGACAAAAGTTCCCTGGGACCCAGATGTGGGCCCTATCAGTACGGATGGATTTTGTTGTGTAGGGGCGGTTGTGCGGAGTCAAATCCATCCCTCCGCACAACCGGAGTCCTTAAAGGTTTACTTGGCCTGCTTATCGAGCGTGGGCTTCATGGCAATCAGGATTGCAGCGGCGACCAAGGAGCCAATCACGATGTCCAGGCAGAACAGCGCGACGTTGTTGGTGGCCAGGGCGACGATAAAGCCACCATGCGGAACGTAGCAATCGATGCCCTGGAAGGCGGCAAGCGCCGCGCCCACGGCAGAGCCGATGCAGATGCCGGGCAGGGTGTGGCCAAGATCCTTGACCGCGAAGGGGATAGCGCCCTCGGTAATGCCGATGCAGCCCATGAACAGCGCGGAGATGCCCATCTGACGGTCAGCGTCATCGAACTTGTTCTTGGCGATGAGCGCGGCGAGACCACAGGCGATCGGGGGAATGGCGACGGCGACGCGGAACATACCGTTGGGGCCGTAGATACCGGAGGCCATGATGGCCATGGTAAAGGTCGAAGCGGTCTTGTTGATAGGGCCACCCATATCGAAGGCGGTCATAACACCAATGACCAGGCCCAGGACAACGGCGGAGCCGCCCTGCAAGCTACCGAGCACGCTGGTGAGCCAATCCATCACAAAGCCAAGCGGCGTGGCCAGGATGTAGATATAGGCCATACCCAGGACGAGAGAGGTCAGAATCGGGATGATCAAGATCGGCATGATGGTCTGAATGGTGTTGTTGACCTTCCAGGTCTTCATCCAGCGGACAAAGTAGCCGCAGATAACCGCCATGATCATGGCACCCAAGAAGCCGGTCGAAACGCTGTTGCCGCTCGGGGTGACGACGGCGTTGTTAACCAAGTAGCCCAGGACAAAACCGGGGGCAAGCGCGGGCTTGCCGGCCATCGAGTAGGAGATGTATGCCGCAAGCACCGGAATCATCATAGAGATGCCGGCCATGCCGATGGTGTTAAGGCTCACCATCAACGGGTTGGTGACCTCCATGCCGCTAGCACCGGCAGTACCGGATGCCAACGAAAAGGCAAGGAACACGCCACCGATAACGACGATGGGGATAAAATAGGAAACGCCGGTATTGAACGCATTGAGCAGCGTCTTGCCAGGATCGGCAAAGATGGACTGCTTGGACGCCGGTGTCGGGGCCTGCGGGGCAGCGGAGACGGCCTTCTTCTCTGCCTTGGCCTCGGCCTTGGGCGCGTAAACTGCGCCACCCGTCGCCTTAATGGTCTCAACGGCCTGGTCGATAATCTTGACCGGATCGGCGATCACATCGGAAGTACCGACCTTGAGGAACTTGCCCTCGGCCATCTTCTGCTCAAAACGATCCTCGTTCTCGACACCCACGTCGACGGACTCGAGCACCAGGTCGGCGGAATCCACGTCTTCCTGCGTCAGCTCGTTCTCGATACCCAGACCACCCTGAGCCTCGACTTTGCACTCGATGCCACGGGCGGCGCATTCATCCTGAATCGCCTTCTGGGCCATATACGTGTGGGCGATACCCACGGTACAGGCGGCAACGCCTACGATCTTCATTGCTTCCCTCTTTTCATAGAGTTGCGTGCGCAAGACACCGTTTGCGGAGGCCTCCGGAGCATCCCCTGCCGTTTGGACTTGCTGTCTTTTCGACAAGACCAATATATGGTGCTGGCATTGATAAAACCAGCTCAATTCGGTAAACGCGCAGGTCAGGGCATTAGTTATGCGATTTAGTTATGCGTTTAACCAAAAATGAATCCTGCGATTTTACCCTCGATTTCAAAAGTCAAGAAGTATTTGATTTTCTCGGTAGACGGCAGATGCGCATGCCGGTCACAAATTTCGACCCCACCCGTATACCGCATTTGTTGCATACTCATATGAAAGGAAAAAGTCGCTCACCGAAGCGCATCCCTCACCAAGACTCAAAGTCATCATGTTGGAAAATGCTCATCTGTCGGAAGGAGTCGCTGTGGCAAAACAGCGCGTTACGATCGCAGACGTCGCTCGAGAGGCGGGAACCTCGACGGCAAGCGTCTCGTATTACCTCAACGACAAACGAGAAAAGCTTAGCGAGAATACGCAGGCAAAGATTGCGCGCGTCATCAAGGAACTCGGATACGTTCCCAACGCCCAAGCGCAAACGCTCACCGGCAAGCAGACCCACGTCATCGCCATCATCATTTTGGATAACACCAACAAGTGGGCGGGCCTCGTCCTCAACGGCATGGAACAAGTCATGCTCCCCGCGGGCTACCAGACGGTCGTTTGCACCAGCAATTTCGACCCCGAGACCGAGCTCATATATGTCGACAAAATGCTCTCGCTGGGCGTCGATGGTTTTATCATCCAGCCCACGGCAAATTTCAAGGCCGTCCACGACCGCATCAAGCGCGCCGGCAAGCCCGTCGTCTTTTTTGACGCGGCCATCTACAGCCCAGGCACCAGCTGGATCAAAACCAACCTCTACGACGGCGTATACAATGCCACGCAGGCGCTTCTCGATGCCGGCTACGAGGACTTTTTCTCCATTGCCGCCAATATGACCGAAATGCGCACCCGCATGGAACGTTTTCAGGGATATGCCGAGGCGCTGGCCGCGAATGGGCAGCTCTACAAAGCCATTCCCATCGATCACAACAAGCCGTCAATCAGCGAGCTCACCGAATACTTTAAATACAAGCTCAACCCCGCCAAGCGAACCCTTATCTTCGTGCAAAATCAGTGGGCACTCCCCCGTGTCTACAAGGCCCTCCAGCCCATGGCCCATCTACTTCCGAAGCAAATCGGCCTTATGGGACTCAACTGCGAAGACTGGACCAACCTCACCACGCCGACCGTCTCCACGATCATCGAGCCCGTCGACCAGGAAGGTCGCGAAGCAGCCGAGATGCTGCTCGCCCTACTTGATGGCAGCAGTACGCCCGGTGAGCAGCGCATTCTCGAATGCAAACTCAATTGGCTCGGTTCCACCTCGATCTAGCCATACGTCAAATATGAGGCAAATTAATCAGTAGCGTCTATCCCAAATCTTAAGTATTTGTTCGATAGAACGGCCCCTGTCGGCTCCTGCTAGACTGGTAGATTCTCAACCGTCCATCCAGGAGCCGCAATGTCGCGCAAATCCGCCTACAAGCAAGTACTTTCCATCGGCACCGCTGTGGTGCTGGGATTTGCGCTGTTCACAGGGTCGATCGACGGAGCACCCAAGTTGTTGTCTCCGCAAAGCGATGAGCAGGCGGCGACTCTGGCTGAGAAGCAAAATGAGAGCCCCAGCCGCACCGACAACGAGGCGAACCTAGTCGCCCGCCTCGAATCGGGAACAGCAAGCTCGTCTGACTCCCAAAACAGCCAGGACTCTGGCGATGGCTCCGAATCCGCCACGACCGGCACCGCTGACGATGTCTCTTCGAACGCCACCCCCATCGACGAGGTGGAAAACCCCGACCTCAACCGCGCCCGCGGTGTTTATCTCAGCAGCATTCCCGACTACGCCGGCAACCCCTACGTAGCCCTTCGTGCCGACAGCACGCACCCGTTGGGCACGCCGTCGTTCACGCTCGATGAATACGATCGTGCCACCGAAGAGGGCTGCTTTAAGAAATTCTCCAAGCTCGACAGCCTTGGCCGCACCCGCAAGGCGCTCGCCTGCGTGGGCCCCGAATCGCTCGGCCAAGGCAAGCGCGGCGATATCTCGCGTATCCATCCTGCCGGTTGGCACCAGCAGCGCTACGACTTTATTCCGAGTCAGAGTCTCTACAACCGCTGCCACCTCATCGCCTGGTCGCTCTGCGGCGAAAACGCCAATCGCAAGAACCTCCTCACCGGCACGCGTTATCTCAACGAGACGGGCATGCTGCCGTTTGAAGAGCAGATCCTCGACTACATCCACGACACGGGCAACCATGTGCTCTACCGCGTCACGCCCATGTACAACGAAGAGGAACTCGTCTGTCGCGGCGTTCGTCTGGAAGCACAATCGATTGAGGACCATGGCAAGACCCTGTGCTTCCACGTGTACTGCTACAACCTGCAGCCGCACGTGCAGATCGACTACGCCACCGGCCGCAACCAGGCATCCGGAGACTAGTGGCGACCACGCCGCCCGTAACCCAAAAAATGATCCGTTTTCCTCCGTCGCCAAGGAATCAAATAAGGCCGCCCCGGTTACCCAGGGCGGCCTTTTCGTCAGCACCTACATTGCAAGCAAAGCCCCACGCTACTTGGCGCGGCCCTCCTCATAGCGCTCGACCAGCTTGGCCTGAACGTCATAAGGCACCTGCTCATAGCCTGCGGGCTTCATGGTAAAGTCGCCCGTGCCGCGCGTGATAGAGCGCAGACGCGTCGAATAATCCGTCAGCTCGGCGAGAGGTGCCTGCGCGATAACAACGGTGTCGCCGCGCTCATCGGTCTCCATGCCCGTCACGCGACCGCGCGATGCCGAGATGTCGCCCATCACGGCGCCGGCATAGCTCTCGGGGATGGTCACCGTGATTTCCTCGATGGGCTCCAGCACCACCGGGTCGGCATCGGCGCATGCCTTGCGCAGACCGATGCGAGCCGCCGCGCGAAACGCCATCTCGTTGGAGTCGACGCTGTGATACGAGCCGTCATACACCGCGACGCGAATGCCCGTGAGCGGATAGCCGGCAATGATGCCGTCCTTCATGGTCTCCTGGACACCCTTGTCCACGGCGGGGATGAGCGAGCGCGGGATGCGGCCACCCACGACCTCGTCAACAAACTCATAGCCGTCGCTCGTGCCGTCGGGCCCAATGAGCGGCTCCACGCGTAGCCAGCAGTCGCCGTACTGACCGGCACCACCGGTCTGCTTCTTGTGGCGGCCCTGGGCGCTCGCCGTGCGGCGGATGGTCTCGCGATACGGAATGCGGATCGGCACGCTCTTGGCCACGACCTTGGTGCGATCCTCCAAACGGTTGAGCAGCACCGAAACCTGTGCCTCGCCCACCGCCGAAATGATGGTCTGGCCGGTCTCCTCGTCGCGGTCGATGCTCATGGTCGGATCGGCCTTGCAGGCCTTCTCGATAAACGTGTAGAGCTTCTCTTCGTCGCCACGGTTCTCGGCCTCGATGGCGATGCGGTACTGCGAGTTGGGGAACTTAAACGCCGCAGCCTCGACCTTGCCGGTAATCGAGAGCGTATCGCCCGTCTCGGCCGCCAGCTTGGGCGCCACGATGATATCGCCGGCATAGGCGTGACCGACCTCGGTCATGTCGCGGCCGCACATCACATACAGGTGAGCCAGACGATCGCTCTTGCGGGTGCGCGCGTTGATCAGCTCAAGGCCCGGCTCAAGCGTGCCCGTCAGCACCTTGATAAAGCTGATGCGGCCCTGCTGCGGGTCGGCCAGCGTCTTAAACACAAATGCCACCGGACGGTCATCGTCACTCGAGATCTTGAGCGAGTCGCCGTCGATGAGCGGCATCTCGCCGTAGTCCGTCGGCGCCGGGAAGTACGTGGCGATGTCGTCCATCAGCGAGTTGACGCCCTGTTCCTTAATGCAATCGCCCGCAAAGACCGGCACAAAGATGCGCTCGGCGATCGCCTTCGACAGCAGGCCTTCAAGCTCCTCCTGCGTCAGCGTCTCCTCGCCTTCCAAGTACTTCATCATCAGTTCGTCGTCAGCCTCGGCCACCAGCTCGCACAGGTGGTCATGGGCTTCCTCGGCCTGGGCACGATACTCCTCGGGAATCTCCGACTCAACGGCTTCGGTGCCGTTGCAATGGCGCGCCTTCATGCGCACCAGGTCGATGATGCCATCAAAGTCCTCGCCCTCGCCCCAGGGAAGGGTCACGGCGCCCAGTCGCGTGCCAAAGCGCTCCTGCAGCAGGTCCATCGTGGTCGCAAAGCTGGCCTCGGAGCGCGACAGGCGGTTTACGAACACCGCACGCGCCAAGCGCAGGTCCTCGGCGGCATACCAGAGCTTAACCGTCGTAGGCTGCGGGCCGGCCTCGGCGTCGACCACAAACAGAGCCGTCTCGCAGACGCTCATCGCGGCAAAGGCGTCGCCGATAAAATCGGGGTAGCACGGGGCATCGAGCACATTGATGCGCGCGCCCTTCCAGTCGATCGGCGCGATGGTCGTCGAGATGGAGAATGAACGCTTGACCTCTTCAGGGTCATAGTCGAGCGTGGGCTTGGTGCCGTCGTGGCCGCCCAGGCGGGCGGTCTTGCCGGAAAGGTGGAGCATGGCCTCGGCGAGCGAAGTCTTGCCCACCCCGCCTTGGCCTACGAGCACCACGTTCCTTACGTTACCGGTCTTGGGAGCACCCATGATGACCTCCTTGCAGGGCCGCGCGCAATGCGCGACGCCAACGGGGAGAGTTCGCGGTCGGTGCCATCCCGGGAGCAGCATGGTCGGCAGCCGAGCCGACTCACCCTCCAAATGTCCTATGCCACCACCCTACCCTCACGGGCGGCTGTCCATGCATACCTTTCGGCACACGTATGAATACAGGCGGCGAGAGGAAGAGACAAGCTTGTGAGGCGATTATTGAACCCCGTCGATGCAAACAAAAAGCCGCCACAGTCCGTAAGACCTGCGGCGGCTTCGCCTCAATTAATAGTTGAGTAAATACCTGAGCCTACCCCTCGATACGGCTCAAGAACTCACGGGTACGTTGCTCACGCGGGTGATTGATAACCTGCTCGGCCGGACCCTCCTCGACAATGCGGCCTCCGTCCATAAAGACCACGCGATCGGCAACATCGCGCGCAAACTGCATTGCGTGGGTCACGATTACCATCGTCATATTCTGCGCGGCAAGGTCTTTAATGACATGCAGCACCTCGGCCGTCAGCTCGGGATCAAGTGCCGAGGTCGGCTCGTCAAAGAACAGGATCTCCGGATCGAGCGCTAGGGCGCGGGCGATACTCACGCGCTGTTGCTGACCGCCCGAAAGCTCACACGGAACCTTGTTCTCGTTGCCCACAAGCCCCATCTGCGCGATCAACTCGCATGCACGTGCCTCTGCCTGCTCGCGCGGGCGCTTAAGAACGCGGATCGGCGCATCGGTGATGTTTTTCATCACGGTATAGTGCGGGAACAGATTGTAGTTCTGAAACACCAGGCCAAATCGCGAGCGCGCCTGCCTGGGCACATCGCCCTTCGCATAGACCGCGCCCGAACCCGCATCCGTCGCAACGGCAAGGTCGCCAAACGAGAGCGAGCCTCCGTCGAGCGTCTCGAGCAGCGTGGCACACCGCAGCAGCGTGGACTTGCCGCCACCCGAAGGCCCGATAATCGCCACGACCTCTCCACGCTTTACCTCGAGCGAGATATCCTTGAGCACCTCATTGCCGCCAAACGCCTTGCGAGCGTTCGATATATTCATTACCGAATTAATCATGGTAGTAATCCAATTTTTTCTCGGCGGCGCCCAGCAGCATCTCGACCACAAAGTTAAAGACCCAGTAGATCAACGCCGCAATCGCAAACGGCACCATGCTCACTTGCGAGGCGACCAGCGCCTTGGCCGTCGAGAACATCTCCCCCACGCCGATGGCAAACGCCAGCGACGTGTCCTTGACCAGCGTGATGATCTCGTTGCCCATCGCCGGCAGAATACGCTTGGCAACCTGCGGCATCACAATGTACAAAAACGTCTGCAGGCGCGAGTAGCCCAGCACCTCGGCGGCCTCGTATTGACCGCGCGGAATGGACTGCAGGCCCGAGCGATAGATCTCGGCAAAGTAACCGGCGTAGTTGATGATGAACGCTACGACGCACGCCGTCCACTTGGAATCGGGCGTGAGCGAAATGCCGAACACGTAGTACGGGGCAAAGTAGATGGCAAACATCTGAAGCATGAGCGGCGTACCGCGCATGACCGAAATGTAGATGCGCGCAATCCAGCGGAGCGGCGCAATTTTGCTCATGCGCATAAACGCCACGGGGATTCCCAGCGGAATCGACCCGAGCAGCGTCAGCACAAACAGCTGCAAGCTGACCAAGAAACCCTGGCCAAGCATCTGCATCATGACTTGGATAGACAACCTAAGCTCTCTTTCGCGACAACAGAACAGCAAACCCAATGCTAAAGCGGGTTTTCCAGGTGCTCGAGTTTGCCGTGAAAGAGGAGCGCCGCGTACTAAATGTACGCAAGCGACGGTTTGAACGGCAAAATCGGGTGCCTGGGAAAGCCGCTATTTCAGAACCCAGTTGTCGAAGGAAAGACCGTAATCCGCATACTTGTCGCACAGGTCCTTAACCGTGCCGTCCTCGTAGAGCGCCTTGAGCGACTCGGTCACGGCGTCGGCCGACTTGGTGTCGCCCTTCTTAAAGCCAACGGCGTAGTGCTCGCTGGACAGCGGCTCATCAAGCTGCGTATAGGCATCGGGCTTGGCGGCAAGCTGATACTGGGCAATCGAAAGATCGCACGCCACGGCATCGACCGCGCCGCTCTCGAGCTGCATAAAGGCCGTGTTGTACTCGCCGATCGTGTCGAGCGTGGCAAACGTCGCCGCCAGATCCTTCTGGTCTCCCTCGAGCACATCCTGCGCAGCGGAATCGGTCTGGGTAATCACGGTCTTGCCGGCAAGATCGTCCCAGCTCTTGATGCCTGCATCCTTCTTGACCACGAGCACCTGCTCGTTGAGCATGTACGGCTCGGAGAACGTGTAGTCGTCCTCACGGCCCTCCATGGTAAAGCCGTTCCAGATGCAGTTGATGGCCCCCGAGTTGAGCAGCGTATCCTTGGCATCCCAGTCGATGGCCTCGTATTTGACCTCCCAGCCCTGCTTATCGGCAACAGCCTTGGCCAGATCGAGATCAAAGCCGGTGTACTCGCCATCGTCGCCCACAAAGCCGTACGGAGGATAGGACTTATCAAAGCCCACCACGAGCTTCTTGGACTCCGCAGCGCCCTTCGCATCCTTGGCCGCGGCAGAGCCAGCAGCGGAGCCCTTGCCGGCACCACCGCCGCAGCCTACCAGGCCAAGGCCTAGAACCGTGGCGAGCGAGCCGGCTAGACCAACAAACTGACGACGAGACATATCGGTGTTCATGGTATTCCCCCTTGATGGCACTTTAGTTAAGTAAAGTGAGTCGTGTAACGTCCAGAATCATACACTCTATCTTGATAAAGTACAAGGGAGAGGTTGCCCGGCGTGGGCGGGGAGCGGCGCGTAATTAAGTTTCCTGCTCTACAGTCCTGCGCAAGACGGAAAGCACATTA
>ULRN01040744.1_pt1 | contig 12954 bp, 8 predicted proteins | sample 1955461 | NCBI WGS metagenome assembly ULRN01 (sample SAMEA4835683, study PRJEB28245) | human gut metagenome | biome: gut microbiome; material: fecal sample | place: Denmark | collected 2008 | reverse complement strand
TTTTTTATTTAATATAGGAAGCACGGAATAACACAGTAAATTCATTAATAAATAATAAACTAAAGAAAAGCTATGGCTAAAGAGACATTCGTACGTACCAAACCGCACGTAAACATTGGTACTATTGGTCACGTAGACCACGGTAAGACTACTTTGACAGCTGCCATTTCTAAGGTTCTCCATGAGAAGGGCTTCGGTGGTGAGGATGTTAAGTCTTTCGATCAGATTGATAATGCTCCTGAGGAAAAAGAGCGTGGTATTACTATCAACACCGCTCACATCGAGTATGAGACAGCTAACCGTCACTATGCACACGTTGACTGTCCGGGACACGCCGACTATGTGAAGAACATGGTTACTGGTGCTGCTCAGATGGATGGTGCTATCATCGTAGTAGCTGCTACTGATGGTCCTATGCCTCAGACACGTGAGCACGTGCTTCTCGCTCGTCAGGTAAACGTACCTCGTCTGGTTGTATTCCTGAACAAGTGCGATATGGTTGAGGATGAGGAAATGCTTGAGCTCGTTGAGATGGAGATGCGTGAGCTTCTCGACCAGTACGATTACGATGGCGACAATACTCCTATCATCCGCGGTTCTGCTCTTGGTGCACTGAATGGTGTTGCTAAGTGGGAGGACAAGGTTATGGAGCTTATGAATGCTGTTGACGAGTGGATTCCACTGCCTCCACGTGATTTGGACAAGCCATTCTTGATGCCTGTTGAGGACGTGTTCTCAATCACTGGTCGTGGTACTGTTGCTACTGGTCGTATCGAGACTGGTCGCGTTAAGGTAGGCGATGAGGTTGAGCTGCTCGGTCTCGGTGAGGACAAGAAGTCAGTTGTAACTGGTGTTGAGATGTTCCGTAAGATTCTTGACGAGGGTGAAGCTGGTGATAACGTAGGTCTGTTGCTCCGTGGTATCGATAAGGCTGAGATCAAGCGTGGTATGGTTCTTTGCCACCCAGGTCAGATCAAGCCATTCAAGAAGTTCAAGGCTCAGATTTATGTATTGAAGAAAGAGGAAGGTGGACGTCACACTCCATTCGGAAACAAGTATCGTCCTCAGTTCTATCTCCGTACAATGGACTGTACAGGTGAGATCTCTCTTCCAGAGGGAGTTGAGATGGTAATGCCTGGTGATAACGTAACTATCACAGTAGATCTTATCTACGCTGTTGCTCTGAACGTAGGTCTCCGTTTCGCTATCCGTGAGGGTGGTCGTACGGTAGGTGCTGGTCAGATCACAGAGATCATCGACGATTAATCAATAGCTGATTATCATATACAAGGATTCCGGCTATAACATGCCGGAATCCTTTTCTACGGGAATAGCTCAGTTGGTAGAGCACTGGTCTCCAAAACCAGGTGTCGGGAGTTCGAGCCTCTCTTCCCGTGCTAATTCAATAATTATGTTCAAAAAGTTTGGAAATTATTGCAAGGCTTGTTACGACGAACTTGCGCATAAAACTACTTGGCCGACGCGGAGAGAATTGACCCACAGTGCTATGGTTGTATTATCTGCTTCCTTAGTCATAGCCATTGTGGTCTTTGCTATGGACTCTGCGTTTAGCTTTGTTATGAGTATGGTTTATCCTAACTAATCATTTGAGAAAATGTCTGAATCAGGAAAGAAATGGTATGTACTGCGTGCCGTTAGCGGAAAAGAGGCAAAGGTGAAAGAATACATCGATGCTGAATTGAAACACAACAAAATGCTTTCGACGTATGTTTCTCAGGTATTTATACCTATGGAGAAGCATGCTTCTGTGCGTAATGGGAAGCGTGTCGTGAAGGAGAAGATTTCTCTTCCAGGATATGTTCTCGTTGAGGCAGAGCTCAAAGGCGACGTGGCTCACACACTCAGGTTCATGCCTAATGTTTTGGGTTTTCTCGGTGGATTGGACAAACCTACTCCGATAAGGCAGTCTGATGTCAACCGTATGCTCGGCAGCGCTGAGGAATCGGAAATCATAGACGAGGTTACAATCCCGTATGTGGTGGACGAGACAGTCAAGGTTACCGACGGACCGTTCAGCGGTTTCAGCGGAGTGATCGAGGAGGTCGACACCGTGAAGCACAAGCTGAAGGTTATGGTAAAGATCTTCGGACGAAAGACACCGCTTGAGTTAAGTTTTATGCAAGTTACAAAGGAATAACCTGTTGTTACGGATAGGAACACTTCCTTTATATTAATCAATTTTTAATAAACAAAGAAATGGCTAAAGAAGTTGCTGGATTAATCAAATTACAGATTAAAGGTGGCGCTGCGAATCCTTCACCTCCAGTAGGACCTGCTCTGGGTTCTAAGGGTATTAACATTATGGGATTCTGCAAAGAGTTCAACGCCAGGACCCAGGATAAGGCAGGTAAGATTCTTCCTGTTGTTATCACTTACTATACTGATAAGTCATATAGCTTTGAGATCAAGACCCCTCCTGCTGCTGTTCAGCTGCTCGAGGCTGCTAAGGCAAAGAAGGGTTCTTCTGAGCCTAACCGTAAGAAGGTTGCTTCTGTGACTTGGGATCAGGTTAAGGCTATCGCTGAAGACAAGATGCCGGACCTTAACTGCTTTACAGTTGAGTCTGCCATGAAGCTTGTCGCTGGTACAGCAAGAAGTATGGGTATTACTGTAAAAGGGGACTTCCCTGCGTAAATAATTTATAACTTCAATTAAGAAAAATGAGTAAACTGACAAAAAATCAAAAATCAGTAGCTGATAAGATTGAAGCAGGGAAAGCATACTCTTTGAAAGAGGCTTCAGAGTTGGTAAAGGAAATCACCACTACCAAGTTCGAGGCTTCTCTTGATATCGATGTGCGTTTGGGTGTTGACCCACGTAAGGCCAACCAGATGGTTCGCGGTGTCGTGACACTGCCTAACGGAACTGGTAAGACCACTCGTGTGCTCTGCATCTGCACACCGGATGCTGAGGCTGCTGCTAAAGAAGCTGGCGCTGATTATGTTGGTCTCGACGAATATATCGAGAAGATCAAGGGTGGTTGGACTGATATCGATGTTATCATTACAATGCCTTCTTGCATGGGCAAGCTCGGTCCTTTGGGACGTGTGCTCGGTCCGCGCGGACTCATGCCTAACCCTAAGAGCGGTACTGTGACTATGGATGTCGCTAAGGCTGTCAAGGAGGTTAAGGCTGGTAAGATCGACTTCAAGGTTGACAAGGCTGGTATCGTACATACATCTATCGGTAAGGTTTCATTCACTCCTGAGCAGATTTATCAGAATGCGAAAGAGTTTATAGCTACTATAATCAAGTTGAAACCGTCTGCTGCTAAGGGTACATATATCAAGAGTATCTATCTTTCTAGTACGATGAGTAAGGGTATCAAGATTGATCCTAAATCAGTTGAATAACTCTAAAAGTTTTGTAAGATGAAAAAGGAAGTAAAAGATACTATTATCATTGACCTTGGCGAAAAGCTTAAGGAATATGCTCACTTCTACCTGGTTGACGTTCACGGATTGAACGCAAGCCAGACTAGCGACTTGCGCCGCAAGTGCTTCAAGAGTGAGATTCAGATGGTTGTTGTGAAGAACAAGTTGCTTCACAAGGCTTTTGAGGCATCAGAAATTGATTTCGAGCCTCTCTATACCTGCTTGAAGGGTAGCACAGCTGTGTTGTTCTGCAACACTGCTAACGTACCTGCCAAGTTGCTGAAGAGCTACAAGAAGGAGGGTATTCCTTCTCTCAAGGGTGCTTATGCTGAGGAAGGTCTCTTCGTAGGTGCTGACAAACTTGAGGAACTTGCTGCTCTCAAGAGCAAGAACGAGGTTATCGCAGACATTGTGGCTTTGCTGCAGTCTCCTGCAAAGAACGTCGTTTCTGCACTCCAGTCAGGCGCAAACACTATCCACGGTGTGCTTAAGACTTTAGGCGAGCGTCCTGAGTAAACCTAATTAAAGTCACTATCATTAAACATTAAAAAAACATTAAAATTTAGAATAAAATGGCAGATATCAAAGCTATTGCTGAAGAATTGGTAAATTTGACAGTTAAGGAAGTAAACGAGTTGGCAACAGTCCTCAAGGACGAGTATGGAATTGAGCCTGCTGCAGCAGCTGTTGCTGTTGCTGCTGGCCCGGCTGCCGGTGGTGCTGCTGAGGCAGAGGAGAAGTCTTCATTCGACGTTGTCCTCGCTGAGGTTGGTGGTGCTAAACTGCAGGTTGTAAAGGCCGTTAAGGAGGCTTGTGGTCTCGGTTTGAAAGAGGCTAAGGATCTCGTAGACGGTGCTCCTTCTACACTGAAGGAAGGTCTGTCTAAGGACGAGGCTGAGAACCTGAAGAAGGCTATCGAAGAGGCAGGTGCTAAGGTTGAGCTCAAGTAATTGAGTATTAAAAAATATTTAAGGTTAAGGTTCTTCCAATAGAAGAGTCTTAACCTTTTTGTGTCTTTATATTTCTGCCGCTTCCCACCACGGTAGATTTATTTTCTCCGGAAGACATCGTCAAGGAGAATGGTTGTATTCAATTTATGGTGGAATTTAAAACGGTAACAAATATCTGTAATGGCTTCTAAAATCATTGATAACAGAGTAAACTTTGCCAGCATCAAGAATCCGATGCCTTATCCGGATTTCCTTGATGTGCAGTTAAAGTCTTTCAGAGACTTCCTACAGTTAGACACTCCGCCTGAGGAACGTAAGAATGACGGATTATATAAGGTTTTCTCAGAAAACTTCCCTATAACCGATACACGTAATAATTTCGTTCTTGAGTTCCTGGATTACTATATTGACCCGCCACGCTACTCTATCGATGAGTGTCTCGAGCGCGGTCTTACATATAGCGTACCCTTGAAGGCTAAAATGAAACTTTACTGTACGGACCCTGAGCATGAGGACTTCGGCACATTTATCCAGGACGTGTTCCTTGGTACAATCCCGTATATGACTGCCAACGGCACGTTTGTCATCAATGGTGCCGAGCGCGTTGTAGTATCGCAGTTGCACCGTTCTCCAGGTGTGTTCTTCGGTCAGGGAGTGCATGCAAACGGTACATCGCTCTATTCTGCACGTATCATCCCGTTCAAGGGCTCATGGATTGAGTTTGCTACTGACATCAACAATGTGATGTTTGCATACATCGACCGTAAGAAGAAGCTGCCTGTAACTACTCTGTTGCGTGCCATCGGATTTGAGTCGGACAAGGATATCCTCCAGATTTTTGACCTTGCCGAGGAGGTTAAGGTGAACAAGAAGAACATGAAGGATGCCATCGGCAGAACCCTTGCAGCACGTGTATTGAAGAGCTGGAACGAGGATTTCGTTGACGAGGACACCGGTGAGGTTGTTTCAATCGAGCGTAACGAGGTCATCATGGACCGTGAGACAGTCATCACAAAGGAGAACATCGAGGACATCATCGACAGTGGTGCTTCCACTATCCTCCTGCACAAGGATGCTGCAACGGCTTCAAAGTATTCCATCATCTTCAACACATTGCAGAAGGACCCGAGCAACTCCGAGAAGGAGGCTGTGCTTTACATCTACCACCAGTTGCGTAACGCTGACCCTGCTGATGATGCAAGTGCAAGGGAGGTTATACAGAACCTCTTCTTCTCAGACAAGCGCTATGACCTGGGTGATGTGGGTCGTTACCGTATCAACAAGAAACTCGGTCTTGATACAGACATGGACGTTCGTATCCTGACCAAAGAAGATATCATAGAGATTATCAAATATCTCATCCAGCTGGTTAACTCAAATGCTACTGTCGATGATATCGACCACTTGAGCAACCGTCGCGTACGTACTGTAGGCGAGCAGTTGAGCAACCAGTTCTCTATCGGTCTGGCTCGTATGAGCCGTACCATCCGTGAGCGTATGAACGTGCGCGACAATGAGGTGTTCACTCCGACCGACCTGATCAACACCAAGACTATCTCGAGTGTGATCAACTCATTCTTCGGAACCAACCCGTTGTCGCAGTTCATGGACCAGACCAACCCGCTTGCAGAGGTTACCCACAAGCGTCGTCTGTCTGCCCTTGGACCTGGCGGTCTGTCAAGAGAGCGTGCAGGATTTGAGGTTCGTGACGTTCACTATACACACTACGGCCGTCTGTGTCCTATCGAGAGCCCTGAAGGTCCTAACATCGGACTTATCTCTTCTCTCTGTGTGTATGCAAAGATCAATGAGCTCGGATTCATCGAGACTCCTTACCGCAGGGTAAAGGATGGAGTGGTGAATCTGAACAATGAGGATGTGGTTTATCTCACTGCAGAAGAGGAAGAAGACCATATCATCGGTCAAGGAAATGCGCCGTTGAATGATGACGGTACGTTTATCCGCGATGTCGTGAAGTGCCGTCAGGATGCCGACTTCCCTGTTGTGCCGCCTGCTGACGTTGACTTGATGGACGTTTCTCCGCAGCAGATTGCTTCTATCGCTGCCGGACTTATCCCGTTCCTGGAGCATGACGACGCCCACCGTGCGTTGATGGGATCGAACATGATGCGCCAGGCAGTTCCATTGCTTCACAACGAGGCACCTATCGTAGGTACAGGTATCGAGCGTCAGGTCTGCGTTGATTCACGCACGATGATTACTGCCGAAGGCGAGGGTGTTATAGAATATGTAGACGCTACGACAATCCGTATCCTCTATGACAGAACAGAGGATGAGGAGTTCGTAAGCTTCGAGCCGGCTCTCAAGGAATACCGTATTCCTAAGTTCCGCCGCACTAACCAGAACATGACCATCGACCTGCGTCCTATCTGCAACAAGGGACAGCGTGTGAAGAAGGGTGATATCCTGACAGAGGGTTATGCTACTGAGGACGGCGAGCTGGCATTGGGTCGTAACCTCCTCGTGGCTTACATGCCTTGGAAGGGTTACAACTATGAGGATGCCATCGTGCTCAACGAGCGTATCGTTCGCGATGATGTGCTGACTTCCGTTCATGTAGACGAGTTCTCTCTTGACGTGCGTGAGACAAAGCGTGGTGTCGAGGAGTTCACAAACGATATTCCTAACGTCAGTGAGGAAGCTACAAAGGACCTCGACGACAATGGTATCATCCGTGTCGGTGCCCGCGTAGAGCCAGGCGATATCCTTATCGGTAAGATTTCTCCAAAGGGAGAGAGCGATCCTTCACCGGAGGAGAAGCTGCTCCGCGCCATCTTCGGTGACAAGGCCGGTGATGTGAAGGACTCTTCACTGAAGGCAAACCCGTCATTGAGCGGTGTGGTTATCGACAAGAAGCTCTTCTCGCGTGCCATCAAGACACGTGCCTCCAAGCAGAAGGATAAGGTTATCCTTGCAAAGATCGACGAGGAATACGAGGCAAAGGTTGACGACCTGAAGGATATTCTTGTCGACAAGCTGCTCGCCCTTACTGAGGACAAGGTTTCACAGGGCATCAAGGACTACTCCGGCGCTGAGATAATCACAAAAGGAAGCAAGTTCACCACAACCCAGCTGAAGAACCTTGACTACGAGGGAATCCAGTCGAACAACTGGACAGACGATGAGCATACAAACGGATTGATATCCAAGCTTATTACAAACTTCCTGAAGAAGGCCAAGCTGCTTGACGCAGAGAACAAGCGTCGCAAGTTTGCCATCACCATCGGTGACGAGCTGCCATCAGGAATCCTGCAGATGGCCAAGGTATACATTGCCAAGAAGCGTAAGATCGGTGTCGGCGACAAGCTCGCCGGACGTCACGGTAACAAGGGTATCGTTTCGAAGATCGTGCGTCAGGAGGATATGCCGTTCTTGCCGGACGGACGTCCTGTAGACTTGGTATTGAACCCGCTGGGTGTGCCTTCACGAATGAACCTCGGTCAGATTTTCGAGGCCATCCTCGGTGCAGCAGGCAAGCGCCTCGGTGTCAAGTTCGCTACTCCTATCTTCGATGGTGCGAAGCTTGATGACCTGAAGGAGTGGACAGACAAGGCAGGTCTGCCGAACCTCGGTTCCATGCACCTCTATGATGGTGAGACAGGAGAGATGTTTGACCAGCCGGCAACCGTAGGTATCACATACTTCTTGAAACTCGGACACATGGTTGAGGACAAGATGCACGCCCGTTCAATCGGTCCTTACTCTCTCATCACACAGCAGCCGCTCGGTGGTAAGGCACAGTTCGGTGGACAGCGTTTCGGAGAGATGGAGGTTTGGGCACTGGAGGCATTCGGTGCCAGCCACGTACTTCAGGAGATTCTTACCATCAAGTCAGACGACGTGGTGGGCCGTTCTAAGGCATACGAGGCAATCGTCAAGGGCGAGCCTATGCCAACACCGGGTATTCCAGAGTCGCTTAACGTATTGCTCCATGAGCTTCGCGGTCTGGGCTTGAGCATCAAGCTTGACTAATAGTGCAAACTCTTTACACAATATATATAAACAAGAATTATGGCTTTCAAGAAAGAAACAAAGATAAAGAGTAATTTCACGAAGATTACCATCGGTCTTGCTTCACCGGAGGAAATCCTCGAGAACTCGTTCGGAGAGGTAACCAAGCCGGAGACCATCAACTACCGTACGTATAAACCAGAGCGCGACGGTCTGTTCTGTGAGCGCATCTTCGGTCCTACCAAGGACTATGAGTGTGCCTGCGGAAAATACAAGCGCATCAGATATAAGGGTATCGTCTGCGACCGATGCGGTGTGGAGGTTACCGAGAAAAAAGTGCGCCGTGAGCGTACGGGCCATATCGAGCTCGTTGTGCCGGTGGCACACATCTGGTATTTCCGCTCATTGCCAAACAAGATCGGCTATCTGCTGGGACTGCCTACAAAGAAGCTCGATGCTGTAATCTATTATGAGAAGTATATCGTTATCCAGCCGGGACTCATGGCCGGAAAGAAGGATGCAGAGGGCAATGAGGTGGAAGGTTCACATAAGATGGACCTCCTCTCAGAAGACCAGTATCTCGACATCATCGACCATCTGCCGGAGGACAACGAGTATCTTGAGGATACAGATCCGAACAAGTTCATCGCGAAGATGGGTGCAGAGGCAATCTACGACCTGCTCGTGAACATCGACCTCGACTCTCTCTCATACGAGCTTCGCGACCGTGCCAACAGCGACTCTTCGCAACAGCGCAAGACAGAGGCTCTGAAGCGCCTGCAGGTAGTGGAGGCATTCCGCGGCAGCCGTGGCGTGAACAAGCCGGAGTGGATGATCATGAAGATCGTTCCTGTAACTCCGCCGGAGCTCCGTCCGCTGGTTCCGCTGGATGGCGGACGCTTTGCAACGTCAGACCTCAATGACCTCTACCGTCGTGTCATCATACGTAACAACCGTCTGAAGAGACTCATCGAAATCAAGGCCCCGGAGGTTATTCTCCGAAACGAGAAGCGTATGTTGCAGGAGGCTGTGGACAGTCTTTTCGACAACTCCCGCAAGAGCAGCGCTGTAAAGAGCGAGTCAAACCGTCCTTTGAAGTCATTGTCAGACTCTCTGAAGGGTAAGGCAGGACGTTTCCGTCAGAACCTTCTCGGTAAGCGTGTTGACTATTCAGCACGTTCGGTAATCGTTGTAGGTCCTGAGCTGAAGATGGGCGAGTGCGGTCTGCCGAAGCTTATGGCAGCCGGGCTCTACAAGCCGTTCATCATCCGCAAGCTCATTGAGCGCGGCATCGTGAAGACGGTCAAGAGTGCCAAGAAGATCGTAGACCGCCGTGAGCCGGTAATCTGGGATATCCTCGAGAACGTGATGAAGGGTCATCCGGTGCTTCTGAACCGTGCCCCTACACTTCACCGTCTTGGTATCCAGGCATTCCAGCCTAAGCTTATCGAGGGTAAGGCAATCCAGCTCCATCCGTTGGCATGTACTGCGTTCAACGCCGACTTCGACGGTGACCAGATGGCCGTCCACCTCCCATTGAGCAACGAGGCAGTACTTGAGGCACAGATTCTGATGCTCCAGAGCCACAACATCCTTAATCCTGCCAATGGTGCACCTATCACCGTGCCTTCACAGGATATGGTGCTCGGTCTCTATTATATCACCAAGATTCGTCCGGGAGCAAAGGGCGAAGGACTCATATTCTACGGACCGGAGGAAGCCATCATCGCTTACAACGAGAAGCGTTGCGACCTCCACGCCCAGGTAAAGGTAATCGTCAAGGACCTTGACGAGAACGGTAATTTTGTCCAGCACATGGTCGAGACATCCGTAGGACGTGTAATCGTAAATGGAATCATACCGGACGAGGTAGGTTTCGTAAACAAGGTAATCTCAAAGAAGAGCCTGCGCGACATCATCTCTGACGTTATCAAGTCAGTAGGATTCGCCCGTGCCTGTGAGTTCCTCGACGGAATCAAGAACCTCGGTTACCGTATGGCATATCTGGCAGGACTCTCGTTCAACCTCGACGACATCATCATCCCGGAGGAGAAGAAGACACTCGTGGAGCGTGGTAATGAGGAGGTTCGTCAGATTACCGACAACTATAACATGGGATTCATTACCGACAAGGAGCGTTACAACCAGGTAATTGATGCGTGGACACACGTCAACAACGACCTCGGTAACGTATTGATGAAGCAGATGACAGAGGCAGACCAGGGATTCAACGCCATCTACATGATGCTTGATTCCGGAGCCCGTGGTTCAAAAGACCAGATCCGTCAGCTTGCCGGTATGCGTGGACTTATGGCAAAGCCACAGAAGGCAGGTGCCGAGGGAGCGCAGATTATCGAGAACCCGATTCTTTCAAACTTCAAGGAGGGAATGAGCGTATTGGAGTACTTCATCTCTACACATGGTGCCCGTAAGGGTCTTGCCGATACCGCCATGAAGACAGCCGATGCCGGATACCTGACACGTCGTCTTGTTGACGTATCGCATGACGTGATCATCAATGAGGAAGACTGCGGCACTCTCCGCGGACTTGTATGTACAGCTCTTAAGAATGGTGATGAGGTTATCTCCACATTGTATGAGCGCATCCTCGGTCGTGTGTCAGTGCATGACATCATCAACCCGACAACTGGCGAGCTTATCGTGGCTGCCGGTGAGGAAATCACGGAGCCTATCGCACAGGCTATCGAGGACTCTCCGATCGAGAGCGTGGAAATCCGCTCTGTACTCACTTGCGAGAGCAAGCATGGCGTCTGCATGAAGTGTTACGGACGTAACCTCGCCACAAGCCGTATGGTACAGAAGGGTGAGGCTGTCGGTGTCATCGCCGCACAGGCTATCGGTGAGCCGGGTACACAGCTTACTCTGCGTACGTTCCACGCCGGAGGTATCGCTGCCAATGCAGCAGCCAATGCCACCATCACGGCAAAGAACGATGCCAAGATCGAGTTCGACGAGCTTCGCACCGTACCGTTCGTGGAAAAGTCAGATGACGGCAGTGATGTAGAGTGCGAGATGGTAGTCAGCCGTCTTGCCGAAATCCGCTTCATCGACCCGCATACAGATATCGTACTCTCTACAATGAACGTGCCGTATGGTAGCTCCCTCTACCACAAGACCGGTGATACGGTTGCCAAGGGTGAAGTAATCGCCAAGTGGGACCCGTTCAACGCTGTTATCGTGACGGAATACGCAGGAACCCTGAAGTTCCGCGACGTTATCGAGGGTGTTACCTTCCACAGCGAGACCGACGATACGACAGGTCTTACCGAGCGTATCATCACAGAGTCCAAGGACAAGACCAAGGTGCCGACCTGCGACATCGTTGATGAGAACGGCGAGGTTGTAGGAACATACAACCTTCCGGTGGGAGGTAACGTAGTAGTAGAAGACGGACAGAAAGTCGCTACAGGTACGACCCTCGTCAAGATACCTCGTTCCGTAGGTAAGGCAGGAGATATCACGGGAGGTCTCCCACGAGTAACAGAACTCTTCGAGGCCCGCAACCCGTCCAACCCTGCTGTCGTGTCAGAAATCGACGGTGAGGTTACCATGGGCAAGGTAAAGCGTGGAAACCGCGAGATTATCGTAACATCAAAGACCGGCGAGCAGCGCAAGTATCTTGTTTCCCTGTCAAAGCAGATCCTGGTTCAGGAGCATGATGCCGTTCGTGCCGGAACTCCGCTCTCTGACGGTAGCATCACTCCGGGCGACATCCTCGCCATCAAGGGTTCTACCGCTGTTCAGGAGTATATCGTGAACGAGGTACAGGACGTATATCGTCTGCAGGGTGTGAAGATCAACGACAAGCACTTCGAGATTATCGTGCGTCAGATGATGCGTAAGGTTCAGATCAACGATCCGGGCGATACCACATTCCTTGAGCAGGAGATGGTAGACAAGCTCGACTTCGCAGAGGAGAACGACCGTATCTGGGGCAAGAAGGTAGTTGTCGACGCTGGCGACAGCGAGACTCTCAAGGCAGGTCAGATTGTTACCGCCCGCAAGCTCCGCGACGAGAACTCAAGTCTGAAGCGTCGCGACCTCAAGCTCGTTCAGGTGCGTGATGCAGTGCCTGCCACATCTACACAGATTCTGCAGGGTATCACGCGTGCAGCTCTCCAGACCAAGAGCTTCATGTCTGCCGCATCATTCCAGGAGACGACCAAGGTGCTCAACGAGGCTGCCATCCGCGGCAAGTCAGACAAGCTCGAGGGAATGAAGGAGAACGTTATCTGCGGTCACCTGATACCGGCCGGTACAGGTCTGCGTGAGTTCGAGAAGCTCATTGTAGGTTCAAGAGAGGAGCACGACCGTGTTCAGGCGAACCGTCGCAATGTCATCGACTACTCCGAGAAGCAGAACGTGGAAGATTAATGACAATCCGGCGGACCGCTGAGTCCGCAAGCATATAGTATAAGGCTGTTGCGCTCGTATGAAGCGTAGCAGCCTTTTTAAATTTGCAGTACTTCCCCATTGTAGGTATACGAAACTGTAGGCATATTTCCTTTGCTGTATCAGAAAAAAACTTTAACTTTGCCGTATCATAATATCCAACAGGCAAAAGAAGAAGAAAAGCTATGGCAGAGAATACACGTAAATACCCCAAGAGAATCCCC
>ULRN01034567.1_pt1 | contig 13001 bp, 8 predicted proteins | sample 1955461 | NCBI WGS metagenome assembly ULRN01 (sample SAMEA4835683, study PRJEB28245) | human gut metagenome | biome: gut microbiome; material: fecal sample | place: Denmark | collected 2008 | reverse complement strand
GAGGTGCAAGAAGCCTACATGCGCATCTATGCTTTCGATTACAAGAAAGCCTGCTGCAATCAGAATGATTTTGAATTTATAAAGTTGGACTAATGGGAATATTTAATTCTAAAAATTTGAAGAAAGCGGTCAATATGGTCGTTTCTTCTTCGCCTGTCATAAATGCAATTTCGCAAGCTACTGACATTGTAGATAAGTCTATGGATGTAATAGACAAAAATCTTAATGGAGGAAAAAACTGGAACTTCTCGGAGGCACCAATTGACGAAGTGGCTAAAGCGTTTATGAATGGCGTAAAAGAGAAATATATAGTTTGTATGATGATAAATATTTCAGATACAGACAAGGCTTCTGTTCGAGAAAATTTCTGCATAGATATAGATGAGCAAATACTGTTCTTCAATGACACTTCATTCTTCGGAAATAGGAATCAAGGCTTAGTCATTACAAATAAAAGGCTTGTTTGGATTCCAGACAACAATAAGGAAGATGTATGGTCTTTTGCATTTAATGACATTGAGAGAGTTGAATATCGCGAGATGCAAATCTATCTATGGGGATATGGAAATGACGAGGATAATGTACCTTTGCCATTGGACAATTTCTTTAGTTTTAATGGAGAGACTTCTGCCGTTAAAACTGATGCTCAAAAAATAGCTGCCGTGTTAAACAAGATGGTTACTGTTGCAGGGCATGAAGAGGAGACAACCCCATTGGAAGTAATAGAATCTTATTTGGATAATAATGAAGCGGATAAGGCAATTCAAGGAATAAATGAAATGTTGTCATCTACAGATTTTACTGATGAAGAGACTAAATCAATTTGTTATTATTATTTGGGACTGGCGTATGCACAAAAAAGGATAAATCAAAAAGATGCAGATAATGATACATTACTGCGTTATGATGATAATATGAATAGTGCGTTCAGAGAGGCTCTTGAACATTGTACAGATGATGAATTCTGTTGTAAGATATACTATGCCAACTCTTTATATTGCTTAAGTCAATTCCAAAGCAGACAGATGTCGATAGCTGCTATGGAATCGCCTGATTTTGAAATCAAGCAAGATGCTAAGGAAATATATTTGAGGACAACCAAATTGATTTTGGAAGATCCTGATTTTTTCACCCAGATACCATATAATACAAGAAAATTCATATTTGTTTTAGGAACAGAGAACCAATTGCCTGGTTGCTACGACAAAGAGGGGAATATACAGTTTGTGTTTACGTTAAACAATCTTCCTGCATCAATTCAATTCCCTGTTGGACATCCACAAGCTAACACTTTATACATAGGGCATCCGTTCAAGCCTGCAACCTATCTTCCTTTTGAGAATGCAACAGAACAGTTGTTCATGGACAGAGTACATGAACTTTGTTATTTGGGACAATGTCTTGGAGCTAATGAAATAAGAATTAAAAGATTACGTGGGTTAGATACAGCTTCTTCAGAAGCAAAGCAGTTGGATGTGTCTGGAGAATTGGATGTTAAAGCCGTTAATGTGGGAGGAAGTTTTGGTAGAAATACTGCTGTTCAAAATAGTTATTCATCCAAGGATGGAATGGAGATGGTTCAGACGTATTTACCAACAAAGCAGCCATATTGCCCTGACGATTTGGTTTGGTTAGACTCTGAAACTTCTTGGCAAGCTTTGGTAAAGCAAAGATTGAATGGAAATATATTGTCATATTCTTTGCATCTGTCTTCTTCGGAGTCTGTAAGCATGACTTCAAGTAAAGTTCTGTCTGTCAAGGCATCTTTTGAATACCTTGTCACAAAGGCAAGTGGAACTTATGATGCCAAAACAGACAAGACCTTTAGTAAGACAGAAGAGATAGAATGGGAGATAGATATGCAGTTCAAGCCTTTGCAGGATTTTGAGGGCGATAATGTTAATGCCCCTAATGGTCAGGCCGTTGCTCAGATTGCTCAAACACAGAAATCTGAATTGTCAGAGGACGAGTTGGCATATAAGGAAGAAGTAGAGTTCTGTTTGGAAGATGCGTCTGAAATAGATGCTCATTCTCGTAAGTTCTTGGAACGTAAACGTCAGAAACTCGGATTGTCAGAGACGAGAGCGCAAGAGATTGAGGACATGGTAAAGGCTTCTTTAGTTTCTTTTACCGATGAAGAAAAAGAGTACATGGAAGCTCTTGATGATGTTATTGAAGATGGAGTAATTCCTGAAAATGTCCGTAGATTATTGGAGCGTGAAAGAAAATCATTGGGAATCTCTGAGGAACGTGCCAAAGAATTGGAAAAAATAAAATGTAAAGCATAATTCTGATAACTCAATTAGTTGTGATAAGATTTTCACAACTAATTGGGTTTTCATATAACAAAATAGACTATGAGTAAAGTATTTCAAGTCAAGCCGAAGCGCATCAAGCGTTCCAACGGCACCGTACTAACCCCCGATATGGTAGTGACGGTAACCACTCAGCAGCACACCACCACCCCATTCTACAACGGCGCCAAAGAGCTTCAAGAAGTCTACATGCGCATCTACGCCTTCGACTACAAAAAAGCATGCTGCAACCAAAATGATTTTGAATTAAAAAAATTGGACTAAAAATAAAAGAACAAACATTATATAACAAATAGTTTTTAATTATGTAGCCAAAGATGTTGAAAATATTTTTGTAGTATGAAAGGGTTTTTAAATAATGTGAGTAACATATTGAAAGATAGGCTTCTCAAGCAAAATGTGAATCAAGACAATGAGGATGGGACAAGCGTCGAACGTTTCATCATCAATAGCTTTTTGGTCCCAGAACACCCAATAACACGATTCTCTCTGAAATTAAAGATGCAATATCTTTCTGGTATTCAAGAAGTATTATGTTTTTTCTTTGTTTCCAATGTAAAGGTTCGTTTTTGTTTTGAGCAGTTGTATCGGTGTTTGCTTAATGATACATATAATGGTGATTGGGAAAAGCCGATATCCTTAAAGAAAGCAAAAAGTGCCATATCTTTGAAGTTTGAAGGACTGAAACTCTTCACTATGTCAAGTTCTTTTTGGAGTGATATTTTTAGAATCATTTCTATATCTGGCGAGCAGAAGATTTTAAATCAGCCTTCTTTTTTTGACAAACTTTGCAAACTTCAAAGATTTTATGATAAAAAAACATTAGGAAAAATCCATGATTTCTTCCTGGATTCAAAGAAACTTACGGACAACGAGATAGAACGATTGTATCTTAATGACCAGTTGTTCAAGCAACAAAAAGAATATTCCATTCTTGTGGTTGGCAACATGAGTGCAGGAAAGTCCACGTTGATAAATGCCATTGTGGGCAGTAAGGTGGAGAGTGTTAAGTCCACCGTATGCACAAGCCAATTGAAGTACATATACAACAAACCGTATGAAGACGGAATAACTATGACAGATGGATTCAGCTATGCCTGGACAGATAAAGTTGATAAATCTGTGTTGGATGCAATGCATATTGCTTTACACTTTAAGCAGGGAACGAGAAACAGAAGATGTGTTCTTATTGACACTCCAGGTGTGAACTATGCCAACGAGAGCACCCACTTGAATATAACAGCCAATGTCTTGAACTTAAAAAACTACGACATCATTCTATATGTGATGAATGCGCTGTATTTTGAGAGCAACGACGAGAAAAGGTTTCTAAGCACAATCGCAGGGATAAAGGGCAAGCGAATAGTCATTGCATTGAACCAATTGGACCAACTTAACATGGACGATGACTCCATAGAACAGGTCGTAAACGAAGTGAAGATATACGTTCGCAGCATGGTCAATGGCAAGAATATATCCGTCGTGCCAATATCCGCAAAGGCTGCTTATCTTGCCAGTGCGCCTCAAGAGCGATTGAGTAAGCAAGAACGTTTCACGAAGGAACAATATTCGAAAATGTTCGGTTCGATGTTTTACGACTTAGGACTTTATGGAACTGGTACAAGGTCGAAAAAAAATGACCTCAGCGCCCTTTCCGGTTTAACAAATTTATTAAACAACATAGATTTATGAAAAATATAAAGATCACCTACAATCCCTATTCAATCAAGACCAGCGTCTTGATTGAAGGGAAAACTCCAAAGCCCAACAGTCGGTTGAACTTTGGAAAAATACGTCTGCAGGAGTGGGCGAACAACATAGCCGACATATTGGTGGAAGAAAGCCACGACAAGAATTTTCAAATTGAGTTCGTTGGCTTGGAAACCGATTTCGAGGATTTGCAGGCTGCTATTTCTGATGCAAAAGATGTCTCAGTATCGTTCTTTTTCAAGAAAAAGCCTTCTGTAGAAGAGGTCGAGCATGAGGTGAACCGAATCTTTATTGATATACAGAATGGCCCTATCGAAAAGTTGCGTGACTATTCTATCGTAGAGGCATTTAAGAAATCAAAGAACCAACTTTTTGAGGTTAATGTCGTGGCGACTATGAGTTCTGGTAAATCTACATTGATAAACGCACTCATTGACAAAAAACTGATGCCTGTAGCCAATATGGCAACGACAGCAACAATCGTCCGTATTATAGACACCGAGCAAGATAATTTTTCTGCTAAAGCATATGATAAAAATGGAAAAGTTATCAGAGAGGATTCTAACATCATATACAAAACAATGAAAGAATGGAATTCGGATGAATCTATTTCTTCGATAGATATATATGGTAGAATTCCGTGTGTGAAGAGCGCAGGTATGAAACTTGTGCTTGTGGATACTCCGGGACCTAACAACTCGCGTGACCCTCATCATCAGCAAATGACATACAGAATGCTGGAGAACTCGGACAAGTCGTTGGTTCTTTTTGTTATGAATGGAACACAGCTTAATGTGAATGACGAGAAGAACTTCATGGATTATGTTTGTGATTGTATGGCTAAAGGTGGCAAGCGATCTCGCGAACGCTACATCTTTGCGATAAATAAGATGGACAGTTTTAATCCTGAAGATGAATCTCCTGAAGATGCGCTCAAACAGGCAAAGAATGTGCTGGAGGACAACAGAATATTATATCCAAACATATTCCCAGTCTCGGCACAGGCCGCATTGGAAGCAAGAACACAACCTTTGATTCATAACGTAAAGGATTCGTACGCTAATGTCTTGAGAAAATTCAAAGAGTTTGCGTTTGATGACTATTACGAGTACAACCATTTGCCGATATCAGTCCAAAAGAGAATGGAATCTTTATTGGTCAAAGCGGACGAGGATTTGAACATAGAGATTCATAGTGGTATTGTGTCAATTGAGCAGGCTATTAGTCTGTACGTGAACAAGTATGCGAGAACCCAAAAAGTGAGAGATTTGGTTGACACTTTCAATAATCGACTCAACGAACTTAAAGCCATTGCGTCTTTGAAAGCTGATATACGTGACAATGTGAAGAAAAAGGAAGAACTGGATGAGGCGATAAAGGTTATTCAAGATAAGATTGAGTCTGGCAGGTCTGCCAAAACTTTGTCGAAGCTTATAGAGAAGAAGGAACTTGCAAAGAATGTGACTAAGGACATTAATGATTTTGTCGATGCTACTACGAATAAAATTAACAGCATTATTTTCCGTTACAGTCACTCCACGAAGGTGCGAAAGTCTGATGCGATAAGACAAGTAGCCGAGGTGGAAAGAGAGAGTCAGTCTATACTCAACCAATTGGATTCACATACAAATTCTATTCTTGAAAGAGGCTATAGAGATCTCTACGAGGACATTATAGAACAATATGTAAGTTACATAAAGGATCTTGGTCTGGCTATGACTGACTCAAAACTGACGCTTAAACCTTTGGATTTTGTTGCAGAAGACATTGCTGATGTGGACAAATTGCTCCGAAGCCAAACACAAACGGTGGATGAAGGCAAAAATGTGACCCGTACAAAGCGTGTTTCATATAAGGAGAAAAAAACTAATTGGTTTTGGGAACCTTGGAATTGGGGTACTGATAGATATGAGACTAAGTGGTATGATAAGAAGGTCACTGAGTGGGAGGCGAATTATGTAGAGTATGTTAATATGAGTAATGTTGTCTGCGACTATTTTGAGCCGATACAGGACCAATTGGAAGAAGCCAGAATTGCTGCAGAAAAACATGCTAAAAAAGAAAGTGTGCGAATAAAAGAACAACTGAAAGGCTTTCTGGTAAAGATAGACCAAAATCTGCAAAGCAAACTGAATGAGCTAAAGCAGAGTACGGAGACTTCCCTGCAGACAAAGGCGGAGATTGCAAAACAAGAGAGCGACCTCGAATGGATGAAGGGAATAATAGAAAGAGTAAACGGATTGATAAACTTCTAAATCAAGAAAACAATGAAACAGAAATTTATAGACTCAGTAAAGAGTGGTGATGTAAGAAAAGTACGCTTGTCACTTTCAAACGAGTTGCTTTTGGATCCCCGAGGCAAGGCCTTCGCAGAGATGCTGAATTATGCGAAGGCTAACTTGAGCAATCTGTTTGAGGAGAATCGAGAGGCGAGGTATGAGGTTTTGCCTAAAGAGCAATGGGACGAGAACTTCCTGTTCATTGTGAAGAGTGACTTGGATTCCAACTTCTCTGTGGAAAAGCTAGCCTTTTATCAGGCTGTCATAGAAATTGTCGGAAAAGACAAGATGGCTTCGTTGGATGAGGAAGATAAGAAGACTAAGATGCAGACATCGAGTCACCATCAGCCAAGGGAAAAAGCAAAACGTAGCAAAAAGACCGTTTCTATGTCTGTCGCTACAGGTGGTGCAGTTTTGACCATTGTCGGACTTTGTGTTGGTAAGACACTATTGACTTTGGTTGGTGGCGCAGTGCTTATTGGTGGAGTATTGATTACTATTAATGATTCGAGAAAATGAGTACAATTTACGATAACATGGGCAACGGCTCCGAGGATAAGTCTGCTTTGGATGAAGTTTTCGGACGTTCTGCAGATAAGTATGAGGAAATAAAAAACGCAGGTCCCGAAATGCCTGTGCAGCAGGTTATAGAAACCTCTCCCTCGGATCTGCGTGAATATCGTCAGCAGATTGACACGGCAAAAAATGCTCTCAATTTGGTAGATGATGTAGTTCTCAAAAGCTATCTGAAGCGTTTGGACAGCATGGATATAGTGTCCATGCCAAAGGCGGAGGGCGTGGACTATAGTATTGTTCTGTTCAAAATAAACAGAATGGTGTATGAGGAGGATGAATTTGCAACGGACAAGTTTATAAGTGCCATAAGTTCTATGTCATTTGCAGATTGTTCTGTGTTCCTTGTCATTGACGGCTATCGTGATAAGACCGATTTCTATTTAGGAGTAAAGAATAATGATCCTAAGCGTACGACAGCTTCTGTCGCCGACACATTCAAGTCTTCTTTAGTGGGGCAATTTCCAGGCATTGACATAGATGACTGTTCTATTGTCGAAAAGGGTAAAAAATCATCTTTGCAGGAACAGGTGTTAAGGCGAATATCAAATGCGTCATCATTGAGTTCGTATGTTGGTATTCCGGCATTTAAGGATGAAGACGGCAAGTATGACAACAAAAACTATGTGCAGGGTACAGAGAAACTGGCTCAAGCGATGCAGGGTAAGCGGTATACTGCCATTATTCTTGCTTCTAATCTTACGACGGATGTTGTGACGGAGATAAGAAATGGCTATGAAACGATTTATAGCCAGTTGTCGCCAATGGCTACGCAACAGTTGGCATATTCTACCAATGAATCGTTGGCGAACGCCATTAATAGGAGCAAGGGTGTGACACAAGGAAAGACCAAGACACAGACCATTGGTGAAAGTCATACAAACGGAACAAGCAACTCGCACAGCAAAAGCGATAGTGAGACGAAGAAAAGCAAAATCGCAGTTGGCAGTAGTGTATTGGGAGGGGTTTTGGCTGCAGTTGGTACCGGATTGACGATTACTGGTGCTGGAGCTGCAATCGGTATACCTCTCATGGCTGCAGGTGGTGCAATGTCTGCGGTAAGTGCTGCAGGAAAAAGCAAAACAAGTGGTACGACAGACACATACGGAACTTCGCAGAGCGATACGGAGAACAGAAGCATGTCTGACGCAGAGTCGCATTCTGAGACTTTCACGGACTCGTTGGGCAAAACCGCAACTATTGGCTCGAGCAAAAACTATACGCTAACCATTCACAACAAACACATAGAGGAGTTGATGAAACGTATCGACCAGGAACTGGAAAGAATTTCCATGTCCGAAAGCACTGGCCTATGGTCCGTCGCTTCATATTTCTTCTCGTATGATAATGATTTTGCTTCAGCCGAATCTGCCGCCACGATTTTCAAGTCTATCATGCAAGGTGAGGAGTCGGGAGTGGAAACTTCTGCTATAAACTCATGGATTGATAATTCCCAGAAAGTGAAAATGCTGACCAATTCTGTTTGTCGCTTGTCGCATCCAGTATTCACCAATAATCTAACAGTTAATGGTGAAAGTATAATGGTGGAAAATTCTTCATTGTTGAGCAGTAAGGAATTGGCTATGTTGTTGAGTCTGCCTCATAAGTCGGTACCAGGTTTTCCTGTTGTAGAGCATGTCTCTTTGGCAAAGGAAGTGATACGCAATAATGAGAGTGTGATGAAGCGCGAAGTGTCTTTAGGCTGCATTTTTGATTTGGGAAAGGTGCATACCGAGAACCATGTCAAACTTGACGTGAAAAGTCTGACTCAACACGTATTTGTTACGGGTTCTACAGGTTGTGGAAAGAGCGAGACTATTTATAAATTGATAAACGAAACCAAGCAAGTTGGTACTAAATTTTTGGTCATAGAACCAGCCAAAGGTGAATACAAGAACGTGTTTGGCGATGTGAACGTATTTGGCACCAATCCATTGATAATGCCTTTGCTCCGCATCAATCCATTCAGTTTTCCCACTGGTGTTCATGTACTGGAGCACATAGACCGTCTTACCGAGATTTTCAATGTTTGCTGGCCGATGTATTCAGCAATGCCTGCTGTTCTGAAAAAAGCGATGCTTGATGCTTACGAAAGCTGTGGTTGGGATTTGCGTTTGTCCGTTAACAGACTGTCACAAGGTGAGGATGTATACCCTTCTTTCCTTGATTTGTTCCTGTCTTTGGAAAAGGTAATTACCGAATCAGCATACTCTGAAGAAGTGAAGAGTAATTATTCTGGTGCGCTGTTGACACGTGTGGAGTCGCTGACGAATGGTTTGAATGGTGAAATTTTCTCTGTAAATGAACTATCTAATATGGTCTTATTCGACGAGAACTGTATCATCGACCTGAGTCGTGTGGGCTCGCAAGAAACAAAATCATTGATAATGGGTATCCTGATAATGCGGTTAAGTGAGTACAGAATGACAGGGGCAAATACTCCAAATTCTGCCTTAAAGCATTTGACTGTGCTTGAAGAAGCTCACAACATATTGAAAAGAGTGTCAACTGAGCAATCACAAGAAGGCAGTAACATGGCTGGCAAGTCTGTGGAGATGATAACGAATGCTATTGCTGAAATGCGTACTTATGGTGAAGGTTTTGTTATTGTAGACCAGTCACCGACATCTGTAGATAAGGCTGCAATAAAAAACACTAATACCAAAATCGTGATGCGATTGCCAGACGAGGATGACCGCAAAGTGTCAGGAAAAGCAGCCGGAATGAATGATAAGCAAATAGACGAAATAGCCAAACTGCCAACAGGAGTCGCTGTTGTCTATCAGAATGATTGGGTCAGTCCTGTATTGTGCAAGATAGACAGAATGGAGAATTCACGAGTGATTTTCAATGAACAAAAAGACTCCATACTTGAATTGAATTCAGAAAATGACATTAATTATATAATAGAGTTTTTGTTGGCAGGTCAAACTGAAAATACCCAAAAAGCCTTTGATATCATTCAAATAGAAAAGTCTGTAAGGGCTTTTAATATGCCTTCGAAGGTGCGAATGGCTTTGTTGGATACGATAGAGGAATATAAGAAGAACAACCACATTTCTTTGTGGAATAGTGTTAGCATTTACGACCTATCGTCATTGTTGACAGACCTCTTGGGCATTCGTAAAGAATTTGAAAAATGTGTAAGACAATATTGTCAAAGCAAGGAACTAAACAAGAAGCTGATTGATTTGGTTAAGACAAGAGTCCCTCTTGATTATGTGTCTTGTCGATATTGCTTGAAATGTCTGTTTGCCGACTTCTCATTGCATTCTTCTGCTAATAAAAAAATGGCTGAAGAATGGCTTATAAACAATTCTAAATAGTTAATTTTAATATTTGATAAATATGAGTATGGAATTTAAACCAGATGCACTCAAAGACTTTTCTGATTGGAAGACGCCTAATAATCAGGAGGGATTGCAGGGGCGATTAGAAGGTCGTATATTCGATGAACCAGTCTCGAAAAGTAATAAACGCGAAGGTGATCTTTTTATAGATACTGACTTGAAATTTGAGGATTCTTCTATGGATGATTCTTCTATGACGTCAGACTTGTTTACAGAAAAAATGGAACTTAATGTCACGGAGCATTTTGAAGGACAAGAAGCGTTGGATTGGTTAAAAGAAAATCATCCAGAAATATACGACAATATTAGTGGTACTTTTGAAGATGGACGCTGTTTCGAAAATAACGACTACTGGAGAGATAAACTTGTTTGTGAGAAGAATAAAGATGGAAGTTTGGAAATCTACATGGATGATCCTTTAGCAGAAAACTCTCGAATTACAATAAAGGGGGATTTTGTATATGGAAATTCTGGATGCTCAGAAGGAAAAATTAATCAGGCTCCTAATATGTTCTTGGATGAACCAATGCCAAATAAAACATACGTAATTGATGGAACTTCGACATTTAAAACAGATGAATTAGGGCGAACTGTGTCAGCGGAACAGAATAGAACCATACCTACTGATGATGTAAAGACAAATTTGGATGATGATGGAAGAAAACTTGTCGATAAGTTTAAAGATGGGTTGGATTCAAACAAAGAAGATGCCGGTCATATACTTCAGAAGAATCAAGGCGGAATAAACGAAGTCATAAATCTTGGTCCGATGGACAAAGAATGGCAAAGAAATGGTGGAGAATGGAGAAGTTTGGAAAGTCGTGAAGAAGCCATCATTAAGGAAGCGCAAGACAATGGTGCCAATGAGATAACATCGCGACGGGAACTTATATATGATGGTGATTCCAAACGACCTTCAAAAATCAAGTTTGAGACAATAGTAGATGGAGAAGTGAAGATTTCGGAAGTAGTTGATTGTCCAAAAAAATAGCGACTTTTTTACTTTGTAAAACTGTTTTTTCTTGATGTTCTGTCACCATTTGACATATCTATATAGTTATTTCGCAGCCGAAATCAAATGTATAACTATATAAGGTAATGTAACAATGGAAAAGAACATCAAGAAAAGAGTAGCTAGTGGCTTCGAACGCAGTGTTGGAAATTGTGGCGGATAGTTTTTGGTTCTTCTTCTCAAAATGTTAATGGAACCAGAAGGAGGAGGCTGATAAAAGCGAATGCTTTGGTGAAACGAGGTATTGAGTGGAATGCTACTATCGAATATTTTCTTAGGAATGTGTGGACTGTGGAAACTGTTGTAGAAATCATTCAAGATTATTTCAACAAGTTGTTTATTTCAAGATTTAATATTGTAAAGATATAACATTAATAACACATAAATCGTATCATACGATGGATAGAGGAATATATAAATATAAATGTAGCGATTGTGGACATGAATTCATTGGAATTGACATGGAGTTGAATTGTACGGCGGCATCGGTTTCTGTGAAATGTCCAAAGTGTGGCAGTTTGAACACTCGTAATTCGGGATTATTATTGTTTGATCTATTCAAGGAGAAATGCAAAGAATTCTTCCGAAACTTATGGAAAAACAAAAAAAGTAAACAAAACAAATAAATAACCGAGATAATATGACGGAAAACTTTTGCAGTCACTGAACCATTATGGACTTGTATAGCTCAAAACTTATCGATACCTTTATCGCACTGAATAAATCTAAAACGGAAAAGCTATGTTTAGAGGAATGAGAAAATTTGTCTGTGATGATTGTGGAAACAAATTCATGGGAATGGACTGCGAGTGGCGGTGTACAGTATATACCGCTCCTGTAAAATGCCCAAAGTGTGGCAGTATGCACACTTATCCATCAAGTTATAATATAGCATTTCCACTTGGCGGATTGTTTGGCTTGAAAAAATCTTTTTATCGAAAAATATGGAAGCATTTAGACGAGCAGTGTAAACAGATTGATAATGAATAGCAATATTTCCTTTCAGCCTTTCGTTGGCAATGATTATGTCAACGGAGGGATATTTGGCAAGCGAATCATGATATTGGGCGAGAGTCATTATTGTGATGAGGAATGTGTGGATTGTGGAGATTGCCAGCTACATCGGGAGTGTATGAATTTTACGCAGCAGGTGCTTGGGGATTATCTCAATGAGAACAAGGAACGGCAGAACTGGATGCGAACTTTCTTGAAGTTTGAGCGTTCGTTAGTGGGTGAGGAGACCAATCAGACGATGAGGCTGAAGATTTGGAACTCGGTGGTATTCTTCAACTATCTGCAAGCGGCGATGGGTGGTCCTCGCGAGGCTGGCGCAGTCGAACAATATCACCAGGCTGGCAAGGCTTTCTTCGAGGTCATCGAAAAGTATCAGCCTGAGTATGTCATCGTATGGGGCAAGAGGCTTTGGAATAATCTTCCTAATGTAGGCTGGCAGGATGGCGACGACATCGTGGTGGATGGTTATCCTGTTGCTACAGGTGCTTACCTTCTGAGTAATGGCAAGCAGGTGAAAGTGATGGCGGTGAATCATCCTTCTGTAGGCTACTCCTGGGACTATTGGTACAAGGTGATACAAAGATTTTTGAGATAATTTTCTCGCCTGCGCCACAATTTGACACACCATACCATTATCTTTGCTGTCGCAACTGAATGAGGTGGATTTCGCCTCACTCATCTCCGTCCCAAAGACCTGGGATATTTGGAGAAGACGTTGAAGCGAAACGCTCCCTACAAGGTACGGGGC
>ULRN01000827.1_pt1 | contig 13023 bp, 9 predicted proteins | sample 1955461 | NCBI WGS metagenome assembly ULRN01 (sample SAMEA4835683, study PRJEB28245) | human gut metagenome | biome: gut microbiome; material: fecal sample | place: Denmark | collected 2008 | reverse complement strand
GATGAACGTGCCTTGATAGTTGTAGTACAATTCCCAGCAGGGAATATCTATCTCGTAACCGCCCGGTTGTTTCTCCACCTTGTAAGGTACAGCATCGGGGTAACGGGTGGCGATGTCCGTCGCGATGGCTTCGGGCAAAATACCCTCTGGCAGCGCGGAGAACTTGCAGTCCACGCTCGTCCAGTCGCCTTGCTTGTCAAAGTCCAGCTCCGTGCCGTCCGAGAGCCATGCCTCGTACTCGGTCGTGCCGTCGTCCTTGTCACGCACGATGCGGCTGCATTCCGCCATTGGGAAGTACTGCGCAATGAACAGCTGCGCCTTCTGGGGCAGAGCGTCGTAGCCGATTTCCTTTTCGTCCTTGTCGCAGGATACTACCGTCAGTATCACGGACAGCAGCAACCATGTCTTGATAAGCACCTGTTTCATGTTCTTTTTATTTTATTGGGTTCCCATTTGTTTTTTTAATTTACCTTTTTCATAGCGTCTTTCTGTTCCGCCCTCCGGGACGGCTGTTCATCGGGCGGTTCATCCGCCTGAGCAGCGCGGCTTTCAGGCTGTCAAGGAAAGGCGTCTGCCGGTTGCGGATGCGCAGGTCGCCGAATGTCCGGGACAGGTTCTTGTCCAGCTCGATGTTGAACGCCCGCTGCACGTACTCCGACAGTCTTGTCAACGGGACATCCCCGAATGCCTTACGGCTGTCCAATGCGAACAGCAGTTCGGTCAGCTCCGTCTTCGTCGCTTCCCATGTCAGGCGCACCTTCGGCAACGATTCTTCGGCTTGCCGCAGCTCGAACGCCTCTAATTCCTTCGTCAGGTAACGGATCAGCCGCTCGTTGGCAAGAAGCCGTGCCGCCATGAAGTCACAGTTGGTCGAGAAGGACGGATCACGCTCGTGATGGAACGACTCCAAGTAGAGTGCCGTGTCAAGGTTGCCACACAGGTAATAGAGTGCGTCCAAGTGGGTCAGCCCGGAGCGGTAGTAACGTACGAAATCCGAACGTTTCTCGTTGTAACGGTTGATGCCCCGTATCTCGTCTATCAGGTAGCTTCGCTGTGACTCGTTGCCTACGGGACGGTTCATCTCGATGTTGTATATCTTACGGTAGTAGATGAGCCGGTGGCAGATTCGGGGCTTGATTGTCTTGAAGAACTCGATTTCCTCCGCTTCGTCACGGAACGTGTACCCCGCTATGAAGGCTTTCAGTTGCAGGAAAGCGTCCGCGAGCACCAACGAGGCTTCGAATGACTTCTTGATCATGTTCAGGTCTCCGGCCTCTATCTTCTCCACTTTCTTTTCTGCCTCTTCCTCAAGCCTTGCGGCGAAATCCTTCATGTCCGTCTCAGCCATGCACGGGTATCTTCAGTTCCAAAAGCTCGTCATCCACCGCCACGCAGTAGTCGGCAAGGCCGTACCGCTCAAACTGTCCGGTGGTCACTTTCAGGTGTGTCACCTGTGTGCCATCCAGCTCCGCCTTGTCCGTCAGCGTGCGGAGTTCGGGGTTGATACGCAGGGCGTTCTCTGCCGATGTGCCGTAGGCATTCCACGTCTTGTCCGCCTCGTTCCAATGGAGGTGGACGGCATCCTTGTTGTCTCTTTCCGTTTCAAGTATCTTTGTTTCCATATTCGTATTCTTATATGTATTAACTTAGGGGGAACTTGCCGGTCTTTCACAAGGGCGGCAAGTTATAGGGTTATTATACATATCCCTCCCCGCTGTGCAGGGGAGAGTCTTGATGTATTTAAAGTGTATATATAATCTTGTTGGTTACGAAAGCAAATTACACCGTTCGACACGTCTCTCAGAATTGTAATTCGTTTTCGTAATTCTAAAGTTCAAATTGTAATAGATTGATTATATTACTTATACTTATCAGAATAAGCTCTGTAATTATTATAAATGGTCTCTTGTTCTATGGGCGTATCGTTTGTAGGACGATTCTGGATATACTTAACAGCAAAAGAAGTTGCGGTTTCACTTGTGGTAAAGTACCTCGCGCCCTCACTGTCTGTATACCACCTTGCACCTTGTACAGGAACATATACATATTGTCCCGGAGTACTTAGTCTACCTTCTATATAGTCTTTATAAGTATAAGCATTAGTAGTAGACATAGCTCTTACAATTGCTTTTAACTGGCTTAAAGTACTTTTATTTTCAGACACGTCTCTTACATATACGTTGTTTGCACCCTTAGCTGCGCTCCACCACATATATGCAGGGTCGTCACACGTATTTCCAGTACATTGCCATTGGGTAGTCCCGAAGAAAGGATGGTCTTTGTGAACATTCCAACAGGTAGTATAAAGGGGAGCGATACAATAATCGTACTTATTCATTGATCCGTATGGAGCATCACCCAAACGAACTCCTGAAGAGCCATGCGCAATGACAAAATCGTCGTTTGATTTTGTGTCTTTTCCCCAAGTCATCCAGTCATGCATTGTTCCTGAGACATTCAAATCTATCCAATCATCATCCACGCTTGCATTCTGTATTTGCAAATGAACGGTACGTTTGCCATTGTTTGCAGCCGTGTTCTCTTGTGTGTCCCACCGTTTCTTCACGTACGATGACGTACCGCCCGTAGAGGTACAGGTTATGAGCGCATCGTCCCCATACGTAAGAGAACCATCATCCGTCACTCCGTCTTGTCCGGCATCCATCACTACACGTGCCTTTATCTGTGCTCCATCCTTGAAGCGTCCGCCTGTTACGGCTATATTCCATTTCTCCGCCTCACGAGAAATGTTTCGTTCACAATCCTTGAAACCGAAATCGGCGGTAAAGGCTTTCTGCTCCACGCAGTACATTATATTCTGTTTGAAGTCCTCCTTACAAGCAAGCAATGATGCGAAGCGGTTCTCACTCGGAACACTCAATGTTTGCAGGTAGATGTCGCCCTTCGAAGCGTTATTGTAGATGGCTTGGTATTTTGCATTCTTGTTGTAGGTGGACAACGGGGTGATGGCCAACCAATCCGATTCCGTTATATTTTGAACTTCTATAATGTCACCATCGGAGTATTCGTCCTTAAAAGGCTGGCTGGTTGTTTCCGGCAAAGAGTAAATCCAGAACCCACCATCCTCTTCAAAGATATTTGTTTCACCATCTACACGATTTGCTTCCACATCGGGGCGAATTACCCAAAGCCGTTTATCATCTTTATACTGCTGGAAGTCAGATAAACTTTTAGATATCGTCACTTCGGTATATACCCAGTTTTCTTTCCCCTTCCAAGAGATTTTGATTGGGATGTTTGAGCCGGGTGTTATAGTTTTAGGGGTAACACTTATTACAGCATTTTGATCAAAATCTTCTGCGGAAAAGATCATTCGCGTGTCATTGGGGTCAGACGAACTGAAATTCACATAGAAAGCTATCTGGTCTTTCATCTCATCCGTCTTATCCACATAGGCTACAAACTTCTCGTTCGATACACCTATGTAAACGAAGTTGTACGAGATTTTATAAATATAGGTCTTACCCTTTTCCCACGTACCACTGAGGGCTGCACCCACAGTGAACTCGGTGTTGTCGGTATTCATAAACGTCACCTCCACCTTTGCACCGTCCAAGGTCTGCGGCACCAAGAAGAAAGTCTCGTCCTCCCGAGTAACAGGCGAACCTTCTGTGCCTTCCACAGCGTTATACCCCCAACTGACGGTGAAATCTTTCTTATCGGATTTTACTTCTGTCCAAGTTGAAGAGGCTATATCATACGTACCTTCATACTGCAAGTTGTACAGTTTGACGGACTTTACCACACAGTTGGACAGGTCGCTTCCTGCCACGAATTTCACGGCCGATAAGGCATGGTTGAAGGTCAAGGGTATGGCTTCCTGCTCTGCCTGGTTGGTAGCGACAGCCGTCATCACGTCCATCTGCTTTTTCACGTCGTCGGGAGCGGTGTAATGGAGCTTTGGAGTACCGTTCTCGTCAGCACCCGATACGGTCAAGCCTTCCGCGTTGGCGGTGTGCGGATACCAGGCATAGAAGTTCAGGGACTTGACGCCCGGCCAGTAGAATTTCTCTTCGGGATACCAATAATAAGTACCGTTCTCAGGGCTCCCCTTCGTTGTCGGCACGCTATACATGAAGTCGGCTGTGCCCGTAATATCCGTATAGGCCGATACGGCAAAGGTCTCCATGATACCGTCTTTCGTCTTGTTGTCCTCGGTTACCTGCGTCCCCCGTGTCATGATCCGGTTGTCACCGGGAAATCCGTCCGTCACTTCGGCAGTTAGGTAGACGGTCTTCCCATTCACCTTACCCTCCATCTCGACGGGTTCAAGCTGTTGCGTGGCAGGAGTGGAAGCCGCACGAGTGCCGTCCGCCTTCGTCCACGTTTGCGAGCCGGGCGTACTCACGGCAAAGCTCAGGCTGTGGTCGCCCTTGACAGGACGTTGACCTCCGTTTTCCACCTCGTCCGTACAGGCGGAAAACACTGCCAGTGCGATGAGCGAAAGGCTCATTAGTCTTTTTCTTGCTGTCATATAATCATTTTTTTATTTCGTTATTCCTTTGTCGGTAGGCAAGATTCGCTTTTATTGCTTGTTCAAGTCGGTAGCTGCGTTCTCTGCTATGCCCGTTGCCACACGTGAGAGCGACCATGAAACATTGACTATTTGATACGTATCGTCCCAATAAAAGTAGCCGGCTTGATTTTGCTCGTTCTTGTTTTTCGGTTGCTCTTTATAAGCCACACATACGTGTCCAAAACTTATGCTGGGATGTTCCGTCACATCGCCACTGGTCGGCTGGTTGGCACGATGGACGTGCGTACCGCAATCATAGAATGCCGTGTTCGCATCCATTTGGGTAGCGTTGTGAGGAACTATTTCCACCCTCATTCTATAATCACCCATTTTTTCCAAATTATAGGAATTTGTCTCAGGAATACATCTTGCCGTTACATATCCCCAAAATGCCGTAGCTGCCGCCTTGCTCAAGATGGTTTCGTCTTTTTCCAAATACCATCTGCTGGTAGGCCAAGTGTCATACCACGGTTTTTGATTCTCCAGTCCGGCTTGTTGCTTGTCAAGCAGATCCACTACGAACTGCTTGCTCTTGGTGGTTATCTTGTTTTGATTCAACTGTCCATCCTCAAAAGATCCAGTATTGTGACTGGTCGTTGTACGATAATCCCAATAACCGCTGTATTTACCCTGTATCGAGTAAGTCCAAAAGCCAAGCATCCAGTTGTTCAAGTTGACTTGCACCGTGCCGTAGCAGCTTTTATGGGTATGCGTGACAGGAAGATTAATGTCCGAACCACTCAGATAGGACAGCTTTTCGGTATCGCTGTTCCAAATGCCGTCCCAGCCCTTCATGGCGGCTTCGCATCCGTCTATGCCGTTCTGCATACTACTTCCGTTTGTAGTCATGTCTCCACTGTTTGCCGCATCGTCTTTCCATGTCATTTCCGAATAGCCCAAGTTGAAGATATTTCCTCTCGTGATGGCTCCGTTCTTTGTCACAGTTTTCCCGGCAACTACGGAACCGCTATTGCCATACGTGGTCAAGTCCGAAGTGACCACATTCGGCCAAATCACGATATTATTGGCATCCGTCTTGGCTTCTTGGAAATCGACGGTGTTCAGAGTCTTCTCCGTTCCATTCGGATTGGTCACCACAATGCTGATCATACGGAGCAGGTTGTAATTCGGGTTGGCATCCAAATCCAACGTCACTTTGGTCTGTTCCTCCGTTACAGTGAACGGAACTTCGATAGCCGCTACATCAGTGCATACAGATCCGTCCGCATAGATGGGCGTGATGACAAACTTGCCCTTGCCGTCGTGGATAGGGGCTTTCCCTGCGGTAACAGCGAAGTCGTAAGTCAGGGTATGTGCTTCATTGGTCAGCAATTGCTTGCCGGCCGGTAGGTTACGCGAAGGTTCTTCCCATGCCCAATAGTGGGACAGCTTATATGTCACAGTTGTTCCACAGATCCATCGGGTTGAAATATCTTTCAGATTCACATCCAATGTCTGCTCTACGCCATTCATTACTAAGTTAACTTCTAAACGGGCATTGTCATCCAAAACTTGAGGCATCATAAAGAAAGTCTCACCCTCACCAGTAAGTTCAGTTTCCGTATTCACGGTTATCTTCTTGTTTACTTCCAAAGTGAAGCTTGTGGTGTCTGCGTCCAAATCCCAAGGAGTTGGACGAATTCCATTTCCCCAAGCAGCGTAAGATCCTTTGTATTTCACCCCTTTCAAAGAGAGAGTTTTAATTATACAGGTCGGCATATCAGTACTCGTTTTGAACTTCACAGCCGTGAGCATGTGATTGAACGTAAGCGGAATACTGGAAGCCTCGCTCTTGTGGGAAGCAGAGGCTATCATCACGTCCTGTTGTTTTATTGCCTCTTTGGGAATCTCATAACTTAAACTTAGTTTGAGAGAACCTTCAGCTGATATACTTAGATTGTCCGATTTGTAAGGATACCAAGCATAGAAGTCCATAAAATTTATTATTTCGTCACTACTGGGCCAGTAAAAAGTTTCATCTGGCATCCAAACGGATGAGACTTTCTTATTCGTTACCTTTGCATTATATATCACAGGGGTCTTTCCTCCATTACTCATGTATGCCGACATCCCAAATTCATCTATTTGCGAGGCGGCAGTCACCTGTGTACCGCGTGTCAAGGGCAGGTCGTCACCCGGAAAACCATCGGAAACTTCGGCAGTGAGGTAGACGGGCTTGCCGTCCAACTTACCCTCCATCTTAACTGAGCCAAGTTCGTGCGTCTCTGAAGTGAAAGCCGAGCGAGTACCATTCGTCTGGTTTTGTGTGCTCACGGCAAAGGTGATGCGGTGGTCGCCCGTACCCGAGTCACGGCCTCCGTTCTCCACCTCGTCCGAGCAGGCAGAGAACATCGCCACTATGATGAGCGACAAGCCCATCAGTTTGTTCTTGTAGTTCATATCTTATTCTCGTTTTTTATTCGTAGTTCGTTTTCTCTCTTACAAGTCCGTCTCCTGCTGGCGGAGCGTCCAGCCGTTCACCGTCACCACAAAGCGGATGGGGTGTCCCAAGATGGACTCACCGGGATTATCACTATCCGGTGGCGTCACCCCGGCACCATTGCTCAAATCGAGTGTATAGATAATCTTGTCGCCCGATTGCCAGTTGTTTCCAATGGCGACCGCCGCCCATCCGTATTCACCCACGGTGGTGGGATAAACCTGTGCGCCCGTGTCGGTAGTGATTTTTAGAAGTAGGGCAATGTATGAGCCGTTCGCTGTGTTCTGCCTGTCGTTTGTCGTGTTCCACGCAGTGAGTTGTTGCGGAAGAAGCATGGCCGTGCCGCCGTCGCCCATGAGCGATGTGGCATCCGCCGTGAGGCATACAGGCTCTTTTAAGTCCTCCGTGGTATAAGAAGCATAGCTGTCGTCTTTCAGCGTCCAACTGCCATCGGTATCAGCGTCCGAAGGAAACGTATAGTCTCCAGTAGAGCGGACAGAGCCGATGCGCACCGCTTTTACATCGTAGCGATAGACTTTGTCGGAACTCTTGGCACGTACCTCTACCTGCGTCAATGCGTGGTGCATCACTAATCCCACACCGGCGGCATCGTTTTTGCTTCCTGAGGTATAGCCGGCCAATAGGTCGCGCTGCTTGGCTATGTCGGTTTCGGGACTGAAGCCCGTCACTTTCAGCTCACCGATGTTCTCGCCCTCGTAGGTGCCGCCCCATTCGGTGGCTTCGGGGCTGACCGCCACGAAGCGCAGCTCGCTTCCATCCTCCGGCCAGTAACGCACAGGGTCGGAATACCATCCCGATCCTTCCTCATAGCTGAAAGCCAGTTTACTGAACTCGTACTTCTCGTTTCCCGTAGTGGCAAAGGCCGAAACGCTGATTCCTGCTTGCCTCAAGGCTGGAAGGTCGGTTGGGAGGGCACGTGTGTTCATGCCTACCGCCATTCGGAAACGGATCTCTGCGCCTTGCCGCATCTCCACCGTGCTGTCGTTGGAGCACGAGGCGAGGACGAGGGCGGCTGCCGCCAATACATGAATCGCTTTATATTCCATACTTCTATGATAGTTTATTATATTTTCTCTGTGTGACCGGAAAAGGAGCCGCCCCGTATGTGGGCGGCCTTGCATTCAACCTCGTCCGGCCTTTAGGTACACTTTCTGCCTTGGCTGAGTGTGCAGCCACCGGGCGGAAGTGCGGTTTGGTTATTGATTTTGTTTGAATGGATGTTCGGGATTACATATTAGTGTTACCGCTTGCATCACCTGTAGCAGTTTCAGTCCAATCTGTAACCGTTACATCGAATTTGATCATGTCGCCCAATACCGGATCAGCCTTGTCAGGATCGGGATTTCCCGGTTTTACATCATCCTTGCCGTCCGGGTTCGGGTTTACAGGGTCAACTTTACCGGCACCCTTAGAGAAGTCGAGCTTGTAGATGTACTTCTTACCCTTTTCCCAAGCGAAATCCACAGGAACAGAAACCCAACCATAAGTAGGATTGCCTACTGAAGTGTTGCCCGGATAAACTGGCGCACCTGCATCGGTAGTGATGCTGACCAATACGGAGATATAAGAACCTGTCACGGGAGTAGTGGTATCAGTACTCTTGTCTGTACCGTTCCATTTCGTTACATTCTGCGGAATCAACATGGCATTACCGGCAGTGCCCATGATAGTCTTTGCTGTTCCATCCAAGTCAATACCATTGTCATAAGTCACCTCGTAGTTCTTTGAACCGCTTTGGTTACTCCAAGTACCCTTCATGAGAGCGATATCACCCGTGTTGTTTGCATTTTGGAATCGAACACCTCTTACCTTATATTTATATGTATCATTGGTGTTCAATGCTTGAACCTCTATTTGAGAAAGTACGTGACCCATTTCTGCCGTTATGGAAGCAGCCTTGTTTTCAGGTAAAGCACCAATCACAAAGTCTTGTTGATCTTTTATTTCATCTGCAACAGTAAAACCTGTGATAGATGAATTATTCATATCTGTCAACTCAGCATCAGCTTTCCATTTAGACAACTCAGGATAATAAAGGTAGAAAAACAAAGATTTTTCTGTTCCCCAGTATTGATTACCGTTCCAAAAACCGTCAGCTCCTTTGGTGTACAATGTCTCATCGAACAACTTTGTACCATCCATTTTGAAAGTAGTTACATACAACTTGTTGTTCTGTTCAAAAGAAGCCTGTGTCAACTCTGTAGCACGAGTATTCAATCCTACCACTGTACGAAAGTTGATTCCGTCACCTTTTGCCATTTCCACGGTTTCATCGTTGGAACATGATACCAGTGCCAATGCGGCCGCTGCGCACAAAAAAATTGATTTGTTCATTGTTACTTAAAACTTTTAAAATGATTAATAAAATGAATAACTATTGATTATAAATGATTTGTCAGTTTATTTCTGCATCTTTCTCTTCCTCCGTCCAAGAGTCAACACCTACGGAAAACTTGATGCCGTCGGTCAGTGTGGCGTCTTGGTCTCCGCCATCTTTCCACGGGCTGACCGCTATTCCGAACTTGATCCGCTTGCCCAAAATGGGCATTCCCTTTGCGGGGTCTACCACACCATCCGGCGTGACTGCTGCTCCCGGATCTGTGGGGTCTACGCGTCCGGCACCTTCGGAAAAGTCAAGCGTGTAGACATATTTCTTGCCACTTTCCCAATCAAACGGAACCGAGATTGCTGCCCATCCGTAAGTCGCATCATCAGCAGAAGAACCTGCCGGATAAACCGAAGATCCATACTTGGAAGTGACATTAACTTTCACGGAGAGATAATACCCCACGTAGTCACCGGCTGTATTTGAAGTTTTAGAGCCGTCCCATTTCAAAGCATCCCCACCGGTTTGAGGGGGCAGGATGGCGATCTTGGCATTTCCCATAAGGGATTCCGCCTTACTTCCCAACTCTACGGGGGTATCATAAATCAACTCGTAATTCCTCATGTTGGTATTATGACCGATGTTGAGTGTCGAATTAATTGTGGAAAGGTCAATAGTGACATCTTTGTTCACACCACAAAGACGGATGCCTTTCACCTTGTACTTGAAAGCCTCGTTGGTATTCATCGCCTTGATTTCGACAGACGAAAGTACGTGGATCAAATCCACGCTTACGGGATCATTGAAATTAGTTTTATTTCCCGTCACATTCGCCACTACGTAATCCTTTTGGTCGGGTATATCCTCGTCTACAGAAACTTGTACCGTCTTCTTGTCTTTCGTCAGTTCGAAACCTGCCTGCCACTCGCTCAACTTCGGGTAAGCAAGGAAAAAGTTCAATTTGCTGTTACCGTTCCACGATTGGGGCGGACTGGCTATCCATGCGGAACCATTATATGAGTATTCCGTCTCATCATACAGCCGGTCTCCATTCTCCTTGAATGTCGTCACGTACAGCTTGTCGTTCTGTTGCAACCAGCCGGTGTTCACCTCCGTAGCCCGTGTGTTCATTCCCACCACGCTTCGGAAACTGATAATGTTTCCATTGGCCTGTTCCAACGTCTCGTCGTTAGAGCAGGATGCCAGTACCAACGCGACTGCCACACATATATAAATCGCTTTGTTCATATACTTGTCTTTTACTTATGTCCTTTCTTATTGTTCCTTTTACCTGTTTTCACGAGCATCAGTTCATTGGCAGGTCGATATAGATTTCCTGCCAGTCCTTCACCGTCGGCTGCAAACCACCGCCGCCCGTGATAGGTTTCGGAAGCGGCAACTTGTCGATCACGATGACTATATGCGTCGGGTCCTGTGCCGGGTCGTGCAGTTGGTCGGTCACGTCCTCCTCGTAATAATAGGTCTGCCCGTCAGACATCTGCGCGTAGATCATCAGCTTGTGCGTGCCGTCCACCTTCGGGCAGTGACCGAAGAAGCTCAGGTCGCCCGTCAGCGTCGTCTTATCCTCGTTGGCATGTACCTCGAACGGGATGGTCACCTTCTCGTCCGTCAAACAGTCAATGCCCGGAAGCCATCCGCCTGCCATCCCCGTCAGGGATGCGCTGATAGCATTCACGTGTCGCAGGTTCTCCACGTTGCGCACTTCCACGGAGCAGTAGCTCACCCGTGACTTCGGGGTCAGCACAATCTTTTGGATGCCTGTTTCAGGGTGGATGTCAAGCCGTTCGGCGTGGTCGCTCCACAGGGCTTCGGGTTCCAGTACGCTGCGTTCCTCTTCCGCACCGCGTGCCAGCGGAGCTGTCTCAGACCGGGTGGCCAACGCCCCACGTAGCGAGCGGGTGTCTCCGGTGGTCACTTGGAACGTCTCCATACGTTCCTTGTTCTGGATGCGGTGCGTCTCCTTGTCGCTGTTAACACAGAGCGCATCGTAAACGCCTATCGGAACGGTGATGGTTCCTCCCGTTCGGTCGGTGAACTCGTAGCGCATCGGCTCCGATCCGTCTTCCGGGTAGAGGTAAAGGCTCATCGTGGCAGGGTCGGCGTCGGGAGCTTCCGTCCAGTCGAACACCACCTCCAATTGCGTGGTGTGGGAATGGTCGTAGCACAGGTCCTTGTGCTCACAGGCCGTGAGCAGGGGAAGCAACATTACCGCCAGACATCCTGCGATTGCCCTGCGCAATTCCTTGTATATCCGTATATGTGTCATTTCGTTCCTCCTTTCTTGTTATTCTCGTTGCCATGTCCCAGCAGCCAGATAAAAGAGATTTCAGCCCGGGTCGGACCGAACCAATGGCGTCTCTTGGTCTCTTTGTACACGTAGCAGCCGTCCTCCGGCTCATATACCTTGTACTTGCCGCCGTCATACCCAACGCTGATGCCGAAGTCGATGTTCAGACGCTTGGCAACGGGAAGCGAGTAACCGTACTCCAGCCCGAAGCCGTAGCTGAAGTCGCTCAGGTAGCCCTTGCCGCCAGTCTCGAAGTCGAAGGTCAAACCTTGGGCGTATACGCCGAGGTGGTGTCCCTGTAGCGGTTTTTCGGAAGCCTTTCGTCCGAAGTACTTGCGGATGTCAAACTCGCCGCCGTAGATGCGCCAGTAGCGGTGACGGGTGTCGCTCATCAACCAGGCGTACATCCAGTTTCCACCGATACTCCACCCCTTACCGAGGTAGAACTCCAATCCCACGTTCGGAACGAGGGCGGCATCGTAAAGCAGGTTCGTCTTTGCTGCCATGTAGAACGGTTTCTTTTCCGCCGCATCCTTGTCCGTGTTGTCCTGCGGCATCGTCTCGTCCTCTTTATTATATAAGGTGGCGGTAGATTCGGTCTCCGTAGCCGGGGTTTCTTCCGTGCCCTCGGCTGTCATATCGGTTGCCTGTCTCACTTCGGCTGGCGTGTATTCGGGTTCGGGCTTCACGCGCTCGATGCGTTCCACCTCGCACACTACCAATGCTCCGCTGCGTAAGCTGTCAAAGAGGTTCTCCTTCATATATTGCCATGCGCGACCGCCGGCAAGGTTCATTAGCTGACGTTTGCGACCGTCCACCACCTTGCCCTCGCGGACCACCCACTCGGGTGTGTCACGAATGATGGCGATTGCCTTGTCGCGCCAAGGGGCATCGGTACGTCCGAGCTTTTCAGCCAGTTCGCTCCAGCCCTCTCCTTGCGGCTGGAGTGTGAAGATGCTGTCGGGCAGCGAGAGGTTGTCTTTTAAATAATCCCGCAAATCCTCGCCACGTTTCCGGGCGAGTTCCTTGTTGGCCGCCGTGTTGCCATCGGGGGAGGCGGACGCCTGAATAAGGATACGCCTGAGCACTACAGCAGGGTCGGCTCCCAAAGAACGGATGCTGTCGCCCAGTGCCGCAAGGTGCCGGTCGTTGTCCATGTAGGGAAGCTCCAGCCGTGCGCTTGCCGTACGGTAGTAGATCGTGGTGCGGAGACTGTCCGACACGATACCCGCTTGCGCCTTTCCGGCGAGCAATGCCGCCAGCAGCAGGGACGGAATGAATCTTTTTCTCATATCGTATTTTTTAATTTTTGTTGTCTATTCTCATGCGTCATCGCCCGGCTTTTTTGGGCAATTTATTATCTTATTGTTTTGCAGAGTTTTACCCCCATG
>ULRN01015659.1_pt1 | contig 13052 bp, 10 predicted proteins | sample 1955461 | NCBI WGS metagenome assembly ULRN01 (sample SAMEA4835683, study PRJEB28245) | human gut metagenome | biome: gut microbiome; material: fecal sample | place: Denmark | collected 2008 | reverse complement strand
TGCGGCTGCCATATCGGCGTTTCAGGCTTTCAATCTGTTTTTCATCCATCATGCCATCCCCTCCCCGTCTGCCCGTTTTCCATATTGCGTCTCATAGATCTCCCGGTACGCCTCACAGGATGCCAGCAGCTTCTCCTGCGTTCCCTCTCCAATAATCCTGCCGTCCTCAAGGACGAGAATCCGATCCGCGTATTCCAGCGAACTCAGCCGCTGTGCGATAATAAATTTCGTCGTATCTTTCAAATCTTCCCGGAATGCCGTCCGGATCGCCGCTTCCGTTGCCGTATCGACCGCACTGGTGCTGTCGTCGAGAATCAGGATCTTCGGCTTCTTTAAGAGTGCCCTTGCGATGCACAGCCGTTGTTTCTGACCGCCGGATACATTGACGCCGCCCTGTCCCATCTCCGTTTTGTAGCCTTCGGCAAACGAATTCACAAAGGAATCTGCCTGCGCATACACTGCTGCCCGCCGCACTTCTTCCTCCGTCGCCGTCTCATCACCCCAGCGCAGGTTTTCCTCGATCGTGCCGGAAAACAGGACGTTTTTCTGTAAAACCATTCCAACGCCGTCCCGGAGATTTTTCAGGGAATACTCCCGCACATCGATACCATCCACCCGCACACTCCCCTCTGTCACATCATAGAGGCGGGGAATCAGCTGTACCAGCGACGTTTTTCCGCTTCCGGTCGCACCGAGGATGCCGATCGTCTCTCCCGGCTCTGCCGTCAGGCTGATGTGGGATAGAACCGGCTCACCGCCTTCGCGGTAGGAAAAGGAAACATCCTTAAATTCCACGCGTCCTTTCTCAACCTTCCGGTCCTTCTGTGATGCATTTTCATCGCTCAAATCAATCGGCTCATCCAGCACCTCATCGATTCGCCGGATGGACGCCATCGCGCGGGAACTCTGCAAAAATACCATTGAGAGCATCATAAGTGACATCAGAATCTGTACAATGTAGGTCGTAAATGCCGTCAGATCCCCGACCGCCATCCGTCCGCCGATAATCAGGTTTCCGCCGAACCAGACAACTGCCAGTGTCGTCACATTCATCGCGAACATCATGACCGGCATCGTCGCAATTACGATCTTCAGCGCCCGCAGCCCTGCCTCCTTGAGCTCCCGGTTCGTGTCGGCAAACCGCTTTTCCTCGTAGTCTTCCCGCACAAAGGATTTCACCACCCGCACGTTCGTCAGCACCTCCTGGATGCCGCTATTGAGCGTATCCAGCGCTTTCTGCATGGCTGTAAACCGCGGGTAGGCAGTCCGTAGGATCCAGACGATCGCCGCCGTCAGAAGCGGGATCACCACCAGGATGACAGCTGCCAGTTCCGCATTCATCCAGAACGCCATCACAAGCGCCCCCAGGAACATGCCCGGCGCGCGCAGCATCATCCGAAGTCCCATCATAATCAGGTTCTGTACCTGCTGGATATCGTTCGTCAGACGGGTTACCAGCGATCCCGTGCTGAACGTATCGATATTTTTAAATGAAAACTGCTGCACTCTGGCAAATAAGTCGCGGCGCAGATCGCTGGTAAAGGAAATCGACGCCTTCGCTGCAAAATATGCCCCCAGAATGCCGCCTGCCGCCATCAAAAAGGAGGTAATCGCCATCACAAGTCCCATTTTGAGAATGTATCCACCGTCTTTCTGCGCCACGCCATGGTTAATAATCATCGACATAAATTTGGGCAGCAGAATCTCACCCAGCACCTCCGTTACCATCATGAGCGGTCCCAGAATAAAGGCGCTCTTATATGGCAGTATATATGATTTGTATCGTTTCCATTGCTTCACGCTTTTTCCTCCTGCCCGTTATTTCTGCAAATTTTTTTATGGATTCTGTTCAAACAGCTCCATCAGTTCATTCTGGCTCAAATCGCCCAGTGAAACCATTCCCTCTGAAACCACCTGCGCCGCCAGCGCAAGTTTCGCATTCTGCAACTTCAAAAGATTTTCTTCTATCGTATCCTTTAAGATCAGTTTGTATACCGTGACCGGCTTTTCCTGCCCGATCCGGTACGCGCGGTCGGTCGCCTGGTTCTGCGCTGCCACATTCCACCACGGATCGTAATGAATCACGATATCCGCCGCCGTCAGGTTGAGTCCCGTTCCCCCGGCTTTCAGGGAAATAAGGAACACCGGAACCTCATCCAAGGCAAACGCCTGCACCATCCGGCTGCGTTCTTCCTTCGGGGTCGCGCCGACCAGAAGATGGGACGAAATGCCCTCCTGTAAAAGGCGTTCCCGAATCCGCTCCAGCATCGAGGCAAACTGGGAAAAGAGCAGGATCTTATGTCCCGCCGCAGACGCCGATGCGATCAGCGAAACACAGGTCTCCAGCTTCGCCGATTCCCCCGTATAATCTTCAAAACAGAGTGCCGGATCACAGCAGATCTGGCGCAGCCGCATGAGCTGGGAAAGCACTTCCAATTTTCCATTACCCGACCACGCGCCACCAGCCAGCGCCTCTTTCAGTTTCAACGCCGACGCCGTATAAAGCTTCTGCTGCCGCCCCGACGCCGCCGAATAAACGATCCTCTCTTCCTTGCCCGGAAGCTCCCGCAGCACATCCTTTTTCAAGCGGCGCAGGACAAACGGTCCCGTCATCCGCCGCAATGCCGTCAATGCTTCCGGATCCTGATTTTTCACGATTGGCAGCTCATACCGCTCACGAAACTTCCGGTAACTGTATAAAAATCCCGGCATCAGGAAATCAAAAATGCTCCAAAGCTCGCTGAGCCGGTTTTCCACCGGCGTTCCTGTCAGGGCGAAACGGGCATTCGCCGAAATCTCCTTTACCGCCCTCGCTCCCTGTGTCTTTGCATTTTTAATGACCTGCGCCTCGTCAATAATCTCATATTCAAACGTGCGCCCCAGATACGCCGCCCGATCCCGTTTCAACAGATCATAGGACGTGATGATCACCTGCGCCCCCTCAGACGCCTCCATCCGCATCTGCTCCTCCAGCTGTTCCTGCCGTTCTTTCGCCGTCCCGGCAATCAGAAGCACGCGGATCCCCGGCGAAAACCGGGCAAATTCCTGTCCCCAGTTGTAGACGAGCGACGCCGGGCAGACGATCAAAGACGGAAGAGGTAATTCTGACCCACTGCCTTCATTTCCAGCCGCTTTCTGCTCGGTTTTTTCCTGATAAAATGCCGTCAGAAGCGCAATCACCTGCAGCGTTTTTCCCAGTCCCATATCATCTGCCAGGATCCCGCCGAAATGATACCGCGCCAGCGTCCGCATCCACGTATATCCGATCTTCTGATATTCCCGCAGCGTCTTTTCCAGCACCGCCGGAACCGCATAGCTGACACTCTGCGCCGTTTTTAGATCGCGCACCATCATCCCGTAGGCTTCATCCCGCTGAAACAGTTTCATCCTGCCGTCGCCCGAGAGACTGTCCAGATAAAAAGCACGGTAGGCAGGTATCTTCGCCTCCCCCGCCTGAAATTCACTCTTTGTCAGTCCCAGATCCGCAGTCAGGCTGTCAAGCGCCTGCAGGCCGCCGCCCGAAAGCTGCAAAAATTCGCCATTTTTCATGCGGTAATATTTCTTTTTTTGGCGGTATTCACTGAGTACCTGCAAAAGCTCCGCCGGGTCGATTCCCGCCGTCTCAATCTTCAGATCCAGCCAGCCGCCTCCAAGAGAAACCCCCATCGACACTTCCGGCGGGGGCAGGACGCGCAGATGGCGGACAGACTCTGACAGCCATACCTCGCCCACCTCCTGAAACTGCGGCATTCCCTCGCTCAGAACCTGGTACAGCGCTTCTTCATCCCCGCGGATCACCAGCTCGCCGCTCTCATCCTCCCAGTAAGAGAAGTACCGCGTGATCAGGCGGCTGATATAAAATTCCGCCGGTACATCCCGGCAGATCTCCCGCGGAACATGCTCGTCCGCCAGCGGCGAAAACGTAAAATCTCCGTAGGAAAGCGTCGGACGCAGACGTAGCTCGTCCGGCGAATCACTGTCAAACTCAAACCGGGCTTTCAACGCCTCTGGGCGGTATTTCTCCCAATCGATCTCCGGGCTCTGCAAGATCCCAAGTGCCTCCATGCCCTCCAGCACCCGCGCATAAAAGAGCGGAATATCCCGGCTTCCAACCAGCAGCTCCCGCTTCTCTTTCCGGCTTCCGCACTCTCTTCCGCCCTGTTCCATCTGCTCCAGAAAAACGCCCATCGTTTCTGTATACAGTTCACTGCATCCAAACAGATGCAATCCATCTGCCACATACAGACGCTGTTCTCCCCGGAACGAAGTTAGAGCCGATGGAACCGTAACCGCAATTCCATCGCCCCTTGCTTCCACCTCCACCGGGAAACGCGGATCCTTGCGCTCAACCCGGCACACACGTTCAGCACCTTTCTCGTCCTCCGTCTGGACTTCTTTTCCCTCTAAAAGATCAAACAGCCGATCCCTCGCTGCAGATCCCAGCGTTAACGCCCGCATCACCGGAAGCGGCAGCCCCGCATGACCGCGCATCTCCTCATAATGGCGTATGTAGGCGTCCGCCTCCTCCAGCAGAAGATCTAAAAATGGGCGGCTTTCCGGCGCAAAGGCAGACGGGACGTGTTCAAACGCCATGCCTTTTCCGTATTCCACCCGTTTTCCGCTGTGAACCGCCTGTGCAAATTCCAGCAGGTTTTTCACAATATACCGTTTTTCCCGTCCGATCCGTGCCTCCAAAAGCACTTCGCCGCGCCGGATCTGTAAATAGGGATGCAGATAGACCGGTTCCCGCTCTTCCTCGCCCAGAATCCGCGCTACTTCCCGGTTCGTGTACTCCCGGATCATCATCCGGATCTCCGGCGAAGTCGAAACCGGCAGTGTATGCTCAGCTTTCTGCTGGCGGGCAAACGCCTCCTGAAGCGCTTTTGCATGCACGCAGGGATCCCGGAATGAATTTCCCTCCGCACAAGAACAAGAGTAGTCATAGATCTGACTACCCTTGATAAAAATTCTTGTCTGATATACCTTTGTCTCATCCTCAATCTGTCCCTGTACCCGTACTTCGCCCTTCCAGAAGGTATCTACGGACATTTTTATTATTTTCATGAGGATTCCTCCATATTACAGATTACATGTGTTCCGGCGATTCCATTCCGAGCAGATCCATACAGGTATCCAGCACCCGCTTGGTCAGCGTGATCAGGCTGATAAAGGCTGCCTGCTTCGCTGCGTCCTCCTCGGAGAGGATCTTATTTTCCAGATAGAATGCATTGAACGCATCCGCCACTGCCGCCATGTATTGGCAGAGCTTATGCGGCGCCGTCTCGTAGAATGCAGATTCTGTCACCTCGCCGAAACGGCAGAGCGCCATCTGAAGTGCTTTCTCTGTCTCGCTCTCAGCCGGACGGATCGGAACCACTTTAGCATCCGCACCGCGCAGTTCCTTGTATTTCTCCAGAATGGACTTGATGCGGACGATCATATACTGGATATGTGGACCTGTATTTCCCTCAAAGGAAATAAAGCGGTCTACATCGAAAATGTAATCTTTGGTCGCCTGATTCGAAAGATCGGCATATTTAAGTGCCGCCAGACCGACAATCTCCGCCGTGCGTGTCATCTCGTCCGCCGGAACCTTCTGCTTCTCCTGAATCTTCTCATATACCTTCTCATCGATATTCTTGATCAGGTGCTCCAGACGCATAACACCGCCCTCACGTGTCTTGAACGGACCACCGTCCTTGCCATTCATCGTACCGAAGCCCAAGAAGATCATCGGCGTATCTTCTTTGACGATGCCCGCTTTCTTCGCCACACGGAATACCTGGATAAAATGAAGCTCCTGGCGCTTGTCTACGACGTAAATGTAGCGGTCCGGATGGAAATCCTGCTCACGTTCGATGATCGTCGCCAGATCGGAAGTCGCATACAGCGCCGCACCGTCGGATTTGCGGACGATACAAGGCGGATATTCCTTCGCATCCCCTTCTTGTGCGATATCGACAACCAGCGCGCCATCGCTCTCATAGGCGAGACCTTTTTTCTGTAAATCCTCGATCAGTCCCGGAATATATGGCTGCGCATCGCTCTCGCCCTTCCAGAGGTCAAACGATACATTTAAATTGCCATAGTTCTTTTTCAGATCCTTCAAGGACACGTTCATGATGTGCTTCCAGATCGCATGGAACGGTGCATAGCCACTCTGCAGTTTGAAGGTTGCCTGCTGTGCCCGCTCACGGAATGCCGCATCTACCTTGGATTTCGCGCTCGCTGCCGGATAGATATCCTCCAGCTCGGAAATCGTAAACGGCGGCTCCGACGGATACTCGCCGGTATAATCCGGGTCAAAATATACCAGATCCGGCTGACGGTCATGCAGCTCCTCGATGATCAGTCCCATCTGCAATCCCCAGTCACCCAGATGCACATCGCTGATGACATGGTGTCCCATATAGCGGCTGATGCGCTTGATGCTCTCTCCGATGACCGCGGAACGTAAGTGTCCGACATGCAGTGGTTTTGCTACATTGGCTCCGCCGTAATCGATGATGATCGTCTCCGGCTTCTTAACTGCGTTGAGTCCCAGCTTTTCATCCTCTGCCACCTGCTGTACATAGGATGCCAGATAGCACGGATTCAGGCGGATATTGATAAATCCAGGCATCACGGCGTTGATCTCAGAAAACATCTTGCTTCCGGCTGTCTTTTCCACCACCTCATTGGCAATATCGATCGGTTTCTTTTTATACGCTTTGGCAGCTGCCATCGCGCCGTTACACTGATACTCGCAGAGATCCGGGCGGTTTGATACCGTCACGCGGATATACTTCTCATCGTACCCGCAGCCGGTAAACGCCGGTTTCAGTTCTTCCACGATCAAATCTAAAATCGTTTTCATACTAGATTCCCTTTCATAATTTATATCGCATATTTTCAAGAATGCCTCTGCATTCTTGCTGCGAGATGCGCGTCATGCAAAGCATGACATATTTCTTTTGCGCATCTTAAGCAATCCTGCCGGAGGCTATATCAGATGGGAGACCCGCTCCCACCACTGATACTAATTTGCTCCTCGCCACCTGAAGAGGTGGGAGTCATCTCTCATCTGATATATCCTTCCGCATTGCCTTTTTCACATCCTTGCGGAACTGCTTCCAGGCATCCTCATGATCCACGAAATACTTCGGGCACGCCTTTCCAGTCACGTCATAATGACGGATCACATCTTTCGGACTTAAATCGAGCTGCTTGCACAACCATGCAGTCAGTTTTACCAGCGAGTCATACGTCTCGTCTGTGAACTTTCCGTCTGCCGCCGGATGGCAGCACTCAATCGAAACGGTGTCCGCATTCCTCTCATTGGAGGCATATGCCTTCTCCCCGACCGGAACGCACTCAATGATCTCGCCGTCCAGACCGATCACGAAATTGCTGCTGACGGAAACAGTGTTACTGCCGCTCTGATCTTTCAACCCCTCAAAATAATCATGGTTCTGCTGTGCCGTCGTCCCAGGATTTGCCACATAGTGAATCACGATCCCGTTGATGACCGGGATATTCGTCCCCGGTCTGGAATATCGGTTGACCGTGAGAAGCTGCTCATCAACCCAGTTTGGCATCTCGATCGTGGACGGATCGATCAGCTTGCGGATCATTTTCCCGCGCAGCGTCCAGCCTGTTCCCGCACCCAGGAGGAAAATAAGCAGACACAAAAACAGCCGCATCATCACACGGCGCTTCTTCTGCTGCCTCGTCCGCTCCCGGCGGATTGCCGTCTGCCTGCCGGATGTACGCCTCTTCCTGCCACCAGATCTGCGCCCCGGCTCATCCTCTTCCCCCAGACGCAGACGGTCTTCTCTTCCGTTCTCCATATTTATCACTCCCCATGAGCACCGCTCACTCCGAACCCGCTCTCTGAGATGAACCAACGGACGCGTCATAGACGCCTCCCCGATATGTTAAGCAAAAAAACTGTTGTAAAATCTCGACGTTTCCTCCGGATCTTACAACAGTTTCTCTGCTTGCTACTGTTCATGCGCTGCATAACCAGCAAAGGAAAATGCCTGCCACAAACAGTAATCTCTGTTTCCAGTCAGAAACCTGTCAGTGACACGACTGCCTCCCCACAAGGGTACAAACGGTATCGTGAAGACCTTTCTGACGTATATGTTATAACTTAGACTCTGGACAGATATTCACCAGTACGTGTATCGATCTTGATCTTATCACCCTGGTTTACGAATAACGGTACATATACAGTAGCGCCAGTCTCTACAACTGCCGGTTTGGTAGCGCCTGTAGCAGTATCGCCCTTGAAGCCCGGCTCTGTATCTGTGATCTCAAGCTCTACGAACAGCGGCGGTTCTACGGAGAATACCTTGCCGTTGTAAGAACAGATCTTGCACATCTCGTTCTCTTTTACGAACTTGAGTGCGTCGCCGATTGTCTCCTGGTTTAAAGCTACCTGCTCATATGTGTTTACATCCATGAAGTTGTATAAGTCGCCATCGGAATACAGATACTGCATATCAACTCTGTCGATTCTGGCAGACGGGAACTTCTCGGTCGGACGGAAGGTTTTCTCTACAACGCCGCCATTCATTACGTTCTTAATTTTAGTACGAACGAACGCAGCTCCCTTTCCCGGTTTTACGTGCTGAAATTCCATGATCTGGTATACGTTGCCATCAATCTCCAGTGTGATGCCGTTTCTAAAATCGCCCGCTGATATCATAAATGATGCTCCTCCTTGAAAATACTCGCTTTATCTTTTTTATTTTATACTATAAAATCTTCTTTTTCAACTACTTTTTTGAAAACGCAGGGCACATCATGTCAATTCCGCCCCTTATTTTTCTAAAATTGCCGATATTTTTTCTGAAAACAACTGATTTTCCACCGTTTCCGGCACTCCTGTCAGCATCCGGCTCTGCCGCCTGGCAAGCTCTTTCAAACCGTTCAAAAACACCCGGCTACAAACTTCCGCTATTTTTTTCCTGTCTTCTCACATAGAACCACAGGACAATTTTCTCCAGATACCGCTTTAACACAATCTGGATCTCTTCCTTCGGATTGATCGGCTTTACAAGAATCGAATAGATGCCTGTCCGCCTCGCCCCGTACACATCCGTAAAGAGCTGATCCCCGACAAACATCGTCGAGCGCTCGCCCGTTCCCATCCGGCGCATCGCCTGCCTGTATCCGCTGCGCTTCGGTTTTCTGCCCTTGTAAATATAATCCGAACCTACCTGTCCGGCAAACGGGGCGACCCGCGCCTCCTTATTATTCGAGAGCAGACAGGTGTGGAACCCTATCGCCCGCAAACGTTCAAACAACTGTACTGCCTGCTCGTCCGCCGGGGCACCGTGCGGCACCAGCGTATTGTCAATATCAAATATGATACCCCGCATTCCCTTCTGGTAAAACTGCTCATACGGGATATCATACGCAGAATCCAGCCATTCATCCGGATAAAACGCATTTCCCATCATCTGGTCTCTTCCCCGTTCTTTCCAGGCTCATACGACGGCACATTCCGCTGCTGTATCTTCTGCAGTTCCTCCATAAATGTATCGACGTCTTTAAACTCCCGGTATACCGATGCAAACCGCACATAGGTAACCACATCCAGATCCTTTAACCGCTCCATCACAAGTTCCCCGATCACCGCGGTCGAGATCTCCCGTTCTTCCCGGTTAAATAAATTGTTTTCCACATCGTCGATCAACGCCGAAATCTGTCCCTGAGAGACTGGGCGCTTGTGGCAGGAATGCAGGATTCCTGCCTCTATCTTCGCCCGGTCGTACATCTCCCGGGTATTATCCTTTTTGACAACCATCAGAGGGATCGTCTCAAGTTTTTCATATGTGGTAAAACGCTTTCCACAAGTCTCGCACTGTCTCCGGCGTCTGATAGAACTGTTGTCATCCGCAGGCCGTGAATCGATTACTTTCGTGTCAGCCGCGTTGCAAAATGGACACTTCAATCGCTCTTCCCCTTTTCTGGTTTTATTGATATGCCCCCGCCAGGTTTTCATAACATATCATACTTATTATAATATCGCAGGAAGTGCGCTTCTGCAAGCAGAAGTTTTCCGCTATTCCTTCTTTTCTCTCTCTTCTTTCAGCCTCACCAGAATAATGTCATCCCCTATCTGGCAGATGTCGCAGAATGGAATTATGTACTCTTTTTCCCGCCCCAGAAAGCCCCAGACACAGCCCGGTCCCGGTACGATGATCGCAAGCATTTTTCCCGTGCTGATGTCAAAATCGACGTCGCCCACAAAACCAAGGCGCTTGCAATCTTTTACATTTATAACTTCCCGCTGTTTGAGTTCACAGATACGCATAGACATAAACCTCCCGGATCCTTCTGTAATCAAAATATGTACAAAAGGACCGGGAGGTTCTTCCTGGACAGGTATTTCTATCTACTTTTATTTCGTAACTTCTGATAACGTCACGCTGTCAAAATGCAGTGTATAATCAATCAGATGCGGCTGGCTCATCGCCACCGTCAATGCACTGACCGCCACATCCTCATCCAGCGTCACCGGAATCTGGAACTCGGAATTGCCCTCGGTCTGGATCGGATCATACTGCACGTCATCCACCAGCATATACTCATAGTTCGGGCTGCTCCAGACAATATCGGCAGTCACCTTTCCATCCTTGACGATAATGGTCGCCGGGCTGTCCACCGATGCTCTGCCGGAACCTCCCTGCAGGGTTACCTCACAGGTATAAGTGCCGTCTGCCACATCTGCAGTCTGCCCTGCCGGTTTCTGGGCATCTGCTGCATCATCGCTATTCTCCGTCTCGGATGATGCCGCTTCCGCGTCCTCTGCCTCTCCGGAAACCGGATTTTCTACCTTTACTTTGTGGTCGTACCAGGTGCCTTTCTTACCAATCAGAGCCAGGTCAAATTCTTCTCCGAGCGCCGGAACCGGCACATCGAAGCCGTTGACCTCCTCGCTCAGACCGTCGCTGTAAGTAACCGTGTCTACGGTTGGCTGCAGCCAACCGGCTTCATCTTCCTTTGCCTCGTCCGCAGTACCCAGATACAGGTTCACGATGTTTTTCGAGGTCAGGCTGATATGAAGTGTCGCCTCGCCATCCTTGACCGTCAGGACACCTTTTCCATTTTTCGATTCATTGACCTTGAACATACTGCTGTCCGTCTTAAAATCGACGGTGTAGACGCCGTCTGCAAGGTCAATACTGCTTTTCTGTTCGGCATTCTCGGTTTCTGCGCTCTCTGTCTGCGCCACGGTGTCGGCTGCGTCCTGTTTCTGTCCTCCGCACGCTCCGAGAAGAGCGGCAGCAAGCAGAAGCGCCGCTAAATTTAATTTCTTTTTCATATACATTATTCCGAAATAGACTCAATGGCTGTCCGTGTATGAGCAACATAGAATGATTCTACCGCTTTAATTCTGCCCAGACCGGAAATCTGAGTATCTACCTTGTCAAACGCACCTGATGCCTCAAACTGGCTCTTCCAGGAATCATCATCATCGCCTGCCATATCGTTGTTTGCGTGATCACCTGCAACTACCATCAGCGGACGAAGAACGACGTTCTTATAACCAGCTGCCTTCACTGCCTCGATAACAGACTCACAGGAAGTCTCTTCCGGCTCGCCCTCTACGGTACCGATAAATACGTTGCTATATCCAAGATTCTGCATCTGGGTCTGCATCTGGCTGTAGGTTACCTTTGCAACGTGTGCGGTACCATGACCCATCAGAACGAATGCGGTTCCCTGATCGGCTGCGTCAGCTGCATCTTTAAAACCAGCTTCCGAAGCTTCTTCTGCTACAACTGCTTTTGCAACTGCCTCTTTATCTGCATTGATAACGGTTGCATCGTCGCCAACCTCACCTAACAGCGGCTCTGCGACAGCTACCTGCTCGAATTTATCCTGATACTTCTCGAGCGCCTCAACCATCTCGTCGTACTCAGCACCGTGCATGAGGTGGGTCGGCTGGACAACCAGCTCTTTAACTCCGTTCTCCACGGCTCGCTCCAGTGCCTGATCCATATTGTCGATGCACTCGCCATCACGAGCCTCAACGTGGTTGATAATGATCTGTGCGGTAAACGCACGGCGGACTGCCCAATCCGGGAATGCATCCTGGATGGAATCCTCGATACTCTTGATATCTTTCACACGGCTGTCGTTGAAGGAAGTACCAAAGCTGACTACCAGGATCTCCTTGTCGCCAATCTCATCCTGATTGCGCGGATCGTCCAGGCTCGCGTCGCCGGTATCACGACCAAAATAATCTGGATCTGCGTTCTCGCCTTCTACCAGCTCCTTCTGCTCGTCAGTCAGGGCATCCCATGCCTCTTTGGCTGCCTTGCACTGCTCATCCGTGTCATCGGTGCGCTCCTGTACATAGATGTCATCGATCAGTTTTGCCACCTTATCTGCTGCTTCCTGATCGGAATCGACGCTCTCAGCTGCCTCGGTCTCTGCCTCAGAAGCCGCCTCCGTCGAGGTTGCCTGGCTGGATGTACTGCCGCTGCAGGCTCCAAGCAATACGGACATCGTAACTGCCGCTGCACTTACAACTACTTTTTTGTTTTTTCTCATGTTTTCCTCCTTGTGTGACTCGCACAAAAATAGTTTTAACCGATATGTTCACGACAGCCGGCAGGTTTCCTGGCTTTCGGGTCATCATGCACACCGCGCCTTCTCACTTTCGCAATGGCATCTGCGGTGCCACTCTCCGGTTCACAGTGACGAGATCGCACAGGTTTTGCACCTGTTTCCCTTTTACCCCCTGCCCCCGCCTGCCAATCCGAGCAATCTGACTGGTCTGGCACAAACAGCGGCACCCACTGCCCATATCAGCTTGTTTCATTATAGATGGGGTATGTTTAAAAGTCAATTTATCCTGGAAATTATATTGAAAAAGAATGTGCCTTGGCACATTCTCGCGCCGAGCGCGGTCGCTTGCGACATGTTTCTGCTCATCCGGACAAAAGGTGCTCTCCTCCTCTTAATGATTTTATATCTTTTATGGCATAAATTTCCGGTAAATCGAAATAATTTTCTCATTCTTCACCGTCACAGCCGTGTTGTACGGCTTA
>ULRN01038747.1_pt1 | contig 13056 bp, 10 predicted proteins | sample 1955461 | NCBI WGS metagenome assembly ULRN01 (sample SAMEA4835683, study PRJEB28245) | human gut metagenome | biome: gut microbiome; material: fecal sample | place: Denmark | collected 2008 | reverse complement strand
AGTCAGAGTCCGTTGCCTTACCATTTGGCGATAGCCCAATGCATCAACAGGTTGTATTATAGCTCAATGGTGCTGATTCGTCAACCACTTTTTTCAAACTTTTTCAATTTTTTAGTGACAGTTCGTTACTGCACACGGGTAGGAATTTTCTGAACTGAAAATTCCGTACAGTACAGTGGTGGTAGTGGATTTTGCCGATTTGGAATGCGAAGCATCGGCAAAATCAGTTACTGCTTGCGCAAGGCGTGAACATTAACGACAGTTCAGCCATGCCTGCCTGCCAGGAAAAATCCCCTCCCAAATAAGCTTACAGCATTTCCCTGCACAAACTGTTTCATGGCTGAACGATCTCTTTAATTCTTATTTCTAGGATTGTCAGGATCATCAAATCCCGGTCCCTGCAAATATGCCGGGGTCTTTGTCTCCGGAGTCAGCATTCCGGACGCTGCGGTGGTCTCCGGGGCTGCCGTTGTCTCTGGAACTGTCGGCGGTGCCGTTTCTGCCGGGGCTGTTTCCACTGGGGCTGTTTCCACCGGTGCTGTTTCCACCGGTGCTGTTTCCACCGGTGCTGTTGCAGCCGAAGTTGTCTCCGCCGGATACGTCTCAGGAGCTCTCGTCTCCTCATAAGAATTTCCATACTCCCATGAGTTCCGGTTCCGATTCCGATATCCATACTCATTTTCAGGCTCCGAATCTGATGAATCCCCTTCTTTCTCATCTTCATCGTTCCGGTATCCCCTCGTATCCTGGTCCACCCAGTCCACGCTCTCCCCTGCCTCCAGGGCTTTTCTCCGCCTCTGCATCTCGGAAAGGCCGTCATTCTCCGTGGTCTCTGTCTCATCAGTCTTGTCCTTGAGCTTGGATTTCTGTTCGGATGCCGCCTCGGTGGTCTCCGCAGCCGTCGTCTCCTCCGGCGTGCTCTCCTCCTCGGTCTCATCGCTGGCCTTCTCAAATGTCGTCTTTACCACCACCGGTTCCAGGGACATCCGATATTCCTGCTCATTGATCTCCCGGATCAGACGCTTCGAGGAATACCCGGCAAGTTCGTTCTGCTTTGCTTTTGTGAGTCCCGGATTTTCCGCAAACAAGTGCTTTAAAAATTCTGCCTTTGTCAATGTGATCCCATATTCTGCCGCAATCCTCTGTGTATCCGCGTCCGGATCCACCTCATAAACATAGACCGTCGCCCTGGACTCCTTTTTCTGAAGCTCGGACTCTGTCTGCTTCTGCACCTCTTTTACGATCTTTTCCGGCGATGCCTTGACTTCCGCACTGGATTTTCGGACAGCAATCAGGATTCCGCCATCCTCGCCGAGACTGCTGTTCTCTGAAAGCCGGTCGAAGATCTTTCCCACCGCGATTCCAAGACTTTTTCCATCAAACGCGGTCATGGAGACTGTCTCGTTCGATCTCGCCATCGTTCCCTCCGCGGATAAGACCGATCCACGCCGGTTCATGGTAAATTTCATCAGAATATCCGAGTTCACTTCCATGATCAGGGATTCCTTCTGGTTCTTTCCCGCCATCAGGATCGCCATCAGGCAGACAGCTGCCCCACAGACAGCCAGTGCCCCACCGGCCCGCTTAAACCACCGTTTCAGGGATTCCATGGAAAATTCGCCGTTCGCGTCCATTCCGGCTTCCCGGAACTCCGGTTTCTTTTTCTTCTCCTCAAAGAGCATGTCCTCATGTTCTTCATTCTGATTCATCATACCGTTTTCCTTTCGCCCTCATAGTCCACATGAAGAAGGAATAATCCTTCCGGTGGGGCTGTTCTTCCCGCCATATCACGGTTCTTCGCCTCTATGATCTCCTTCATTTCCTCCGGTCTCCGCATTCCGCTGCCGATCTCCAAGAGTGTTCCTGTGAGGATCCGCACCATATTGTAGAGGAAACCGTTTCCTGTATACAAAAGTTCGATCTTCGTTCCATGTTCTACGATCCGGACTTCGTCGATCCGGCGCACCGTACTCTTCTTCATCCTGCGGTTCGCGCAGAAGCTCTTGAAATCATGTTCCCCGATGATGAATTCCGCCGCGCGCTGCATAGCCTCCACATCCAGCTTTTTTCCATAACCGTAGACATATTTTCGTTCAAATACGTCCTTCTTATCCCCCGTCTCCACATAATATCCGTAAGTCTTAGAAACCGCGGACAGACGGCTGTGAAATCGTCCCGATGCGAGTTCTGCAGAGAGGACCCGGATGTCCTCCGGCAGATACCGGTTCAGATAATCTTTTGCAGTTTTCCCATCCGGGCAAATTTTCGCATCAATATGGAAGTTAGCCACCTGTCCTCTCGCATGGACTCCCGCGTCCGTCCTTCCGGAACCGTGGATCTCGATCTCTTCCCCCGCCATCTTAAAAAGCACGGTCTCCAGTTTCCCCTGGATCGTATTGTCGGTATTCCCCTGTTTCTGCCAGCCGTCATACCGGCTTCCATCGTATTCCAGTGTGACCCGAATATTATTCTTCATTGTCGTTCCTTCCTGATAAAACGCATCTCCCTTGGCGTGTTTCCCGCGCTGTGCGCAGTCGCCTGAGGCAATCTGAATCTTTGTTCACATGCTTATTAAACAAAAATTCCCGGCAGAGAACTTTTCCGTATCCGCCGGGAATTTCTGGCTCATCTGCCTGTTACCGCCCGAAAAAGACTATTTATCTTCCAGCACGGACGTACAATGCGGACAGCGTGTCGCATGAATATTAATTTTTGTCTTGCAGTACGGGCATTCTTTCTCCGTAACTGCCGCCGGAGCTGCCGGCTTCTCGAACATTTTCTTTGCACGGTTCAGTTGTTTTACTACCATAAAGATCACGAACGCCATGATAATGAAGTTGATGATCTCTGTGATAAACAGACCGTAGTTTACGGTCGGGGCTGCTGCTGCCTGCGCCTCAGCTAAAGTCGCATAGTGTTCTCCGTTCAGTGAGATGAACATATTGCTGAAATCCAACTTTCCCGTGAAAAGTCCGATCACAGGCATCACCATGTCACTGACTAAGGAATTTACAAGGTCCTTAAATGCAGCACCGATGATCATGCCGACTGCCATGTCGATCATATTGCCCTGAGCGGCAAATTCACGGAATTCTTTCAGTAGCTTACTCATTGAAAGGCCTCCTGGTGACTGCTTTCCGCAGATTTTTCGTATCTGTCCTATGTACGGAACAGTACTGATTTTCACCATCATTCTACCAACTTTTCTCCCTGTTGGGAATACCCCATTTGCCTTTTCTTAAAAAAATTCCTACTTTTATGATGTTTTCTGCCGTCACAGATCCCATTTTAGTCCTGATCTCCCGGATCCTGATCGCGGGAATCTCCTGCCTATTCTGATCTCCGGCCAAACCTGGACAGGATGACAAAAAGCTCATGGGCAAAAAGCGGCATGGCTGCGAGAATGAGAAGTCTTCTCCACTCTGAGGCTGTAAGCCGCACCGTCTGGAACACTGCCACAAGAGCCGTCTGCTCCGTCACCATGATCTGAAGCGCAAATCCTATAACCACCGCCAGAATCATCAGGAGGTTATTCACAGGATTCATCCGAAAAACGGATTTTTCCACGTCACGCATCCCCACCGCGTGGAAAAGCTGTGACAGTCCCAGGACCGTGAAGGCGTAGGTCTGGCAATGGGCTAAAATCATGGAGTCCTCCAGAACCTTTGCAATATTGGTGATCGTCACCGTTTTTCCATGTCCCACAAGGAGTCCCACAGGAACCACGAGAAAGGCGGTCAGGCTGATGACAGCTATGAGGAACCCATAAAATACCGTGCAGGTCCCGCCGCCCCGGGCAAAGAGGCTCTCCCCCGGCTTTCTGGGTACTTCCTTCATCAGCTCTTTTCCGTCGCACACATCCGTCCCCAGCGCCAGGGCGGGCAGGGAATCCGTGATCAGGTTGATCCACAGGATATGGCTCGCTTTTAGGGGGGACGGCAGGGAAAAGAGGATCGCGAAAAACATGGTCATGATCTCGCCGAAGTTCGATGAGAGCAGGAAGATCACGGTCTTTTTGATGTTGGCATAGATTTCTCTTCCTTCCTCGATGGCATTTCGGATCGTGGCAAAATTGTCATCTGTCAGGACGATGTCCGCCGCCTGCTTCGCCACATCGGTCCCGTTCTTTCCCATGGCGATTCCCACATCCGCTGCCTTTAAGGACGGTGCATCGTTCACCCCGTCCCCGGTCATGGCGACGATCCCGTCCGCTGCCTTAAACGCCTGCACGATCCGCACCTTGTGGTCCGAGGAGACTCTTGCGAACACCTGGATCTTTCCGATCCGTTCCGCAAGCTCCTGATCTCCCATTCTATTCAGTTCTTCTCCGGTCATGCACTGTGCAGGAGAATCCGCAATTCCAAGCTTCTCCGCCACCGCCAGTGCCGTATTTTTGTGGTCCCCGGTGATCATCACCGTCGTGACTCCCGCATGTCGGAATTCTTCCACCGCCTCAGCCGCCTCCGGGCGGACCGGGTCTTCCAGGACTGCCAGTCCTAAAAATGTCATTCCGCGCTCGGACATGTCGTCCCCGTCCTTCATGGCCGCACCGAGGACGCGGCCGCCCAACGCGGAGTATGAGGCGGTCAGTCTTTCATATTTTCTTCTTTTCCTGTCCGTCAGCGGGTGGATTCCTGTTCCGTCCTTATAGGACTCGCATCTGCTTAAGATCACGTCCGGCGCGCCTTTTGTAAAGGCAGCAATCTGGTTCTGCTTCCGGCATACAGTTGTCATGCGTTTTCGTTCTGAGTCGAAGGGAAGTGCTGCGATTCTGGTCCACTCGCTTCTTAGTTTTTCCGAATATTTTTCTTTCCCTCGATTTTTTCTGTCCGCAATTCCCCTGGATTCGCTTTTTCGAATTTCACTTTCATTGTTTCTTTTTTCCTGAATCCTGTCCTTCTGATTTTCACCGTTCTGACCGTTGTTCCCTCCATCTGCATAGAGTAAGAATGCCGCCTCTGTGGGATCTCCGATCACCTCTCTCTTCCCCCACCTTGCGTCATTGCACAGCAAAAAAGCAGTCAGAAGAAGCTCCGGGTCCCCGTCCAGCTCCTGCACCGTCATCTGGTTTTTCGTCAGGGTCCCCGTCTTATCCGAGCAGACAACATTGACGGCTCCCAACGTCTCCACCGATGGCAGCCGCCGCACGATGGTATTCACCCTTGCCATCCGGGAGACTGACAATGCCAGAACAATCGTGACCCCCGCCGGAAGTCCCTCCGGTACCGCTGCCACCGCCAGGGAAATCGCCGTCAGAAACATCTCCCCCACATCCCGCTTCTGCAGGACTGCCACGATAAACAGTACGGCGCAGAGTCCCACCGCCAGGGCGCTGAGCATCGTCCCGAGATCCCCCAGCCGCTTCTGCAGCGGTGTAATTTCCTCCGGCGTCTCATGGATCATCTTTGCGATCCCGCCGATCTCTGTCTCCATTCCCGTTGCAGTTACGATCCCCTCACCGCGCCCCGCCGTTACGAACGTAGACATATATGCCATATTTTTCCGGTCTCCCAACGGCGTATGTTCTCCCGCAGGAAAATCCGCGTCTTTCTCCACCGGGACAGACTCCCCGGTGAGCGTTGCCTCCTGAGTCTTCAGATTTTCCGTAAAGATAAGCCGCAGATCCGCCGGAACCTGCTGCCCGGCGCTTAACACCACGAGGTCCCCAGGGACCAGTTCAGCGGAATCGATCTCCAGGAGTCTTCCATCCCGCTTTACCACCGCCTTCAGCCTCGTCATCTGCTTTAGTGATTCCAGTGCCTTCTGGGCCTTTCCTTCCTGAGCGACACCTACCGCCGCATTCAGAAGCACCACCGCCGCAATGATCGCCGCATCCCCCTGTTCCCCTAAAAGAACCGAGATCACTCCTGCCGCCAGCAGCACATAGATCAGCGGGTCCATAAACTGCCCGATCAACCGCTGCAGGACAGACGGCGGCTTTTTCTCCTCAAGCTCATTTTTCCCATATATAGAAAGCCTCTTTTCGGCCTCATGAGCCGGAAGACCATCGTCCCCTGCATTTAACACCTTTCTTGTCTCGAAGACCGACATTTCCTCGAAATGCAGGCGTTTTGATTCTGTTCCATATTTTTTTTCATTACTCCAACTCAAATTTTGGCGCAAAAAAATCCCCTCCATCCTCTTTCGCTTTTAGCAAATTTATGAGAATGGAGGGGAAAACATACCTGCCCGTCAGCATCTTTCTCGAATCTTCCGAATTCGGCCATCCAATATGTGATCGCGTTTTAATGGAATTTGTAATTTTTTATAACCGCCTGCAGCGTTCTCGTCCCGTTATACTCGTTCACATCCGGGTAATAGATCATATCGATGAGATTTCTGCCCGCCTGCTCCTCCAGGAACCGATCCCCGTCGGTGAATAAGAGTCCGTCCACCGGGTGCCCTGTGTCCGTCACAAGGTTCATCTTCACCACATTCCGGTTTTTCCCGAGAACCCGCGAATTCCGGATCATCAGTCCTTTCTGGGCAAACAGCGGCTTCTCATTTCCCTGTCCGAATGGCTCCAGCTCCTTTAACTCCTGAACGATCTTCTCATTCACATACTCAAAAGGCATCGGCACATCGATCCAGATCCTCGGAACGAAATCCTCCGCTGAGAGGTCCGCCTTGGCGTTCAGCTGTCTCCGGAACTCATCGATATTCTTTTCTTCCAGGGAAAGTCCTGCTGCCATTGGATGACCGCCGAATTTCGCAAGAAGATCCGCCACGCCGCAGAGTCCCTGGTACATGTGATACTGTTCAATGGAGCGCCCGGAACCTTTCGCCATAGTCTCTCCTCTGGTCAGCACGAAAGATGGCTTGTTGAAATGTTCTCTGAGTCTTCCGGCGATGATTCCGGCTAAAGACTCATGACACTCCGGCAGGAACACTACAAGGACCTTATCCTCCATGTACTTATTTTCCACTTGCTCAATGGCTTCCGCCTCGCCTTTGGCCGTCATGTCTTTTCGCATATCGTTGAGTTCTTTGAGCTCATCCGCAAGCTCCCCCGCCTGTTCCGGAGTCTCCGTAAGCAGCATCCGCAGCGCGATCTTCGCGCTTTTTAACCGTCCGCCGGCATTCAGACACGGTCCGATCACAAAGCCGATATGGTATGCACTGAGATTATCGATATCCAGGTTATTTTTCTCTATGAGTTCCCGAAGCCCCGGGTTCTTCGTCGTTCCGATCTTTTTCAGCCCATATTTCACGATCAGGCGGTTCTCATCCTGGAGCTTCATCACATCTCCCACCGTAGCGATAGCCGCGAATTCCAGGAGATCCATCCACTCGAGCTCCGGGATCCCAAGGTTCGCATAGAGTACTTTGATGAGCTTCCAGGCCACCACGGCACCGCAAATCTCATGGAACGGGTAGGTCTCCCCGTCCTGCTTCGGATCCACCACGGCGTCCGCAGGCGGCAAAATCTGTCCGTACTCATCCACCGGAACTTCGTGGTGGTCTGTCACAACGACTGTCATGCCCAACTGCTTTGCGATGCTGACCTCTCGCAACGCTGCTATTCCGTTATCGCAAGTCACAAGCGTGTCCACGCCGTCCGCAGCTGCCTGACGGATAATGGATTCGTTGATACCGTAGCCGTCCTTGATACGGTCCGGGATCTCGTAGTCGATCATCGCATTCATCCGGTCTTTTCCCAACTCTGTGCCGTTTTCTTCTGTATTTCCGGTCCAAGCACTGCCCTTTCCCGGAACTGCCAGGCAATCCTGCGCCAGCTTCTCTGCCGCTCTCTTAAATCCCTTCAGCAGAATATATGTAGAACACACTCCATCGATATCGTAATCCCCGATGATCCGGACATGTTTTCCCTCTTTTAATTTCCTCGCGACCAGCTCCACCGCCTGTTCCATTCCCTTCATCAGGCGCGGATCATAGAGATCATCCAGCGTACCATAAAGGTACTTCCTCATCTCCTCTTCTTCCACCAGCCCGCGGTTCCGCATCACCCTCACCGCCACCGGGCTCACACCCAGCCGCATCGCCAGCCCGTTAAAATCCGCCCGCTTTGTCTGCACCATCCAGATCTCTTTATTTTCCTGCATGTTTTTCTCCCATTATTCCTATCCTCAATTGTCTTCCTTCACGTTCACCGCGACAATCCTAAGTTTCCCTATCTTCCACACAGCTTTATCCCGTTTTCAATACTTCTGTCCATTTACCTTCAACCACTGTCTTCGTTCCTTATAGTCCGGCAGGATCTTCCCGACCTCCGCCCAGAACGCTGCGCTGTGGTTCATCTGGATCCTGTGAGCCAGCTCATGGACCACCACATAGTCCAGGATCTCCGGCGGCATCAGTGCCAGTTTCCAGTTGAAATTGAGGTTTCCCTTCGTGCTGCAGCTTCCCCAGCGGGTCTTCTGCTCCCGGATCGTGACCGTTCCGTAGGAGACACCCATAACCGGCGCATAATACCTGCAGCGGGCCTTGATGACCTCTGCTGCCTGTTTTCTCCCTTCCGCCCGTTCCCTGTCCGTATAGGATGGACGCTCCGCCATGATCCGCGCTCCCGCCCTGAGGCGCACCTCGATCCAGTCCCGGTGTCCCTCCACAAACCAGTCCGCCGTCTGCACCGGTGTCCGGTAAGGTGCCCGCACCGTGATCGTCCCATCAAGATCCACCTTCAGGGACATGGACCGCCGCTTCGCCCGGATCAGTTCATATGTAAAATGTTCCGTTTTGCGTTTCATAAAATTTCTCCTAAATCAGACATGTTTCTGCTCTCTGCCAGAATCACATCCTCACAAGCACTGCTTTCTCACTATTCATCGAACAGCTCCAGAGCATATTTCCTGCAGCCCTCTCAGCCACTGCATTCCCGCAGTCATCATGATACGAAAAAAGGCACCTGCTAATGCAGATGCCTAATCAAGCGCGCCAGAGAAGATTCGAACTCCCGACACTACGGTCCGTAGCCGTATGCTCTATCCAGCTGAGCTACTGACGCACACTTGAGAGGTTTCGGATAACCGTCACTCACTCAACGAAAAGTATTCTACTACATATTTTCATATATGTCAACACTTTTTGAAATTTTTATTCAACTTTTTCCAAAACTGTTTTCAGGGGAACATTCCCGCCGCATGGGAAGAGATTCCGTGGAATGTAAAGAGTTCGCAGAAGTTTGTCAGGAACCTGTCAGCGCCGTGTAGGAACCCTTTTATTCCTCTAACAATTCGTAAATTCTGTCCCTGCAATTTACTTTCGGGCTGCTCAGTCCTTTCCATATATGATATTCTGCTTATCCAGTACTTCCAGACTGTCAAGAATCTACGCAGTAAACATGCAGGCTCCAGAACAGCTATATTCGTTTTTTAATAAAGCAGCCGTCAGAAAACCATCTTTTTTGATGTTTCTCTGACCGGCTGCCCTATTTTCATTTTACCAGATAGACGGTTTTAAGTCTGCCGGGAGCGGGTTCGGATATGTCTCTCCATCAAGCTCTTCCTTCCAGTCTGCCTTCGCCTTCTCGATCAATTCCGGATTCAGGAGAAGCTCTGCGCCGACATACGCCATGACTTTCGCTGCCGCCAGCATACCTTTATGGGCGATGGAGGATTTACCCTGCGCAACCGCAACCCAGGAATGGAGCGCTGTGCCTGCCGAAAAGCAGTTCGTGTAGACCTGTCCTGTCGGAACGACCCAGCTTACATCTCCCACATCTGTGGATCCGCCGCCGCCGTAAGCGCTGTTCTTATCAACGATGAAATCCCACATCGGCTGCTCTAAGAGCTCCTGTCTGTGCTCTTTTCCTCCGACTGTGGCTGCCTGCTCCTTCAGTCCTTCACGGTCAAGTTCTGTGATAACACCCTGGAACTTCTTCGCGTAAGCCAGTTCCTCCTCTGTATATCCGATCGGGATCACATGTTCCAGGTTCTCCTGAACGAGATCTGCCAGTGTATCGTTGTTGATCAGGTTGGAGTAAGCCGCAACCTGCTTGATATCAACAGTAGTGCCGGTAATGAGTGCTGCACCCTTAGCAATATCGCACATGCGCTCATAAAGCTTCTTCACCTGGGTTACCTTCGGAGCGCGGATCGCGTAGAGGATCTGTGCCTCTGCCGGGATAACGTTCGGGGCGATTCCGCCGGAGTTCGTGATGGCGCCGTGGACTCTCGCCGCGTCGATCATATGCTCTCTCATGTAGTTGACACCGATATCCATGATCTCAACTGCATCCAGGGCGGAACGTCCAAGCTCCGGAGCTCCTGCCGCATGGGAGGAAATTCCGTGGAATGTGAAGAACGCGCGGAAGTTTGCGAGATGATGACCGCCCTTCATAACCTTGTTCATGGTGTACGGGTGCCATGTGACCGCGATATCACAGTCGTTGAAATATCCGTCACGGACAAGATATGCCTTGCCGCCTGCGTTCTCCTCCGCCGGGCAGCCATAGTAGCGGATCGTTCCGCTCATATGGTTCTCTTCCATATAAGTTTTTAAGGAATCCACTGCCGCAACGGACGCTGTTCCGAGAAGATGATGACCACAGCCATGTCCGTTTGTCTTTCCCGGGATCGGGCAGTGCTCCAGTTTGTCCGCTTCCTGCTGAAGGCTGGACAGAGCATCAAACTCGCCGAGGAATGCGAGGATCGGTTTTCCGCTTCCCCACTCAGCGATAAATGCGGTCTCTTCTCCCGCAAGATCCGCCTTAATGGAAAATCCTCTGGATTCTAAGAATTTCTGCTGAAGCTTTGAGGACTCGTACTCCTGGAATCTCGGCTCCGCATATTCCCAGATCGCATCACTGATCTTTGTGTATTCACTGCTTCTCTGATCGATCGTTGCACCAATCTCTTTTCTGAAATCCACTCCCATATATATGCCCCTTTCTATATTTCCGTCATTTATGCGCGCACTCGCCGTTCGTCATAACCGTGCAAGCACGCTTCTGACTCTCTTGCGCTCGTGCTATTCATGTCTCTTTCCTGTGACGTTTTCGGTTATGACCTTCCAGATGGTCACTGCGTTCACTCTTGCGTCATCGAATGAATTCTCATCAAACACCTTCTTCGGGCTCACCTGGTTCATGAGGCTCGCCAGGGCTTTCTTCTTCTCCGCGATATCTTCCACAAAATACGCGGTTCCGCTTCCGCAGATACTCTCGAAGCTCGTCGTCGACTTGCAGGCTGTGTCATAGTTGATCGTTAAGACGTTTTCCCCGTAAATACAATAGGTAACGTGTGGATTCTCTTTGATCTTATCGATCTTCGTCCCTTCCTTTGCTCCATGGAAATACAGGACCAGCTTCCCGTCTTCCACTTCCGCCCCGTAATTCAGCGGAATCAAATAAGGACATGGCGCATCGTGGAACGCAACGGTGCACACAGTCTCCCGCTTCGCGATCGCCACAATATCAGCCATGTCCTTTAATTCTCTGTCTTTTCTTCTCATCCAGACCTCCGTTCCAGCCACTAGATCCTTTATTCCGCCGCCAGCCGATTTTCCCCGATCAGGTCCTGAACCGTGCCCGCAAAACATGATCTGCCAGACTTTCTGTAAGATGAGACTATCATATCATAATTTTTTTCATATCTCAAGCAATATACCACAGTCTTGCGTCTTTTGTTCGAAATTATTCGTCAATTCAGACTACTAAAGCGCAACCTGTACAAGAAACATATAAAACACGGTTCCCACTGCAATACTGAGCAGCGTATTCCTCTTCCACACATGTAGTCCCACGACCGCCGCGGAAGCCAAAATCTCCGGGATTCCGTGAGTTTCCGCAAACAGATCCACATTTCGCAGACAGTACACCACCAGCATTCCCATGATCGCATAGGGAAGTACGCCCGATAAATAAGTAATATATCCCGGAATCTCCTTCTTACCGCCGAATATCAGAAACGGCAGAAATCTTAAAAGTATCGTCACTGCCGCGCATACCGCGATCAGTGCGGCCGCCCTCATATCTATCATTCTTTATCCTCTCTAAGATAACCCTTCTTTAGTTTTGCATGACAGCCCATTTTCTGCTCCCTTTCCTATTTCCAGGAAATGGCTGTTCATGACATCACAGACTGGCTGCTTTCCGCCCTTTTCTTCCCCTCATCACCGTCAAAATCACCGTGATCGAGATCATAGACGGAATCAAAAACGCCGACGCTCCAAACACCAGCAGGCAGATCACTGACGCCGTGACACCTGCAATGGCACTTCTGTGGTCCTTCGTGCTGGTCCACTGCTCCGTAAACACCACCAGGAACAGCGCCGTCATGGAAAAGTCGATTCCCTCCGTATTAATATTCAGCACACTGCCAAGCACCGATCCAATCACACTGCCAAACACCCAGTAAAATTGATCCAACAGTGATACAAGGAAGAAATACTTCTTCTCCTCCACGCCCTCCGGCACGTCCCCGCTACACACAAGTGAATACGTCTCATCCGTCAGTGCAAAGATCAGGTACGGCTTGTAAGGTTTTGTATCCTTATACCGCTCCACCATGGAAATTCCATAGAATAAATGTCTCGCATTCACCATCAACGTCATAAGTGCCGCCGAGATCAGCGACGCGCCGCCAGTTATCAGATCGATCGCCACATACTGCATTGACCCCGCATAAATAAACACGCTCATGACGATCGCCCAGATCACGCCGTATCCCTTCGCCGCCAACAGCATTCCAAATCCCATTCCCAGAACGATATATCCCGCCATTACCGGAATTGATCGTTTCCACGCATACCGAAACGTCATGTCTGTTCTCCTATCCGTATTATTATCTCGAAATCACTCCCGCTCATCTTCACCACGTGTTCATAAATTGATCATTTCATCCATACAGGCAGTCTGAACAGCTATCGAAATTTTCTGTATTTTTTATAACTCTATACAGCACAAAAAGCAATCAGATTTTCTTTTTTTTACTTTTTTAGACAACAAAAAAAGAACTTGTAAAACAAGTTCTTCTTAATGCCGGTGACCGGACTTGAACCGGTACGGGGTTGCCCCCGAGGGATTTTAAGTCCCTTGCGTCTGCCTATTCCGCCACACCGGCAGACATATAAATATGTCGATGATGGTTCCCCATC
>ULRN01008015.1_pt1 | contig 13062 bp, 7 predicted proteins | sample 1955461 | NCBI WGS metagenome assembly ULRN01 (sample SAMEA4835683, study PRJEB28245) | human gut metagenome | biome: gut microbiome; material: fecal sample | place: Denmark | collected 2008 | reverse complement strand
ACCGAAATTACTGAAAAGAGCGCAGCAATGGATGGCGGCAAAAACCAGGCAGTTGCTTACCATGAGGAAGTAGTTCCTGCAATGGCAGCATTAAGAACTCCGGTAGATAAACTGGAAATGCTGGTAGACAAAGAATTATGGCCAATGCCAAGCTACGGCGACCTGATCTTTGAAGTTTAAATACATATGATGTTGGGGTCAAAAGGTATTTTGACCCCTCTGATACCGAATTGGGATTTCTGACCTTTTGACCCTGGTATCATACATATCAGAATCATAATAAAATGCCCTTCTGGTGATATATAGCGTATCACTAAAGGGCATTTTATTTATGCCATTGTTTACCTTGCATTTTAAACTCCCTGTGCTATAATGTTCACATGTATTAAAAAACGATTGAAAATGAACATACAAACAAACAGGAAAAGGAGTCAGAATTTATGGACCGACAGGCATTGGTATGCAGAAATATACTGGAAAAACCAGACATTACACAGCGGGAAATGGCGAAAAACATGGATATTTCCCTGGGAACAGTCAATGGACTGGTAAAGGAATGTCTGGCAGAGGGATATATTGCAGAGGAAGAAAATGGGAAAGAAAAACATCTTATTCTTCTGGAAAAGGGAAAAGAGCTTTTAAAGCCCTATAAAGTAGACGGAGCACTGATCATTGCAGCCGGTTTTGGATCCCGCTTTGTGCCACTTACTTTCGAAACCCCAAAGGGTCTTCTGGAAGTTTTTGGTGAGCGCATGATCGAACGTCAGATCAAACAGCTCCATGAAGTGGGAATCTACGACATTACCATTGCAGTAGGCTATTTAAAAGAAAAATTTGAATACCTTATTGATAAATTTGATGTGAAACTGTTATACAATCCGGAGTATTCCTGTAAAAATACTCTGGCTACGGTATACAGGGCCAGAAAGTTTTTAAAGGGCCGGAATGTATACATTCTTTCATCTGATAACTGGATGCGGGAAAATATGTACCATTCTTATGAATGCGGCGCCTGGTACAGCGCAGCCCACGAAGAAGGGAAGACAAAGGAATGGTGCTTTACCTTCAATAAAAAAGGACATATCAGCGATGTGAATGTAGGTGGAAAAGATGCATGGTTTATGTATGGTCCCGTGTATCTTTCCAGAGAGTTCTCAGCCAGGTTCCTTCCTGTTTTAGAGGCTTATTACCAGATCCCGGGAACCGAGCAGTTCTACTGGGAACAGCCTTATATAGATATGTTAAAGGGAGAAGCAAAACACCGTCTGGAAAAAGAGGACAAAGAGCTGTTAAAACAGACAGAAGAAGCCTGTGGTGTTCCTGCATCTAAATGGGATCAGATCGAAATGGACATCAACCGTCAGCCGGATGACCAGGTATATGAATTTGAAAACCTGGAAGAGCTGCGCCTGTTTGATACCCATTACCAGAACCACTCTGATAATGAAGCAATGGAGCTGGTGGCAGAAGTGTTCCACGTTCAGGAATCCCAGATCACAGACATTAAATGCTTAAAATCCGGAATGACCAACAAATCATTCCTGTTCCGCACTGGAGATCATCACTGTATCTGCCGTATTCCGGGATCGGGCACAGAACTTCTTATTAACAGAGAGCAGGAAAAAGAAGTTTACGATGCCATCCGTCCTTTAGGTATCACAGAACATGTGCTGTATCTGAATCCGAAGACTGGTTATAAGATCTCTGAATACTATGAAAATACCCGCAATGCCAGCGCCGATAACTGGGATGATATGAAGCTTTGTATGGATATGGTGCGAAAGCTCCATGAAGCAGGCTTAAAAGTAGGCCACAGCTTTGATATCAGAGAACGGATCAGCTCTTACGAGAAGCTTTGTCTGGAACATGGCGGTATTCCTTTTGAGGATTACAGCCAGGTCCGTGAATGGGTAAACCGGCTGCTGGATGCGCTGGATAAAATGCAACTTCCACAATGTTTGTGCCATATTGACGCAAATGTGGATAACTTCCTGATCTTCCCGGATCACAGTGCAAAACTTCTTGACTGGGAATATGCAGGCATGTGCGATCCGTTAATGGATGTTTCCATGTGCGCTATCTATTCTTATTATGAAGAAGAACAGACCGAAAAATTGCTGGAACTGTACTTACAGCGAAGACCGGATGACAGAGAGCGGTTCATTACCTATGCAGATGCGGCTTTGGGCGGTTTCCTCTGGTGCTTATGGGCTGTATACAAGGCAAGTCTGGGAGAAGAATTTGGAGAGTATACCATTATCATGTATCGGTATGCAAAACGGTATTATAAGAAACTGATGAAGGAACTGCCGCAGTTCTTTTAGAGATCCCAACTGCCAGGTTTCAGAAAATTGTAATAAAAATGTTAATCATGGAAAGTTCATTTGTGATATACTTGATTAAGAACAAAAAAACTGACCGAACAGTGAAAACAGATCAGTGGAAAGCAGATTAGCAAAAGCAGAACAGTGAAAAGCGGATCAGTGAAAAACATAGAAAAGAAAAAGAGATCACGATACACAAATAACAGGAGGAGAGACATGGGACGTAAAAAATATTTTGCAGCCCTTGCAGCAGCCGGTATGATCGGTGCTATGGCAGTGGGATCAGCGTTCAATTCATACGCCGCAGATGGCTGGACCAAGTCAAATGACCACTGGACCTACATTTATCAGGGCAAGACATATACAGGCTGGCTGGAAACCAGCGAGGGAAAATATTATATGGACCTTTCCGATGGACATATGACTACCGGATTTAAACAGATTGACGGAAAATGGTATTTCTTCCGTCCAAACGGCATAATGGCACAGAACCGCTGGGCAAATCCGGAATATGGCAAATGGTATTACTTTTTAGATGACGGCACCATGGTTACTGGCTGGTTAAAAATCGGAAACGATTATTATTTTATGCGTGGTGATGGTTCTATGGGAACCGGCTGGCGCCAGATGGAAGGCTCCTGGTACTATTTCCAGAGCAACGGTAAGTGCGTGGTAAATTCCTGGGCACAGATCAAAAATAACTGGTATCTGTTCGGAACAGATGGAAAGATGATGACCGGCTGGGCAAAAGTTGACACAGATTACTATTATCTGAATACAGATGGCCGTATGCTTACTGGCTGGCTTACTGACAGCGAAGGCAGCAAATACTATATGGACCAGAGCAATGGAAAGATGAGCGTAGGCTGGAAACAGATTGATAATGCATGGTATTACTTTAATACCAATGGACATATGATGACCGGCTGGATCCAGGTAGATAATAAGATCTATTACATGAACCCGTCTAATGGCGGAAAGATGACTGCAGGAACCTCTCTGGAGATCAGCGGAACTACCTATAACTTTGATGCAAGCGGTGCATGCCAGAATGCAAGCGGCGTATCTGCACAGACACCGGCAAGCAGTACCTCCAGTTCCGGCGGTGTAACAGGTGAAAATGGCGGACCTGGCGTAAAGAAAAATTCTGCTTCCAGTAATGGACCTTCCGGAAGCAATCCGGCAAACCCGTCAGGGACCACATCCAGCTCTGATACCTTAGTGGCAGGACGTACAGACGGACCAGGCTGATAAGAGGGATTTCGTAAACAAAGGATCAGATGTTCTCCCGGAATCCGGGAGGACATTCATATAATGGGGGATGTCAGACAGGCGACATCCCCTTTTTCAGGAGAAAAATATGAATCGTACAGATAAAATGATAAAGCGCTGCCGGGCACTGGCATTGGCAGGCGTTTTGGGACTTGCAAGCCTGGGAAATGCTGTTCCTGTACTGGCAGCTGGTCCGGGAGATGACGCTTCCCGTGTAACAGAGATCTCTGCCGGAGGACCTGGAGATCCGGGAAATAAGACTTCATCCAATTCCACACCAAATACCAATAATTCAAACAATAACAATAATACCAATAACAACAATAATACTAATAATTCAAACACTTCCTCCAGTGACACTACTGCAAATGCCAATGCCTGGAAGAAAGTAAACGGTACCTATCAGATGCCGGACGGAAGTGCCATCCAGAATGTGCTCCATCGTGGAATTGACGTATCCAGATGGCAGGAAGAGATCAACTGGAGCCAGGTGGCAAAGGATGATATTTCCTTTGTTATGCTGGGAACACGTTCAAAAGGGGCGGTAGATCCGTATTTCCACAAAAATATCCAGAATGCAGCTGCCAATGGTATTAAAGTAGGCGTTTATATTTATTCCCTTGCAACTACCACAGATATGGCAGTCCAGGAAGCAGATTTTGTGTTAAACCTTATTAATGATTATCCCATTTCTTATCCCGTAGCCTTTGATATGGAAGATTCCACTCAGGGAAATCTCTCAAAGTCAGAGCTGGCAGCCATTGCTAATGCGTTCTGCAAGCGGATCTCACAAGCAGGTTATTACCCTATTATCTATGCAAATGAGAACTGGCTGAAAAACAAACTGGATATGAGCCAGATGAACTATCCTGTATGGGTAGCACGTTATTCTGCCCGCCCAACCTACCAGAATCCGGTGATGTGGCAGGCAACCAGCAGTGGCTCTGTAAATGGCATCAAAACAAGAGTGGATATTGACTTTCAGTTTAAGGACTTTTCTTCTGTGATCCCTGCTGATACCTGGCGTACTATTAACGGAAAGCGTTATTATTATGCAAATTACCAGAAGCAGAAAAATGCCTGGGCGAAAGATGGGGATGACTGGTATTACATGGACAAAGATGGCCTTGCATCCACCGGCTGGATCACAGTAGCAGGCGCAAGCTACTATCTGGACACCACTACCGGAAAAATGAAGACTGGATGGCAGGCAGAAAATGGAAAATGGTACTACCTTGGAAGCAGCGGCGCTGTGAAGAAAGGCTGGATCAATGATAATGGCACCTGGTACTATACCGGCAATGACGGCGTGATGCAGACTGGCTGGATCGAAGTCAGCGGCAAACGGTATTATCTGGAAAATTCCGGGAAAATGCTTACTGGCTGGACCAGCCAGAATGGAAAATGGTACTATCTTGGCAGCTCCGGTGATATGCTAAAGGGCTGGATCAATGATAATGGCACCTGGTACTATACTGGCAGTGACGGTGTGATGCAGACCGGCTGGCTTACAGAAGCAGGCAGTAAATATTACCTGAAAGGCTCAGGTGCTATGGCAACCGGCTGGAGACAGTTAGACGGCGCATGGTATTACTTTAATGGTGATGGGCGTATGGCAACCGGTATGATCGACGCAGGCGGAATCCATTATTATCTGGATCCTTCAGATGGCCGCATGGTCGCTGGCAGGTCAATAGAGATAAACGGAACTGTTTACCAGGCTGGTGCAGATGGAGCATTAAGTGTCCAGAGCCAGGAAAATAGCGGCAATGACCAGAATAGCCAGGATTCAGGAAATACAAATACCGGCAATAATGTTGCAGGCAGCAATACAGGTAATACAGGCAATAACGTACAGATCACCCCTGTAAATCCTTCTGAAGGTCCATCAGGCAGCAGTAATTCAGGTTCCTCTTCTGATGACCAGAAAGTAACAGGCAAAAACGGAGGACCGGGAGTAAAGAAGGACTCCGCTAATACAGGAAACAGCAGTGAGATAACTACTGGTCAGGCACCAGGCTGATAAACAGGGCTGTGAAATAAGTCCCTAAAAGACATAGGACCATTCGTGCATGCGAAAGGTCCTATGTTTCTTTCAGATTGTTTAGACCTGCTGGATCCTGTTTTAACATTTGACATAAAAACAGTATTTTTCAATATTTTTCAGCATAAAATAAACAGATACCAGTCTTTAGGTGATCTGTGTCATGCATAACCGATATATAAAATATTTTCTCTTTTTACTTCTTACTACGGATCTTTTTCTGTCCGCCATCTTCCTGAAAAATGGTCATACTGATACAGAAAAAATATTTTCCCTTCCGGTAATTTCAAAAACAGCAGGCACGCCAAAGTATATAGCGTTGACCTTTGATGATGGTCCAAGCCGGAAATACACCCCCATCTTATTAGACGGTCTAAAAGAACGTGGGGTCCATGCCACCTTTTTCCTTATGGGAAAGAACATAGAAGGAGAAGAAGACATTGTAAAGCGGATGAGTGAAGAAGGGCATCTGATCGGCAACCACAGTTATGAACATATCCAGCTGACGAAAGCAGGGGCGAAGGCAGTCTGTGAAGCGGTGGAACATACACAGGAACAGATTGAAGCTATTACAGGGAAACGCCCGGAATATATACGGCCGCCCTATGGAGACTGGAATGAAGAACTGGAAGAAGAGATTGGAATGACACCTGTCCTGTGGTCACTAGATTCCCTGGACTGGAAGCTGAAAGATACAGGAAAGATCATCCATCAGGTCTTGAAAGATGTAAAAGATGGGGATATTATATTATTACATGATATATTTCCTTCCTCTGTAGAAGCAGCCCTGGAGCTGATCGACATACTGCAAAAGGAAGGATATGTTTTTGTAACGGCAGATGAATTACTGATCGAATGAGTCCGTAAGGAAAACAGGCGTCACTGTGCAGGTGGCATTTGTTTTTACGGGGCCATATTTTACCGGGCCATATACGGAAGGTTCAGCCTGTGATGGCAGGCGGTGGGGCGCGTCAGCCTGGGAACCGGAGTGACGATCGGAGTAGCAATTTGAGTAATAATATTAGTGGCAACAAGTACATAGCGAAAAGGTATGGAGAGAAAATAAATGGATTTATTTGATTATATGAGAGAAAATGCCATGGAAAAAGAGTCCCCCCTGGCATCCAGGCTCCGTCCCCGGACACTGGACGAAGTAGTGGGGCAGCAGCATATCATTGGAAAAGATAAGCTGCTTTACCGGGCGATCAAGGCAGATAAACTGGGATCTGTTATATTTTATGGTCCCCCAGGCACAGGAAAGACCACTCTTGCAAAGGTCATTGCCAATACCACACAGGCTGATTTTAAGCAGATCAATGCCACAGTAGCTGGCAAAAAAGATATGGAAGAAGTGGTTTCAGAGGCAAAAAACAATATGGGAATGTACGGACGGCGGACGATCCTCTTTGTAGACGAGATCCACCGTTTCAATAAAGGCCAGCAGGACTATCTTCTTCCCTTTGTAGAAGACGGTACCTTGACGCTGATCGGCGCAACAACGGAAAATCCCTACTTTGAGGTCAATGGGGCGCTTCTTTCCAGATCCCGTATTTTTGAGTTAAAGCCACTGGAAAAAGAGGATATCAAGGAGCTGATCCACAGGGCGGTTACTGATACAGAACGTGGTATGGGCACTTACCGGGTAAAGCTGGATGAGGATGCTGCAGATTTTCTGGCAGATACAGCCAACGGTGATGCCAGAGCAGCCTTAAATGCCATTGAACTGGGTGTTCTCACTACCGGGCGCAGTGAAGATGGCTTGATACATATTGACCTGGCAGCTGCCCAGGAATGTATACAGAAGCGGGCAGTGCGCTATGATAAAGACGGGGACAACCATTATGACACGGTTTCCGCCTTCATTAAAAGTATGCGGGGCTCAGACCCGGATGCAGCTGTTTACTATCTGGCCCGTATGCTGTATGCAGGGGAAGATATTAAATTTATTGCCAGGCGTATTATGATCTGCGCTTCCGAAGATGTGGGAAATGCAGATCCACAGGCGTTAAGCGTGGCAGTGAGTGCTTCCCTTGCGGCAGAGCGCATCGGACTTCCTGAGGCTCAGATCATCCTTTCACAGGCAGCTTCCTATGTGGCCTGTGCCCCAAAGAGCAATGCTTCTTATATGGCGATCCAGAATGCCATGGAAAATGTAAAGACTACCCGCACCATGCCGGTACCTGTTCATCTTCAGGACCGTCATTATAAGGGTGCTGCAAAATTAGGACATGGCGAAGGCTACAAATATGCCCACGATTACCCGAAACATTATGTAAACCAACAATATCTTCCTGATGGTATGGAAGGCACGATTTTTTATGAACCATCGGATAATGGATACGAAAAGCAGATAAAAGAGCATATGAAATGGTTGAAAGAGTAGCATTTTCGTACTATAATAAGTAAAGAAAAACAGCCTGCAGTTCATTCTGCCTGCAGGCTCTGTCTATTTATTTTAAGGAACTTTCTGTATCTGGAAAAAATCCCGTTGTTTACAATATGAAAAATTATATACATTGCGATCATGAATGCATAACAGATAGGAGAATAATATGCGTGAAAAATTAGAAACATTGTCCCTTACTACCCTGAAGGATCTGGCAAAACAAGAGGGGATAAAAGGTATCAGCGGTCTCCGCAAGGCTGAGATCATCGACCTTTTATGCGAACAAGAAGAGAAAGGAAAGCAGGAAAAAGAGACAGCAGCACCAGCACCGGCAAAGCAGGCCCCGGCGCCCAAAACACAGGAAAACCGTGTTCAGGAGACCCGCCCACAAGGCTCCCGTTATCAGGAAAGTCATGAACAGGAGAACCGTTTCCAGGAAAACCGTGAAAACCGCAGTCAGGAGACCCGTCCACAAGAGAACCGCAGTCAGGACAACCGTTCCCGTGACAACCAGAGAAATAACAGAAGCTATGAGCGTTACGGTCAGACCCGTCCTCAGATCCGTACCTACGGAAACAACAATTACAACAATAATCGATACAACAATAACAACAATTACAGCAACAATAGCAATAACAGCAACAATAACAATAATTACAATAATTACAATAATAACAGCAATAATAATAACAATAGCGGAAATAGCAGCAGCTATCGTGACAATTCCGATTCCTGTACTGCAGCTGCTCAGTCCCAGACAGCAGCTTCTACCAGTCAGGGCTATTCTGCCCAGAATCAGACCTATGGACAGAATAACAGTCAGAATATGGACAATCAGGAGCGCATGACAAGACCTGAATACAGAAATGATGCCATGGGGCTGACTACACAGGACATGACGGAATTAGACAGTGGTATCGAGGCAAATGGTATCTTAGAGGTCATGCCTGACGGTTTCGGTTTCATTCGCTGTGAAAACTTCCTTCCAGGTGAAAATGACGTTTACGTAGCACCGTCCCAGATCCGCCGTTTCAACTTAAAGACCGGTGATATCATTATCGGAAACAGAAGAATAAAAGCAGCTACAGAAAAATTTGCCGCACTTCTTTATATTAAAACAGTCAATGGTTATCCCTTAAGTGCCACAGAAACAAGACCAAACTTCGAGGACCTGACCCCGATCTTCCCAAATCAGCGTCTCCACATGGAAAATCCAAGAGAGAAGACCACTGTTGCCATGCGCGTGTTAGATCTGCTGGCACCTATTGGTAAAGGACAGCGTGGTATGATCGTTTCCCCGCCAAAAGCAGGTAAGACTACTCTCTTAAAACAGGTGGCAAAGGCCATTACCACCAATCATCCGGATATGCATCTGATGATCCTACTGATCGATGAGCGTCCTGAGGAAGTAACAGACATTAAGGAAGCTATTGTAGGGCCAAATGTAGAAGTTATTTATTCCACCTTTGACGAGCTTCCGGAGCGTCACAAGCGTGTATCTGAAATGGTCATTGAGCGGGCAAAACGTCTGGTAGAGCATGGAAGAGATGTTATCATCCTTTTAGACAGTATCACCCGTCTGGCAAGAGCCTACAACCTGACAGTTGCGCCAAGCGGCCGTACACTTTCTGGAGGTCTTGATCCGGCAGCGCTCCATATGCCGAAACGCTTCTTCGGTGCAGCAAGAAATATGCGTGAAAAAGGCAGTCTGACCATTCTTGCAACTGCCCTGGTAGATACCGGAAGCCGTATGGATGACGTAGTTTACGAGGAATTTAAGGGTACCGGCAATATGGAACTGGTACTGGACCGCAAGCTGTCTGAAAAACGTATATTCCCGGCTATTGACATTTTAAAATCAGGTACCAGAAGGGACGATCTGCTCCTTACAAAAGAAGAGGCAGAGGCAGTAGATATTATCCGAAAAGCCACCAATTCCCTAAAGCCGGATGAAGCAGTAGAAAAGATATTAGACCTCTTTGCAAAGACCAGAAACAACCGGGAATTTGTGGAGATGGTAAAGAAGATTCGCTTCTTCTAAGACTTTCTTTTTCATGTGCGATATAGTATAATAAAAAACATGAATCAGGGGGGCTGCCAAAGACCTTTTGACTCCAAAATCTAATTCAGGAGGGAGTATGTTATAATGAAAGATTACATGAAGATATACCAGGAATGGTTATCAAACCCTTATTTTGACGAGGCTACAAAGGAAGAGCTGCGCGCCATTGAAGGAAATGAAAATGAGATCAAAGAGCGTTTTTATATGGACCTTGAGTTTGGGACCGCTGGTTTAAGAGGTATCATCGGTGCAGGCATCAACCGTATGAATATTTACGTAGTAAGACGTGCTACCCAGGGACTTGCAAATTATATTATCAAGCAGGGAGCAGCTAACAAAGGCGTAGCGATCGCATACGACTCCCGTCATATGTCCCCGGAATTTGCTATGGAAGCAGCTATGACCTTAGCAGCAAACGGTATCAAGGCATATAAGTTTGAATCCCTTCGTCCAACACCGGAATTGTCCTTTGCAGTACGTGAGCTGGGCTGCGTAGCAGGTATCAATATCACAGCAAGCCACAATCCGCCGGAATACAATGGTTACAAAGTATACTGGGAAGATGGCGCACAGTTTACACCTCCTCATGACAAAGGCGTTACAGAAGAAGTTCTGGCTATTGAAGATCTGTCTACAGTAAAGACCACAGACGAGGCTTCTGCAACAGCAGCAGGTCTGTATCAGGTGATCGGACAGGAGATCGATGACAAATATATTGCCCAGGTAAAGGCTCAGGTAGTAAACCAGAAGGCCATTGATGAGATGCAGGATCAGATCACTATTGTATACACACCTCTTCACGGAACAGGAAACATTCCTGCAAGAAGAGTTATGAAAGAGATCGGATTTACCCATGTATACGTAGTTCCGGAGCAGGAACTGCCAGATGGTGATTTCCCAACTGTAAGCTATCCAAACCCGGAAGCAAAAGAGGCATTTGAGCTGGGCTTAAAGCTGGCAAAAGAGAAAAATGCAGATCTGGTACTGGCTACTGACCCGGATGCAGACCGTCTCGGTGTATATGTAAAAGATACTAAGTCCGGCGAATATATCCCGTTAACAGGAAATATGTCCGGTTCCCTGCTGTGTGAGTACGTGCTCAGCCAGAAGCAGGCAGCTGGAAAGATCCCTGCAGACGGCCAGGTAGTTAAATCCATAGTTTCCACCAACCTGATCGATGCAGTAGCAAAAGCCTACGGTGCAGAACTGATCGAGGTTCTTACCGGATTTAAGTGGATCGGAAAGCAGATCTTAAAGAATGAGACTACCGGACATGGTACATACCTTTTCGGAATGGAAGAAAGCTACGGCTGCCTGATCGGAACCTATGCCCGTGATAAGGACGCTATTTCCGCAACAGCCGCTCTCTGCGAGGCAGCTGCATACTACAAGCAGAAAGGCATGACCTTATGGGATGCCATGATCGCCATGTATGAGAAATATGGCTATTACAAAGACGCGGTAAAGGCTATCGGCTTATCCGGCATCGAAGGACTTGCAAAGATCCAGTCCATTATGGAAACACTGAGAAATAATACCCCAACTGAAGTTGGCGGTTACAAAGTAACTTCTGCAAGAGACTACAAGTTAGACACCATCAAAGATATGGCAACCGGCGAAGTGAAGCCAACCGGACTTCCTTCTTCCAACGTTCTTTACTATGACCTGGAAGACGGCGCATGGATCTGCGTAAGACCATCCGGCACTGAGCCAAAGATCAAATTCTACTTCGGCGTAAAGGGAACCTCTCTGGAGGATGCAGAAGAGAAAGAAAATGCACTTGGCGCAGCTGTTATGGCTATGGTTGATAAGATGATGTAATGAGCGCGGGGCTCATAAGTGATACTTGGCAAACGCAAAACCCTCAGAACGGAAAATTCACATTCTGGGGGTTATTTTTTGCACTTTTCTCGCCAGTCACCGTCGGGAATATAATATCTTACTTTTTCTTGTTCTCAGCTGCTTCCCTCAATTCCTTTAAAGCTGCTGCAAACCGTATAGAAGATGCAGAAGGATTTCCACGCAGAATACTTTTGTGGTAGAAATTCATATGTTTCGTCATATCCTGACGCTTCTTTGTCAGTTCTGCTATCCGGCTGTTCATAGCTGCCAGACGTTCATTGCGGCTGGCTGCCATAGCTGCTTTTATATTTCTGGCAGTCTCCATCCTGGAGGCAGCTTCTTCACGGTATTGAGACGCTTTTTCATCAGCAAGTTCCTTTAACTGGGCAGCTTTCAATGCAGTTTCATACCGCAGTCTGGCAGTCCGCTCCGTTGTCTCATATTTCAGCTGGGCTGCACGCTGGGCAGTCTCATTTCGCAGCAGTGCAGCTTTTCCGGCTGCTTCTACACAGAGAGTTTCCAGCTTCATAGCAGTATCTTCTTTTGCTTCTTCCAGTTTCTGCTCTGTTTCTGCCTTCAATAATGCCAGCTGTACCTGAACATCGTCCAGTTCCGCTTTCATCTTTGTCATGGCATCCAGAACCTTGGCAAGATCCAGGGCAGTACGTACAGATTCTGCAGTATCAATAATGAAAACCACTGTGACCACGGACAAACATGGGATGCCGATCATAGTTGGAACATGAAGCACCCATCGTTCAATAGGCTTGTGGATCACCTCAGTGAGAAAAATCGTCAAAAATCCCCATGCAACAGAAGAGGAAAGACAGATATATCCATTTAAGTTAAAAGGCTGGTTGCTGTAATCCCAGTATTTCATCTTAAACAGCCGTTCCATTCCCCATCCGGTCACATATTCCAGGACCGTAGCCCCGATCACACCGGAAATATAAACCATGACCAGACTGCTTTTAAATGGAAGAGATACCCACAGCATCATCACCGCTCCCGTGCCATAAAGAGGCAGCATAGGAAGCCGCAGAAAACCGCGGTTTACAAATTGCCGCTGCTTCAGGGATACATAAGAAGATTCAAAGATCCATCCGAAAAAGCAATATATATAGAAGAAACT
>ULRN01010908.1_pt1 | contig 13071 bp, 10 predicted proteins | sample 1955461 | NCBI WGS metagenome assembly ULRN01 (sample SAMEA4835683, study PRJEB28245) | human gut metagenome | biome: gut microbiome; material: fecal sample | place: Denmark | collected 2008 | reverse complement strand
TATAAATAATGTTAAACTATAGTGTTGCGGAATTAAGGAAAATCAGAAAATGCCCCAAAGGCTATATCTACGATTATGATTCCCCGTCAGGGGAACACCCGCTCTTATTTGAGATATCTTGCAGTAAAACAAACCGGCGAAAGATATATAATATGTACGTACATATATATATAATATCCCGCTTTTTGCTTCGCACCTTAAATCATCTACAAGACGGCAAATCGTCAGTATGCAAACGCATAAGGAATGTCAGACTAACTATTCGGAACAAACGGAAAATGCCTACAGCAAACACCCGGACTGGAAAGGAATCTTATGAAAAGTGAAAAAATCACAAATTCATTAGGTACTTTACCCCGACGGCTACGTCCTTAACGTATAACACGCTACAATAGAATACTATATTAATTTCAAAAAACATTTTATATGAAGACAAGAAAGATGTATGATTCAAGTCTGAACTTGAAAAGAATGTCCATCACGCTTGCTCTGTCCTCAGCAATGTTGTGCCCTGCAGCCCTCCACGCCGCAGGTAACGGCAACGCAGCCCCAATGCCACAAGCCGTGCAGCAGGCCGGAGTGGTAAAGGGAACTATCGTGGACGAGACAGGACAGCCGATGATCGGCGTCACCGTCATACCACAGAGCGGTGTGAAGAACGGTACAGTGACGGATCTTGACGGAAACTTCACGCTGAACGTTCCGGTGGGAACGACGCTCAAGTTGTCGTATACCGGCTACAAGGAGAAGACCGTGAAGGCCACCGGCGCACACATGTCGCTGAAGATGGAACCAGACGTATTGGGACTCGATGACGTGGTTGTCATCGGCTACGGCACACAGAAGAAGCGCGACCTCACGGGTGCCGTGGCATCCGTAAAGAGCGAGGACATCACTCTTACACCGTCTTCAAACCCGATGCAGTCCCTGCAGGGACGCGTTTCGGGACTCGACATCACGAAGGAAGACGGACGTGCAGGCTCGGGCGTGAAAATCCAGTTGCGCGGTAACCGCTCATTCAGCGACAGCGGCACGTCGCCCCTCTTCATCATCGACGGAATGCCAGGCGACTACACCACACTGAACCCCAATGACATCGAAAGCATCGAAGTGCTGAAAGACGCTTCCTCTACAGCCGTCTACGGTATGGAGGGTGCCAACGGCGTTGTGCTCATCACCACAAAAGGCGGCAAGGCCGGAAAGCTCGCAGTGAACGTGAACGCATACTTCGGAATCAACGGATGGTCGGACATGCCTAAGGTGAGACAAGGCGAGAGCTACATCGAAGGTCTGCGCCAGGCCAACCGCAATGCCGGAACATACGTAGATGACGAGACAATGTTCCAGAGCAACCCCAACTACTACACTGCCTATCAGAACAAGAAGTTCATAAATTGGGCCGACGAACTGCTGCATACCGGTACGGTGCAGAACTACTCCCTCTCGCTCTCGGGCGGTACGGACAAGACAAAGGCTTACATGTCAATGAACTTCTCCGACGAGAAGGGCCAGTACAGGGATGACAACTACAAGGTATACTCCACAAACATCCGCATCGACAACAAGGTGAACAGTTGGCTGAGCGCAGGTGTGGCCCTGCAGGGTTCATACGTATACAAGAACTCTCCGTTCGCCAAGCTCGAGGATGCCATGACGGCAATACCTTACGGCGACCTTTACGACGAGAACGGCAATTACACCGAATACCCGATTGAAGGCGACACCAAGTACATCAACCTGCTGGTGAACAACAAGAGCAACTTCCGCAGCCAGGGACAGAACACCAAGATATACATCAACCCGTATATCAAGATCACTCCGTTCAAGGGCTTCTCATGGGAGAGCAGAATCAACGGAACCCTGACCCACTCACGCTCCAACTCGTTCACAGGACAAGGCTCGTACAACTTCATCAAGTCTGGCGGTAACGTGAACACCGACACCAAGGCAAGTTCATCACAGTCTAACTACTACCGCTACAAGTGGGAGAACATCCTCACATACGACTTCACGATAGCCAAGGACCACAAATTCACCGTGACCGGCGTTTCATCATACGAGCACGGACGCTCGGAGGCAACAACAGCATCAGGCGTTGGAATCCTGAACAACGGCTACCTGTGGCACAACCTCCAGAACGCCGTGACCCACACCAATTCGTCAAGCTACTCGATGACAAAACGAATGGGATGGATGGGACGAATCAACTATTCTTACCTCGGACGCTATCTGGCATCCGTTTCCGTGCGCCACGATGGTGACTCACGTCTGGCAAAAGACGAGAAATGGCAGACCTTCCCTGCATTCTCCCTCGGATGGAGAATCAGCGAAGAGAAGTTCATGGAGAGCACAAGAAACTGGCTCGACAACCTGAAGCTGCGCGTGGGATACGGCGAAACGGGAAGCACATCTAACATCTCCCCATACGCTTCGACATCAAAGGTGGAGCAAAGCTACCTCACACTGGGCGGCGAGAAGATTACCACCTACGGATACTCAAAGGAAGTGGCAAACGCGAAGCTCACATGGGAGCGTTCAAAGAGCTGGAACATCGGTCTTGACGCCGCATTCCTCAACGGACGCATCGACATGAGCATGGATTGGTATCTCACTAACACAAGCAACGTAATCTGGCACAAGAACCTGCCAGTGACATCAGGTGCATACAACTCCACAACGCAGTATCTGACGAACGTGAACCTTGCCGAAACCCGCAACAAGGGTATCGAGCTCACGCTCAACACGAGAAACATCGCCACAAAGGATTTCAAGTGGAACTCTACACTGACCTTCAACTACAACAAGGAGGAAATCACCAAGCTGAAGGGCACCGCCAACGACAAGGTGATCAACGGCGACTACATCTACGCCGTAGGTTCTGCTGTCAACTCCTTCTATCACTACAAGGTCAACGGCATCTGGCAGACAAACGAGGCTGACGACGCTGCATGTTTCGGAATGAAGCCAGGATACATCAAAGTGGACGTGCCGGGAATCAAGCGGCATGTGGACGAGAACGGAGCCGTGTACTACACGAAGAACGATGCAAACGGAGTGGAGCACAAGTATGACGCTGCAAACCCATACGCTCTCTCTGCCGACGACTATCAGGTGATTGGGCACAACTCTCCGGACTGGTCTCTCGGATTCCAGAACACATTCAAATACAAGGACTTCGACCTGAGCATCTACATGTATATGCGCTGGGGCCAGATGATCAACTACAAGATGCTGACCAACTATGACCCAACAGGAAACGGCAATTATCCTGAGTACTTCAACGTATGGTCGGAGAGCAACCCGTCGAACGACTTCCCTGCTCTCAACGCAAGCATCACCGACAAGCTCAGCTACTATCCGGGATTCGCAGCCCTCTCATACGTAGACGGCTCGTTCTTCAAGATCAAGAACATCACATTGGGCTACACGCTGCCAAGCAATATCTGTAAGAGAATCGGCCTGACGAATCTCCGTGTATATGGTACCATCACCAACCCACTCATCATCTCAAAGAGCCATTTGCTGAAGCACTATGACCCAGAGATGAACGGCGGCTACAACTATCCGCTCACAAAGCAGCTGGTGTTCGGTCTTAACGTTGCATTCTAATGAAAACAAAAAAGATAAATACAATGAACAAGAATATATTCAAATCGGCTTTGGTACTGTGTTCCGCAGCATTGCTGGCATCCTGCTCTCTGGATGAATACAATCCGCTGGACAATGACACAAGCAACAGTCTGAAGGAATACACCAAATGGTATGGTCTGGAGACAAAATGCTACGAGCCTATCTATGCACAGATGTATACCGTGGCAGACTTCCTCGAAGTTGCAGAGGCTGGTACCGACCTCTGGCTTACGTCCAAAAACAGTGATAACACAAAGGAGTTGTTCTATTACGAGAGCCTCGTACCGAATGCGGGCAAACCATGGGACAAATTCTTCATGCAGGCATACAGCGCACTGGGAAACTGTGCTACTGTAATCCGCAACGGTGAGGAGATGCTGAAGGAAGGCAACGCCGAAAACCTCGACAACATCAAGACTCTCTATGCAGAGGCACGTTTCCTCAGAGGCTACTACCATCTTATGCTCACCACATACTATGGTCCTATTACCCTCGTAACCAACAGTGTGGACGACGGTGTAGAGCTTTCGCCGAAGCGCAATACGCTGTCGGAAATCTACCAGTCGGTGACAGAAGACCTGAAGTATGCCGTAGACAACCTCGGCATTACACCATTCAACAACAACCGTGCACGTGCAAGCAAGAAGTCGGCAGTAGGCATTCTATGCCGTGCATACGTACAGGCTGCCGGACAGGGACTTACCGCTGCTGACGGCGAGAGCTACTGGAAAAAGGCTGCCGACCTGGCAGGTGATTTCGTGGCTGACACAGAGGCTGGCGGTGCAAAATACGGCGGCTACCTCTACGACGACATCTCTGATATGTGGGCAAGCGCCAACAACAGAACCAACAAGGAGGCCTTGTGGGTGGCTGCCGGCGTTGACGCAAATACCGACAACGAGAGCTGGAACTATTCAAATGCAGGAAAGAACAAGCTGTTTGCCTACTGCTACTGGAACCAGACAGTAGCTTCAACTTTGTCCACTATTACAAGCGACAAGTCTAACTATTATTATGGAAGGACAAACTCCGGTCTGTTCGCACCGTCAAAGTATCTGCTCGACCTCTATGACGCCTCTTGGGACAAGCGTTGGGAGAACTCATTCCAGACTGCTTTCGGTTCGTTCTCAATGCAGCAGCCGGATCCGGCATGGAAGGAATACTCAAAGAGCGTGGTCAAGCTCAACCCGAAGACCTGCAAGCTCTACGGCATCAATCCGGACCTGGGCGCTGCCGGCGCAAAAATCTATCCTTATGTTGACTGCGCCGCCAAATCTTCAACATCAGGCGGAAACCAGTACACAGCATCCGTATGGCCTAAGGGCGAGACAAGCGGCGACGTAAGCAAGCTCGTCAGCGTGAAGAACCCGTATGTGATGGACTACCCTGTGGCTGAAGACGAAAACCGTATTTTCCTCTATCTATACAAACACGGAACCGTTTCAGAAGAGAGCAAGAACAAGCGTGTATATGCCTGCGTGGACATCGATGACCTGTTCAACAGCGACAAGCAGTATCTCGCAACTCAGTTTGAAGGCGGATGGGACACCAAGTACGGATCATCAAACCCATTGTGGCAGACTTTCCCATGTCTCACCAAGTTCCAGTGGAACTATGACGGTGTATTCTATGGTTCAAACCTCCAGATCAAGAACGGCGACATCCCTGTCATGCGTGCAGCTGAGGTTTACCTCATTGCAGCAGAGGCATGCCAGAAGCTCGGCAAGAACCAGGAGGCAGCCAACTACATCAACAAGCTGCGCAAGCGTTCCGTACGCAGCGGAGTGGCTCCTGCAACTTATGAAATCACAGCCGGACAGATAACAGAGGACGCCATCCTCGACGAGTTCGCACGCGAGCTTTGCGGCGAGCACCAGCGTTGGGCTCTCCTGCAGCGTCATCAGGCATTCAAGACTCAGTTCCAGAAGAGCAACAAGCGCGCAGCTGATTCTTTCAAGGACTACATGAAGTGGCGTCCTATCAGCCAGACATTCCTGCAACAGATTGACAACAAGGAGGAATACGGCGACAACGGATATGGCACCACAGCCGCATCCGGCCTTGACGGATTCGAAAGATAAAACGCATAACATCTTATTCCGGGCGCGACGCAACAAAGGGCGTCGCCGCCCTGGATAATATAATATTAAATTACTAACAAAAAAACAAAAAAAATGAAGAAAATCTACACACTTGCCCTTATGGCACTCGTAGGCGTTGCTTCTGCAAACGCACAGGCATTCAAGCTTGACAAGAACTATGTAATCAAGACAGCAATGAAGGTCGCTGACGATAAGACCGTCACTGATGCTGAAGTTGACGGAACTGAGGTAAACGCCGAAATGCTGAACAAGATTAAACAGGCTTATCTCGATGCTGACTACAACACTCTGCCTGTTTCCGGCGAAGTGGACAAAGGTGCAAACTATCATGTATTGACAGCCGACTACACTGACCCTGAGACTGGAATCTCTTTCGCAGCCGGAAAATACGCCACATTGAACCCAAACAAAGAAATCAAGTTCAAGGACGAGTCAAACCCTCAGGGTCTCTCAAACATCAAGCAGGTAATCTTCTATCTCGCCTCACAGGGTCAGCTGCAGTTCTATGCACGTGAGTACAACGAGGACACTGACGCAAGCTACGTGAACTTTGAAGGCGACCCGACAAACAGAAAGCTCAAGAGCTACAAGGCTCCAGGATTCGCTGCAAACGACAGTTGGACCGAGATGTCTTTCAACAAACCTTTGAAGGTCGTTGTTGACCTTACAAACGCAGAGGGTACAGAGGACGAGATGACAAAGGCAAGTCTGGAAATCAACAAGAACAGTGATGACACAGAGATGGTCAAGTCTCTCCTCCAGTTCTACGAGCAGGCAAAAGACGGCGAAAAGATTGTACAGGGCACGAACAAGATTGAGTGGACAGCCGACCGTCGCTTTTCTGTAGCTTTCAAGAAGAAGGCATACGTTATGGGTGTTGCACTTATCTCTGCTACAGCAGGTGCAAAGACAATGAGCTTTGACATCACCGGCAGCCAGACCGCATGGGAAGAGGCCGGCACAAACGGCATCAACACAATCAACGCCGCAACAGCAAAGGCCGACAACCGCATATTCTCTATCGACGGTAAGTTCGTTGGTACCGATGATTCAGTTCTTTCCAACGGCATCTACGTGAAGAACGGACAGAAGTTCGTAAAGTAATTCCCTGAAGAATAACTTTATAACATACAACCCATACAGCTCCCGGCAAGCCTCAACAGCTCCTGCCGGGAGCTGTTTTTTGTATTGGTATAATTTGGAACATAAAGGCGAATGTCGTATATTTGCAGAAACAAAACATTTATGCAAAGAGATTTCATAAAAGTCATCAAAGGAACTGCAGAAGAAATTCTTCCGAAAGACTCGAAGGTTATTCTTTTCGGTTCACGTGCCCGAAACGACGCACGTGAGGATTCCGATTGGGATCTGCTGATAATTCTCAACAAAGACAAAAGGAACGTTTCTGATATAGAAAAATACGCATGCCCATTCATGGAATTAGGCTATGAAGTCAATGCAGAAATAAATCCCATTGTCTATACCCAAAAGGAATGGGACAAACGGAAATTCACAATGTTCCATCACAATGTTGAAAAGGAAGGAATCGAAATATGGCATTAGACATAGAATCACAAAGAGAGATTGTAAAGTATAGGGTAGAGAGAGCAGAAAAGACAGTAATAGAGGCTAAAGACTGTGCCTCTATGGAGCATTGGACACTTGCAGCAAACAGGCTCTATTATGCACTATTCTAAGTACTGAAGCATGTGTTCAAGTCGACTTTTATCTCTTGTTCGTTCTCTCATACACTAAGATTTTATCTCGTTCAGCTGACTCTTTAGCGAAAGGTGTACCTTCTGATACCAAATCAACCTTTCTACCTAATAGTTCTTCTAAATCGCTCCACATTCCAAAGAATTTCAGACCTATCGGTTTGCTTTTGTCTAAGGAGACGATAATGTCTACATCACTGTCTTGTGTTTCTTCTCCTCTTGAGAAAGAGCCGAATAGCCATGCTTTCAACACGGGCTGAGTGCTGAAGTATTTGTGCAGCGCTTCTATAATGGCAGATTTTCTCATATGGTTATTATTTTCTTATTATGGGGCAAATATACTAATAATTATCGATATATTTATTCCTCATATTGTTTTTCTGATAATTTTCCATAACCTTGCATAAGAAAATTCTTTCAACAACTTACAATTTTAAAATGACACAGTATGGATAGTGACCTTAAAGGACTGCATCTCTATCGGAATTATTATGTTCGTTTCCATTCTATTGTATGGCCGCTATAAAAAGAATGGTGCAGAAGAAATTACGCTATTGTTAAATGCAAATCGGCCATTAGGGCTTGCTTGGATTTCGTCTTTTAGAATAGCGGACTATATCTGGCTTTTAATTCGTAATGGCAGGCCATTACGAATTAAAAACAGGCAAAAGATGCCGTATAAAAGGAAAAATCCAAGCAAGCAGCCATAAAAAGGCACTACAAACGTCCTAATGACCGATTGGGGCTTATAGTCTCGACACTACGGCCCTCGTGAAGAAATCAAAGTTCTGCTGCACGATTTCATTGCCGCGCTGCAGTCCCTTCGAGGAATTTATCGTGGCATCCGGCAGCAGACCATTTGAGATGAGATACGTGCGCATCCCCTGCTCCACGGACAGAGCGAAATTGAGCGCCTGGTTTCTTGCCCACTTCTCATTGTAATACGCATTGCGCGGATCCTTGATGTTCAGCGCCCCGTCGGGGAAAATCTCGAAATCCCCGTAATCCTCAGGCACATACAACACGATATTCTTCTGACCCTCAGGCAGGGAGAAATTCTTACGCACTTTGTCCTCCATCGGAAGCTTGTCGAGAATGAACTTCTTCAACTCCTCCGTACCGGAGAAATAGAACAGGCGGCTGCCCTCATTCTCCTCCACAATCTTGTCGTATACATCATGCAGCTTCTCATGGCCGATATGGTCAGCACGCATCGTCTCGTAGCCATCAAGCGCATCACCCCACATGCTGTTGCCGTTGAGATGCCACGTGCCGTTATACTCCACGAAGGACCCCAACGCACACCTATGCGAATAGCACTCGTCGCCAGGGTTGTTGAGCTCAGAGGCAGCAACGGTGAACTGTTCGCCGTCAATTCCCTCAAACGTGACGCTCTTGCCGGTTTCCGCACTCACCACCTTGTATATCATGTATTTCTTCATGCGCTGGCTCTCAACCTTCAGTGCGAATTCCTCTTCGCCCACGGCACGCAATATCATGCCCAACCACTCCTGCGGAAGAACATTCAGCGGACCGATTTTCTCTGAATACGGCATCAGGCTCTCCGCCTGATAAAACGCCTGGTCAATGCCCATATCCGTCTCGCGCGCCATCTTCTGCGCCGATTCAAACAGGCGCTCAGACAGATAAGGGATATACGTGAGATAGCAGCCGAAACTGAGCCACTTCAGCATGTCACGCATCAGATAGAAGTCCGACAAGCGCTCATGGTCATGTAAATACGCCCGCAAATCCCCGTTGGCAGGAGCCGTCTCGAAATGCTTGTCCAGGACAGACAAAGCAGTCACGGCAAGCTTCTCAAGCACCGGATTCTCCGGATTGCCTATCTTCCCCTCATGCACCTCAAGCATCGTGTACCACACGATCATCCGTACATCCTCCAGGTTCGGCTCATCCTCGAAATAATTCTCCTCATCGATATCATAGAAAGGCATACGTCTGTCATACCTCTCCTTCAAGCTGGCCATGAAGCCGCGCCATATACCGGTCTCCGACAGGATATCCTCGAAATACATAGTCACGTTCACGGCGATAGCCTTCAGCCCCTCAGCCGGAATATCCGCGATGCCGAGCTTGGCGATAGTCTTCAGTATCTCCGTGGCAATCCTGGCGTACTCGCCGTCAGTGGCAGTGCCGATGCCCTTAGGATGCCTGTTCCTTATCTCTATCTGCGGCACTAAAGTTACTTTCATTTCTCCTCTTTTTCTTTATTCAAATTACAGTTTGCGCCCCATCAAGGCCACCACTCGTCGGACAGCCCACAGAAAAAGGCAATGCAAATATATCAAATAAAAAGCAAACACCCCTAACCCGCCAGACACATTTATAACCATTTAACCCAAATCGTCATTAGGGCTGCCCCCCGCAATAAATCAAGGACCAAGAATATACCCGATAAGGTATAATTCCATTCCTTAGCAATCTTTTTATACCCTTTCGGGTACAACTTACCATATAATTTACTATATTTGCACCCGAAAGGGTATAAATATGGAGAACAATCTATCAGAATTCGTAAAGGAAATGCGCAAGCAGTTCAGTCTGACCCAGGTGGACCTGGCAGAAAAATCAGGCGTAGGACTCAGATTCGTGCGCGAACTTGAACAAGGCAAGTCCACCCTGCGGCTCGACAAAGTGAACCAGGTGCTCGCCCTCTTCGGCAAGCAAGTAGGCGCTGTGGACATCAGCAAGGGCAACAGATAACCCCAGAAGACAAAGAGAAAAGACAATGAAATCAGGAAAAGTATACATGCACAACCGCTTTGCAGGAATCCTCACCGAAAACGAAACAGGATACACCTTCACATACGACAGCGACTACCTCAAGGCTGCCGACTCAGAAGCCATCAGCCTCACCATGCCCCTCCGCGAAGAAAGCTACCACGACACAGTGCTCTTCCCGTTCTTCGACGGACTCATCCCCGAAGGATGGCTGCTCGACATAGCCGAAAAAAGTTGGAAGATAAATCAGCGCGACCGCATGTCGCTGCTCATGGCATGCTGCAAGGACTGCATCGGAGCGGTAAGCGTAATACCGATAGAAGAAGAAAGGAACTGACCATGACAAGATGTCTATATTGTTACAAGGAACTGAAAGACGGGCAGACCGACTACCATCCCGCCTGTGCCAAGAAACTCTTCGGCACAAGAAACGCCCCCGTGCTTCCCTACCGGCGAAGCGACATAGGCGAACTCGCCAAGAAAGTGGTGCGGGCACAGACCACACTCACCGGAGTACAGGCCAAACTGTCGCTCGACGTAAACCGCGGCGGCAGGAACGAACCCGACCGCTTCACCATCGTGGGTCTCTGGGGACGCTACATCCTCAAGCCCCAGACCGACACATACCGCTGTCTGCCCGAACTTGAAGACCTCACCATGCACATGGCAGAAGCAGCCAAAATAGCCGTCGTCCCCCACGGTCTCATCCGCTTCAGCGATGGGGAACTCTGCTACATAACCCGACGAATCGACCGCCAGCCCGACGGCACCAAAGTCCCCATGGAAGACATGTGCCAGCTGTCGGAGCGACTGACCGAATACAAATACAAGGGATCATACGAACAGATTGCAAAGATGATAAAGAAATACTCCTCAGTGCCGCAGCTCGACCTCGTGAACTACTGGGAGGTTGTCATCTTCTCCTGGATAACCGGCAATTCGGACATGCACCTGAAGAACTTCTCCCTCTACAAGACTCCCATGGGCTACGCCCTCACCCCCGCCTACGACCTCCTTGCCACCCTCATAATAATGCCCGAGGACCCCGAAGAACTCGCCCTCACCCTAAACGGCAAAAAGCGCAAGCTGCAGCGCAAGGACTTCGAGAAAGCCATCCTTTCGTCCGGCATCAGCGAGAAAGTCATCGACAACATGTCGCGCAAGTTCCGCAAAGCCATCTCCCTATGGCTCGAACTCATCGACAGCTCCTTCCTGCCCCCCGACATGAAGAAAGCATACAAGAAACTCATTATCAAACGAGTGATTGCGATAAGGTAGATACAAAGGTAAAATCCACGCTGACAGCCTGGCCGGATTTGACTACCATCAGTCGCAGGACATGTTTTCTACAATCCATCATATCAAATTTCAAGTTTCCTTTCATACCTACAATCTATTAATATCATCAACAGACATTCCTGTCAATTCCGCTATCAAATCCTTTGCCATTCCCTTTGCCAGCATCGCCCTGACGATTTCTGCAAGTCCTTCCGCACGACCTTCCGCACGACCTTCTGCGAGTCCTTTTGCACGACCTTCTGCAAATTTTTTCTTTTCTGCACTTCTTATTGCATTGACAATATCGCGGAAAGCGTTTACGCTGTCCTCATACATTCGCAGTTCGTCGGAATTGAATTTTGATATTTCCGCCTGCTCAAACAAACGAGTAAACACACGTTCCTGCAAGGCTGCCGGACGATTCATCAAAGATGACAGATTCTTCAGCACATACATCCACTTGTCGTACATCGTTTCCAATTCATCCTCCGTCTTGTTGAACTTTGGAATCTCGACATATACATAAGTGAGTTTGTCGTAAAACACCTCCTTTGTATCCACCTCCATCAGCTTCACCTCATGATGCCAACGTCTTGCATCATCCAATCCCTCCGCGAAGTTGAAATTCAGCAGACCTACTGTATATACGGAATTCAGATGAAAATCCCAATCGCCACCACGTCGGGCCTGCTCTCTGATAGGGAAAGTGGAATAGTATATTGTCCTGTCTTTGAAAAATTCCTGATATATATTCTGCATTTCAACAATAAACTTCTCTCCCTTGTCATTCTCACAATAGACATCAAATACAGCACGACGCTCATCGATACGGTCGCCGAGCTGCTCCGAATTGAGATACGTTACATCCTTTACATTTTGCTCGCCATGAAACATGGCATTAAGAAAACTTATCAACAATTCCTTGTTGAATTCTGAGCCGAACAATCGCTTAAAGCCAAAGTCGGTATGCGGATTTAAATATCTCTCTTCCATGACGAAAACGCATTAGTTTATACAGCATCAGCGAAATGCCCAAGCAGCACTCCGTCCAATCTCCATGCAAATGTATTAAATTTAATACAAACTGCAAAAATATTACCGTCAGATTTTATGGTATGACGTACCCTGCCCAACATTCGTCTCAACACTCCCGGTTTGACAACATACAGAATCCCCAATGCCAAGATTACTGACAAGAATAAAATGCCAAACGATATTGAGCAGTATTTCAACGTTTTCTTCATAAGTCTATTTTCCCTGTTTACTTGCCTGCCTGTATGCTGGCGGCAGGTGGAAGAAATGCGGAATTTGAATAAAAAAAGTTTTTATTTTGTTACCCTCACACCCTCACAATCGGGTTGGAAGCCCCTGTTTATCGGGGGTTCAGTGGTGAGGGTAAGGGTGAGGGTGTGAGGGCAGAAATGGGGGAAGGGCCGTTCTATTGACAATACAACTAAAAAACGAAACGGTTTCTTGTAACAAAACTATGGGCTCCAGAACAGGATGATGTTACGAAAAAAGTATATTACAGAAATGTGCCACTAAAAGTAAAGATTTCCAATGATTTAGTAATGTTTAAAAAATAACTTCCGCAATTTTTCTGT
>ULRN01003196.1_pt1 | contig 13118 bp, 8 predicted proteins | sample 1955461 | NCBI WGS metagenome assembly ULRN01 (sample SAMEA4835683, study PRJEB28245) | human gut metagenome | biome: gut microbiome; material: fecal sample | place: Denmark | collected 2008 | reverse complement strand
AAAGGCAGTAAAAGCCGGAGATACCACACCGGCATTATCTGACACACTCCGCATTGATCCGAAGATTGCAACAGAGGTAGAGAAAACAGTAAAGGACAAAACCATCACTTATACTTACAAGTACAATGGTTACACCTTCCACATTGACGCAGAGGTGGATGCAGTTCAGACACACAACGCAAAGGACGCGATCAAGAGTGCCTGGGGCGTGGACGTAAATGTATCAGACGACGAAACAACAATGAGCTTACAGTAGGGAGGTACAGAGTATGAAAAAGAAAATTTTGTGCCTCGCCATGACAGTGATAATGGCAGCAGGGGTACACACAACTGCATTTGCAAAGGATTCTCAGGGAGCCGACAGATGGCAGGTTAATTTCACCGGCGGCAAGATGGACAGTAATTTTAAAAGCTCCGATGTTACTGACGAGCTGGCAAATATCCAGCCGGGTGACAGCATCGAACTCAAGGTTCAGCTTAAGAACTCCGACAGTACGGATACCGACTGGTACATGACCAATGAAGTGATCCAGACGCTGGAGGATGCACAGTCTTCCGCAGAAGGTGGTGCTTACGAATACAAGCTGACCTATGTTGGAAGTGACAATGCCGAAAAGGTACTCTACGACAGCTCAACTGTCGGAGGGGAAGGCGCTTCCAAAGCAGGAGAAGGTCTGAAGCAGATTGATAACTCAACCCAGGAATATTTCTACCTCGGAAGACTTGCTTCCAATAATACCGGAACGGTACACCTTACCGTCGGTGTTGAAGGTGAGACACAGGGCAACGGTTATCAGCTCACACTCGCAAAGCTCCGCATGAACTTTGCAGTAGAAAAGGTTTCAGCCGGCAAAACCATCACCAAGAATAAGATTGTTAAGACAACCAACACCGTTAAGACCGGTGATACCGCAAGAATTCTTCTCTTCTGTGTGCTTGCACTCATCAGTGGACTGATCCTTCTTGCATATGGTATCTACACACTCAATAAGAACACAAAAAGACGCAGACAGAAAGGAGAGTAAGCAGATGAAAAAATGGAAAAGATTACTGGTTTCTCTTCTGACTGTATCCATGACACTCGGTGCATCCACAATGAGCGTTATGGCAGATGATACTACACCGTATACCTACAAGGTAACATTATCCGCAGGTAACAAAGGAACAATTAACGGACAGAACAAGATCGAGCAGGCAAACATTGCTCCCGATTCTACCGTTACTTTCAATCTGAATGACATCCAGGTAACAGACGACAAGTATTATGTCAAAGGAATCCGTCTCAGCGGACGTGACAATGCAAGTTCAGAACTACTTAATACTCCTGGCTTTATCGTCAAAGGTGATGCCGACTATGTAGTCGCTTATGGAATCAAAGGCAATATGGTTGCCTATACCGTAAATTATCAGGATGCATCCGGTAAATCACTGGCAGAGAGCCAGACCTTCTACGGAAACGTCGGCGACAAGCCGGTCGTTGCTTACCGTTACGTTGAAAATTATATTCCAGATGCTCTTGCACTTACAAAGACTTTGAGTAATAATGAATCTGAGAATGTATTTACGTTTACCTACAAACCGGGTGCTACAGACCGTGTTGTTACAACAACAACCACCATCACAACGACTGTTCCTGGTACAGCAACTCCTGGCACAGGTACCGGTAATGTCGGTACAGCAGTTGGCACGACAGGCGGCACAACCGGTGGAACTACCGGTGGAACTACAACCGGAACTACCAGTGGCACTACAACCGGAACTACCGGTGGCACAACAGACGGAACCACAACCGGTACAACCGATGGTACAACGACAGATAACAATTCTCAGGATACGACAGCTAAAGATAAAGATACTGCAACATCTGAGGATGAACAGACACCAAAGTCTCTGGTAGATCTGGATGATGAAGACACTCCAAAAGGAAATATCGATGCGAAAGACAAAACGAGCAAAACTCCGATCGCAGCAGGGATCGGCATTATCGTTGTTGCGGTAGCAGCTCTCGTAGGACTGATCGTATTCTTGAAAAAACGTGCAAAATAAAAAAGCGCGGCACTAAAGGAGAAGTCTTTTTTGAAGAGAACGAAGAAAAAGAAAAGCCCGGTGGCTGCATTTTGCAGTGCACTGGGCACTGTTTTACTGACAGTACTGATTCTTGCCTGTATTCCGCTGACGCTTCCGAAAGCTTTTGGTTTTCAGATGTACACCGTGATCAGTGGGAGCATGGAACCGGCGATCCCGACGGGAAGCCTGGTCTATGTCCGGTATGAAGAACCAGACACGATCGTCAAAGATGATGTCATTGCTTTTTACAGCAACAATGCAGACGGCTCGATCATCACCCACCGCGTAGTATCCAACAGCCCGGCGATGGGACAGTTTATCACCAAAGGGGATGCCAATGAGGAAAAAGATATGAATCCGATCCCTTACAACAACTACATCGGAAAAGTAAAGCTTTCTGTGCCGGTTGTCGGCGGTATCGCACAGGCTGCAACCGGCACTGCCGGAAAGATTGCCGTTGCATCTATCATCGGTCTTGCTGTGATTCTTGAAATCGTTGCTGCCATGCTTGACAGACGCGATGACGAAGACGAATAAGAGAAAACGTTTTTCATTTTAGCTTGCTAAAGTGTGAAACATTTGCTAAAATAATATCAGATTGTATTGTCAGAAGAAGATGGGGGAATTTCACAATTCTCCCATTTGTCATATATTGAAAAGAATGGAGAGGTGAATGGATTGTTATCCAACCAGATTTTACAGAGAACAATCAATGAAATAGGGGATATCATCGAGTGTAACTGTTCCATCTGGAACACAGACGGAGTGATGCTTGCAGCTGTAGGTAAGGAGAAACCTGCAGTAAAAAAAGCTGTCTGCTCATTTTTTAAAGAGCTGGAGGTTACCGGCGTAGCGGAGGAGCACCTGGATGAATGCTATGGTCTGTTCCCGGTTTATGATGATGATGAACTGACTTATATTTTCGTGATCGAGCACAATAATGAGATTGATGTGCATACCAGCGGACGCTTAAGTGTCTGCCAGCTGGAGAGCCTTTTAAGATCCGGAAGCGAACGTCTTGACCGTAACCGTTTTATCCAGAACCTGCTCCTGGATAACCTGCTTCTCGTAGATATCTACAATCAGGCGAAAAAGCTTGGTATTACAGTTGAGCAGCGCAGAGTCGTCTATCTGATCGAACCGAAGAATCCGGATGACACGATCGTCCTGGATATGATCCGTGGGATTTATTCCTCGGGAACCGGTGATTTTGTTACTGCCGTAGATGAGGGACATATTATTCTGATCAAGTCCCTTGACAGTACGGATGATTATGATACGATCCGTTCGACTGCCGATATGCTGGTGAATGCGATCAACACCGAAGCTATGGTCAATGTCCGGCTTTCCTTCGGAACCATCGTTCCTGAGCTCAAAGAGGTCTCACAGTCTTACAAAGAAGCAGGCATGGCTCTGGATGTGGGACGTATCTTCTATCCGGAACGCAATATTTTATCCTACCGCGAACTCGGTATCGGACGGCTGATCCACCAGCTTCCCGTTTCCTTATGCGAGATGTTCCTGGAAGAAGTATTTGCCGGAAATACCGTTGATCAGTTTGACGAAGAAACCTTATCCACAGTTGATAAATTTTTTGAAAACAGCCTGAATATTTCGGAGACAGCGAGACAGCTTTTCGTCCACCGGAATACGCTCGTCTACCGGCTGGAGAAGATCCAGAAGCAGACCGGGCTGGATGTCAGAGTCTTTGAGGACGCCCTGACATTTAAGATTGCTCTGATGGTCGCAGACCACATGAAATTCATAGAAAACAGAAAATAGGAGGACATGATATGGTGAAATTATACGAAGGCGGTGCCTATCTTTTACACGGTACTGAGGTAATTGCAGATGCACCCGATGCACTTGCTGCCGTAAAAAGCAAGACAGGTATTGAGACAACAAAAGAAGCTGCTGCAAAAGAGACAATGGCTTATGGGATCTTAAGTGCGCATAATACTTCCGGTAATATGCAGCAGCTTCAGATCAAATTTGACAAGCTGACTTCGCACGACATTACCTTTGTCGGAATCATCCAGACTGCAAGAGCATCCGGACTGGAGAAATTCCCGATCCCTTATGTTCTGACCAACTGCCATAACTCTCTGTGTGCAGTCGGCGGTACGATCAATGAAGATGACCACATGTTTGGACTGACCTGTGCGAAGAAGTACGGCGGTGTCTATGTTCCGCCTCATCAGGCCGTTATCCACCAGTTTGCCCGTGAAATGCTCGCAGGCGGCGGCAAGATGATCCTTGGTTCTGACAGCCACACCCGTTATGGTGCACTCGGTACCATGGCAATGGGAGAGGGCGGACCGGAACTTGTAAAACAGCTTCTGAACAAGACTTATGATATCAAGATGCCGGGCGTTGTCGGAATCTATCTGGACGGCGAACCGGTGAAAGGTGTCGGACCGCAGGACGTTGCCCTTGCGATCATCGGCGCAACCTTCGGCAATGGCTATGTCAATAACAAGGTCATGGAATTTGTCGGACCTGGCGTTGGCAAATTAAGTGCAGACTTCCGTATCGGAATCGATGTTATGACGACAGAGACAACCTGCCTTTCTTCTATCTGGAGAACCGATGACAAGATCAAAGAGTTCTACGATATCCACGGAAGAAGTGATGACTTCAGGGAACTAAATCCTGGCGCAGTCGCTTACTATGACGGTCTTGTATACGTGAACTTGAGTGAGATCAAGCCTATGATCGCCATGCCGTTCCATCCGTCCAATGTCTACACCATCGAGGATGTCAATGCCAACCTTGCAGATGTTCTCCACGATGTAGAGCAGCGCGCGCTGGTAAGCCTGGACGGTGCTGTGGATTACTCTCTTCAGGACAAGATCGTAAATGGTAAGCTTTATGTCGATCAGGGTATCATCGCAGGCTGTGCCGGCGGCGGTTTTGAAAATATCTGTGCTGCCGCAGACATCATCCGTGGCAAATACATCGGATCAGATGAATTTACCTTCAGTGTTTACCCGGCAAGTACACCGATCTACATGGAGCTTGTGAAAAATGGTGCGGTTGCTGACCTGATGGAAGCCGGTACGATCGTGAAGACTGCCTTCTGCGGACCGTGCTTCGGTGCAGGGGACACTCCGGCAAACAATGCATTTTCCATCCGTCACTCTACCCGTAACTTCCCGAACCGTGAAGGAAGCAAGCTGCAGAGTGGACAGATCGCATCTGTTGCCCTTATGGATGCACGTTCCATTGCCGCAACTGCTGCGAACAAAGGTTTCCTTACTCCGGCAACAGATTTTGATATTGAATACAAGAACCCGACTTACCACTTTGATTCCAGAATTTACGCCAACCGTGTATTTGACAGCCACGGCGTTGCTGATCCTTCGGTTGAGATCAAATTCGGACCGAACATCAAAGACTGGCCGGCAATGAGCGCTCTTCCTGAGAATCTGATCCTGAAGGTCGTATCTGAGATCCACGATCCGGTTACAACGACAGACGAACTGATCCCGTCCGGCGAGACTTCTTCTTATCGTTCCAACCCGCTTGGACTTGCTGAATTTGCACTTTCCAGAAAGGATCCTGCCTATGTAGGACGCGCGAAAGAGGTCCAGAAAGCCCAGAAAGCGATTGAAGCAGGTACTTGTCCACTGGATGTACTGGATGAATTAAAACCGGTGATGGCAGCAATCCAGAAGTCTTATCCGGAAGTCGGCAAAGGAAATATCGGTGTCGGAAGTACCATTTTCGCGGTCAAACCTGGTGATGGTTCTGCCCGTGAGCAGGCTGCTTCCTGCCAGAAGGTTCTCGGCGGCTGGGCGAATATCGCGAATGAGTACGCAACCAAACGTTACCGCTCGAACCTGATCAACTGGGGCATGCTTCCGTTTATTACCGAAGAGGAACACACAAAGCTTTCTTTCAGGAACGGTGACTATCTCTTCGTGCCGGATATCCGCAAAGCAGTAGAAGATAAAGCTTCCACGATCAAGGCTTATGTCGTAGGCGATGATCTGAAGGAGATTGATCTGAAGCTCGGTGATCTGACGGATGCAGAACGTGAGATCATCCTCAAAGGATGTCTGATCAATTATTACAGAGGTTAATTTTTCTCAGACAATGATATGATTTAAAAGGGACGGAAATTTTTCTGTCCCTTTTTGCAACACTTCCGACTTTTTTATACTCTTATATACAAAGAACCTGTTATGAGAGGAGGGACTTTATGATCGATGCAATTACATTTAAAGAATTATATAAGACGGTTTATCAGGATCTGTATCGTTTTGCGCTCTGCATGATGCATCATCCGCAGGATGCAGAAGACGCCGTCAGTGAAGCCGTTCTTTCCGCCTATGAGAACATACATAAATTACGCAAAGAAGAAGCATTCCGTTCCTGGATCTTTCAGATTCTGGCAAATGTGTGCCGCCGGAAGTTAAAGAGCCGTGAACGGACCGAGACCGAGCTAAAAGAAGATCATGCTTCTGCCACATACTGTGACGGACTCCGCACAGATGTCGAACGTGCTTTTCTTATTCTCGATGAAGACGATCAGCTGATCATCGGCTTATCCGTCTATGGCGGTTACAACAGTAAAGAGATTGGAAAAATGCTAAGGCTGAACCCGAATACAGTCCGCTCCCGCAGAAAGCGTGCCCTCGAAAAGATGAGCTGGCTTCTGAAAGAGTAGGATAAAAGAGTAATAGGAGGTGTTTCATATGACAGATCACGAAAAAGAAATACTGGATAAAATAAAACAATCTACGGAAAAAACTCCTGTTCCGGAAAGCCTTGCACCGGATCAGATTATGAAAATGCTGGAAGAGCATAACAGCACTCAGGCTTCCGGACATATCCCGAAAAAGCATGGATTTTCCCGCGGCCACCGGATGCGCGGAGGACTTATCGCTGCCGCACTGGTACTGGTTGTCGGCATTGGCGCCCACATCCGCCAGCAGAATCTTTCTTCAGACTCAGCCACTTTTTCCACAAAAGGCAGTTCTTCAATCGGTACATCCTCCGGTAAGCTTGTCTCTTCCGATACTTTAGAGACGGCAACCGATTATGATGAAATCTACACATACCTGCAATCTTATCAGGATGAGTTGGATTCTTCATCTGTTACCGGTTCAACCGACAGCGGAATTGTCATGTATTCAAATGAAACAGCCGACAGTGGTGCACGCACCGATAGTTCCAGCTCCTCTTCGGATTCTTCAACAGCCTCTGCACGTGCTGTGGATACTTCATTTTCCGATACCAACGTCCGCACAGAGGGCGTCGGTGAAGCAGACATTGTAAAAACGGATGGAAGTTATCTTTATACACTGAAAGCAAACTCACAGGAAATTTCCATTGTAGATATCCGGTCTGATCAGATGAAGGTTGTTTCCGATATTTCGCTGAATGAGAATTTTCAGGCATCCGAATTTTACCTGAGTGACCAGAAGCTTTTTGTCCTTGGCAACATGCAGAACACGCAGGTTAATTCTGACAGTAAAACCTTGTACCGCGGCAGCTGTACCCGTATCCAGACTTATGATCTGGCAGATATCAACAATCCGAAATCCATCGGAACCGTGGATCAGAGTGGTTACTACCGCACTTCACGTTTTAAAGACGGATATCTGTATGTATTCAGCGACTATTATATTTACGATACGATCACCAAAAAAGATTATCCTTCCTATGTTCCGCTTGTTGGTGACAATCTTCTGAAGCAGTCGGATATCTATCTCCCGACGAACCATGCAGCAGACCAGTACCTTGTTGTCAGCTCCGTTTCCGCTTCCAGTCCGGATAAGGCAGCAGACCAGAAAGCAGTCATGTCTGAGAATGGCGAAGTCTATGTGAGTGAGAACAACATTTATATTTACGAGTATGCGAACAGCAGTATCCTCGCAGATAATCTTGCGGCAAAGAATCAGACGATCCTCCGCAAGCTGTCTTACAATAAAGGAAAACTTTCCGGCTCTGCCCAGGGCAAAGTAAAAGGATATCTGAACGATTCCTTCAGCATTGATGAGTATGACAATACGTTGCGGCTGGTGACAACGGTTACGCATAATGTCGGAAGCTCTTCACAGTCCAATGCAGTCTATGTGCTGGATGCAGATTTGAAAACAATCGGTAAGATCGAGGATCTTGCCAAAAATGAACAGATCTATTCCGCAAGATTTTTGGGCGATACCGGTTACTTTGTAACTTATGAACAGACAGATCCTTTATTCTCCGTAGACTTTTCCGATCCGGAGAATCCGAAGATCCTTGGCAAGCTGAAAATTCCCGGCTTTTCGGAATACCTGCATTTTTACAGTGATAACCTGCTTCTTGGCATCGGTATGGATACCGATGAAAATGGCATTACAAACGGGGTAAAGGTCTCTATGTTTGATATCAGTGATCCTTCGGATGTGAAGGAAGTCAGCAAGTACACACTGGATCAGTACTATTACTCGGATGTCTTTTCTGACTACCGTGCAGCACTGGTTGATACGGAAAAGAATCTGATCGGCTTTCCGCTTTCCGGATCTGCCAACCAGTATGTGATCCTTTCTTACGATAAAGATCAGGGCTTCCAGGTACAAATGCAGGAGGAAGTCAACGGTAATTCTTATCTTGGAACCCGTGGTGTGTATGCAAACGAAAAGTTCTATGTGATCAATGGAAATGCAATTGAAGCATACCGGATGGGAGACTATGTGAAGATAGATGATCTGCTGCTATAGTGCAGCTTTGCAGAAGGAGCTGCCGCTCCGCATGCTTTGTACACCATTCCACATCACCTTATACACCAAAATCGTATATACAAAAACAGGTGCCCACTGGGATATATCACTAAGATATACTTACGTGGACACCTGTTTTATATTTTCATTTACCTGTTATTCCACACCGTTAAAGCAGTAGGTACATACCTGGCATGCATCAATCCCGATTGATTTGATCAGATCATCCAGTCTGTGATAACGAAGTGAAGTGAAATTCTGTCTCTTGCGGATTTCCTCCAGCATTGCTGCATACCGGTCACTGTTCGGATCCGCATATTCACCCAGTACATTAACATCATTGTCGCCTTCCCACTCACGGATGATCCTTCTTGTGATCAGATCCAGGTCTGATTTGGAACGGGAGAAGTTCAAATATTTGCATCCGTACAAAAGCGGTGGACATGCCGGGCGGACATGCACTTCTTTTGCGCCACTCTGATACAGGAACTCTGTCGTCTCACGGAGCTGTGTGCCACGCACGATAGAATCATCGATCAGCAGCAGGCTCCTGTCTTCGATCAGACTATGTACCGGGATCAGTTTCATTCTGGCGATCAGATTACGCTGACTCTGTGTTGTCGGCATGAAGGATCTTGGCCAGGTCGGAGTATATTTGATAAATGGTCTTGCATACGGAATACCTGATTCATTTGCATAGCCTATCGCATGAGCGATACCCGAATCCGGAACTCCTGCAACAATATCCACGTCGATCGAATGGTCATCTCTCTGTGCTAAAAGCTTTCCACAGTTGTAACGCATTTCTTCTACACCAACCCCTTCATAAGAAGAAGTAGGATATCCATAGTATACCCACAGGAACGAACAGATTCTCATCTTTTCACATGCAGGACTTACAGTCTCCACAGATTCCGGTGTCACGTAGACGATTTCCCCTGGTCCCAGCTCTTTGTAATCTGTGTATCCAAGGTTGATATATGCAAAGCTTTCAAAGGAAACGCAGTATGCATTCTCTTTCTTTCCGATCACAACCGGTGTACGTCCGAGAAGATCTCTGGCTGCATAAATTCCATTCTCTGTCAGAAGCAGAAGCGTCATCGAGCCTTCAACTACTGACTGCACATAACGGATTCCCTCAACAAACGAATCCTTTTTACAGATCAATGCCGCAACCAGCTCTGTAGAATTGATCTGTCCATTGGTCATAGACTGAAAATGTGTATGTCCATTTTCATAAAGATTCCGGATCAGCTGATCCGCATTATTGATCTTACCTACTGTCGTAATTCCAAAGCACCCCAGATGCGACTGGATCAGAATTGGCTGTGGATCATAATCTGAAATACATCCAATTCCAATATTTCCCTTCATTGTATCAACATCTTTTTCAAATTTTGTACGGAACGGCGAATTTTCAATATTATGAATCGCTCTCTTCCAGCCATCACTTCCGTAAGTAGCCATACCTCCGCGGCGGGTTCCAAGATGCGAATGATAATCTGTTCCATAAAAAAGATCCAGATTACATGCTTCTTTTGATGCAACGCCAAAAAATCCTCCCATATCTGTAGGTCTCCTTTCTTTATCCCAATGCCATAGCCTGTATTTTTCATCTATTTTTTAGTGTATCATGCATTTATGGATGGAAACAATAGCAAAACCCCGAATATATTGTAAATGGCTATAACTATTTCTAATCGTATTTATAATTGTTTGAATTTTCTGATATATATATTACATTTTCAGTTCTTTCTAATTTTATCAAAATTATTTTAAAATTATATTGACAAATAAGTATTTGGGTGTTATTATTAAGTCAATCCAAAAGAAAAGAAGTTCCTGACGAGAAAGGGAATTTCAAAAAGATATTTTTTAATCTGTTACATAGTTTCATATATACTCGCCAAGAGTATAAGATGAAGAGCCAGATCAGAAAAGGGTAACAAGAATAATTGTTATTTGAAGGTTAGAAAGTTTTTAAAAAGCAACTATACATTTTGGTTATGAGCGTTTTGTAAGCGGAGTGTGTAGAGAACAATTTTTAAAATTGATAATTTATAATAATAAGAGAAAATTGATATCTGACTTCTGAACAGAAAAAAGTATAAGAGAAAAAGAATATCCGGATAAAATTTTGGAACGAGAACGAAAGGAAGGAGGCTTTGACCGTTGGATATTTCATCATCTAAAACTCAATATGTTAATGGTATGGCAAATGTAAATTCCTGTGAGATGAGCCTTAACCATAGATTATAATCCGGTAAGAGAAAAGTTAATGATAAAAAAGGTCGGAGTAGCAGATAAACCGGAAGCGATTATAAGATGTAAAAAGATTCAGCATTTGTTGACATATTGAAGTAAATACCACAGTAATTCAAGATCAGAAAATGTGTAAAGAAACATTCATTGATAAGTAAATTTAACAGTGACGAGAAAGCTGATAAATACCAAAATTGGATTACCTGATTATATAAAATAACGAACGATCAGAATTGATCAAAATCGATTCATATGATTTCATTTTTATAAATTTTATAAAATCTGAATATCATATGAAATGCTCAAAGAACTTACAGGAATAAGAATTACTTAATTCCTCCGATATAAAAATAAAAATTACAATTGAATATTCCGAGACAGCCATTTAAAAGATGGCTGTCTCCTTTTTTTCTGTTACCAGCTCCCAATTTGTGAATTTTTTGTAATATTTTTTTAACATTTCTGAAAAATATCGGCCGTAATTTTTGACATTGACAACGCTCTATGATACACTTAGTAAGTAAAATTATAAGACTTTTGTTTTCCGTTTCTGGTACAAAAGTCAGACTTACTGAGGAAAAGTAAAATAATTAATAATAATCATATGAGGTGAGAAACGTTGGATAAATATGAATATCGCGCAAAGACAGAGCAGATGCTTGCGTATGCCGAACAGAAGTCTTACCAGAAAGCGATGTCGATTGCAGATACGATCGACTGGCGTAAAGTAAAAAATACCGCCATGCTCTCTACCGTAAGCGAAATCTATGAAAATGCGGGGGAACTTGGTAAAGCACGTGATACCTTATTTATTGCGTATGATAAAGCACCTTCCAGCAGAAAGGTTGTATACCGCCTGGGAATTATTTCTCTGAAGCTGGGACATTTCGATGAAGCAGCTGATTGCTACGAAGAATTTGTCAAGCTTGCTCCGAAAGATCCAAACCAGTACATTCTCCGGTATAAGATCTTAAAAGCACAGAAAGCGCCAGTCAAAGAACAGATTGAAGCTCTTGAAGATTTCAAGCATTCTGAATACGTTGAAAAATGGGCATATGAACTTGCCAGATTATACGCTGAAGCTGGTATGACTTCCGAATGTCTTGATGAATGTGATGATCTGATTCTCTGGTTCAGCGAAGGTACTTATGTATACCAGGCAATGGAACTTAAAATGAAATACAAACCGCTGACTCCACTTCAGCAGGAAAAATACGATCATCGAAATGATGGTATCGGCCGTAAGGATTCTTCCAAGAGAAAACCTTCCTTCCGAAAATCCAAAGAACGTCCGGCACCGAATCCACGAATTGCAGACAAGGTCCGCAAAGATGTACATGTCACAGACAGTATTGATCTTCCGGATCTTCCAGAGCCAATGGCCCGGACACATGCTTCCGAACCAGAAGCTGAGTCACAGCCAAAAACCCGGATTCGAAGCACTTCCGATATTTCCACAACCATTTCCGGTGCTTCCCTTTCAGATGCCCTGAAAGCCGGTGTTGCCGTTGCAAGTGGTGCAGTTGCTCCTGAATCTGCTTCAGACGATTCACAGATGACCGGTAAGATGAAGATTGAAGAAATTCTTGCCAACTGGGAAGCAACTCAGCGTGAAAATGCAAAGATTCTTGAAAAGAGCCAGGAGGAAGCTGAGAAAGAAAAAGCCCTGCGCGAGAAGAAGAAAGAAGAAGAAGAGGAAGTTCTTGGAGCTACAAAACCAATCCTTTCTGATGATATCCGCAAACTGATGGAACAGCTTGAAAATGGTGAAGAGCCTGAAATCACCGATGAAGATGCTGAAGATTTCGTTGATGATGAAGAGGATGAAGCGACTGAAAGCCCGGAAGATTCATCCAAAGAAGCTTCAGACACTGACGAGGAAGAGCCGGAAGAAAATGATTTTGAAGAAATCGTTGACTCCGAAGAAGATGATGAATCGGATGCGGTTTACGATGAAGAAGCTGAATACGAGGATGAGGATGAGTCCGAGTATGACGATGACGAGGATGAAGATGATTCCGAGTATGACGACGACGAAGAATACGAGGATGAAGATGATTCCGAGTATGACGACGACGA
>ULRN01003789.1_pt1 | contig 13249 bp, 7 predicted proteins | sample 1955461 | NCBI WGS metagenome assembly ULRN01 (sample SAMEA4835683, study PRJEB28245) | human gut metagenome | biome: gut microbiome; material: fecal sample | place: Denmark | collected 2008 | reverse complement strand
ACGCAAGAGGATATAGACGCTTCTAACATTATTATTATAGATGGTCTTTACAATATGGCGATGATCTATAAGGATAAGTTGGAAGATATCCCCTTATCTGTCGAGGCGTTCGAGAATTTGGAACGCCGTTTCCCGGATAATGAGCACCGTTTGGAGAGCTATTATCAAGTATATTTGATGGCCCTGAAAACCGGAAATACAGCGTTGGCTACCGAGTATAAGAATAAACTAATGAACGCCTTCCCGGAAAGCGATTATGCGGTAGCTGTGGCTGATCCGAATTACGAGTATAATATCCGCATGATGGATGTGGTACAAGACTCGATCTATCAAGCTACTTACGACCGCTATCTGGAGAGCGATACAGCGTATGTACGTAAGAGTTTCCGGTACGTAAGCGAGAAATATCCATTGGCTACGTTGATGCCTAAATTCATGTTCTTGGATGCGTTATCATATGTGCAGGCCGGGGATGCGGAAGGCTTTAAGAATGCCTTGAAAGCGCTGGTCGAGAAGTATCCGAACGCGGATGTCACGGAACTGGCCGGGGAGATGTTGAAAGGTGTTCTTCGGGGACGTGCCTTGGTGCAGGGCGGTGTGAAAGGTATGAGTTGGAACTTACGATTCGGTTTGGGCGAGGATGGTATGTTATCTGCCGAGGATTCGGCCCGTGTATTTAATCCGGAACGGAACACGCCTTATCAGATGCTTTTGGTATATCCTACGGGTAGCGTAGATCAGAACCAGTTGCTATTCGTTGTCGCCGCTTATAACTTCGCGAACTTCATGGTGAAAGAGTTTGATTTGGTTTTGGAGCAGGCCGGCCCGATCAGTATGCTGGCGATTAAAGGATTTATTAGTTTTGACGAGATTATCCAATATTATAAGATGATATACGGTAAGGATGGTTATGCTACGGCCTTGAATAAAGCGGTTGCCGTGTTACCGATCTCTGATGATAATTATGAGACCTTGATGCGTGGCAAGACCTTGGATGAATATATCACCTTCTTCGATGAGAGCTTCGGTGAGGAATTACCGGATCTGGCAGGTCGTTGGAAAGCCCGTATGGAAGCCGCTAAGGAGGAGGAGGCGACTGAAGATGAAATGATCACGGAGGAAGAAGCCGAAGTTCCGGAAGAGGAACAACTGCCTGTTCAAGAACCTGTCCGACAGCCCGAGATACAGCCTATACCAGTCGTCCCGGATACGATTGAGGTCCCTGCGTTTGACAAACCGGAAATCCAGCCTGTCGATACCCTTCGTAAGGATACGGTTCCTGTTGTTCAGCCGGCGGTTGAGGATCAAGGCATGACCTTGAAAGAAATCCAAGAGATCCGTAAACGGGAAGCTGCGGAAGAAGAAGCCCGCAAGGAAGAGGCTCGTAAGGCTTTCGAGGCTCAGCAAAAGGCGGATAAGGAATTACGTGAGCAGAAAGCGAAAGAACAGGAAGAACTTCTCAAGAAGCAAGCGGAGGAAGAACGTGCCCTGTTGAAAGCGAAGGCTGATCGAGAGAAACAACTGGAAGCTGACCGCAAAGCCAAGCTGAAACAAGCGGAAGCGGACCGTAAGGCGAAACTGAAAGCTCGTGAGGACCTTCGTAAGGAAAAGGAACGTGCTTATAAGCAACGCCTGAAAGAGAAAGAAAAAGAACGTAAGGAGAAGGAGCGCTTATACAAGCAGAAATTGAAAGAGAAAGAAAAAGCCCGCAAGGAAGCCTTGCGGGAAAAGGAAAAGGCCGCCCGGGAAAAGGCCCGGAAGCGTTAATTGCGTTAGATACTCTTTATTTATCCAAATAGCTCTTCTTGAAGATATCTATACAAAGAAGGAATAAGGATAATAACAACGGCCCGAAGATGATCCCCATAAATCCGAATAAGGACAACCCGATTACGACTCCGAAGACGGTGATTAACGGATGTATATCCGCCAACTTCTTTTGTAGGATAAAACGAATCAGATTATCGACGTTCGTAATGACAAGCAAGGCATAAATAGCCAATCCCAAGGCATGTACCCAATCTCCGTTTAAAGCCATATAAGCCGCCAACGGAACCCAGACCAATGCGGTCCCTACAATGGGAATGATCGTAGCGATACAAGTGAGAAACCCAAATAACAGCGGATCGGGAGTCTGAAAGATAAAGTAACCGATCACCGCTACGATACCTTGTATAACCGCCAAAAGAGGGATACCTATGGCGTTTGATTTTACGATCATATTGATCTCGTTGAGTACCTCATCCTTGTTTTGATCACTGAAGGGGAATAAGGTGTATAGATAGTTTTCCATTTTTCTTCCGCCTATCAGCATGAAGTACAGAATGAAAATCAAGACGACGACATTTACGGCGAAACTGCTTATGCTACCCACTAAAAACTGTCCGATTTGTGGGAGTATAGAGGCCGCTTTTAATAAGTTTCCTCTATCCAGTACATCAAACCCGGTCTTTTCCTGAACTAGATCCGCTATATGTTGGCCTGTATTTAGCAGTACAGTCGGATCTAAATTAATATTTTGAGTTTTGTTGATTACCAACCAGATCGCCAATGTGATTGGGATTAAGAAACATAAGATTGTTTCCCCTAGTAACAGTAAAGCTGCAAAAGCCGGTCTCATATTTAGCTTTTCTGTCAGATGGAACATCTGTCCACGCAGCAATATATAGATGGTGAATGCTCCAAGTATACCTCCGAGAAACGGGGTAATCTTAAAAAATAGAATTACCCCTAGTCCTAATATAATGGTGATCAATGAGTATCTCCAGTAATGTTCTTTTACGTTTTCCATATACATTCATGCCCTTATTTATCTAAAAACAAGATAGGAGAAGTCATTGTTTATTGGATTTCTTATTCTTTGGAGAGCCGTTTACCTTCGATGAAGGTCTCTTGAATCTCTATATCGTTGTTGAAAATGATGATATCGGCATCCTTCCCTTTCTCCAATGTTCCTTTACGGTCTAAAATACCCATTAGGCGGGCTGGGCTTTCGGAAGCCATACGAACAGCGTCGTGCAATGGAATTTCCGCTTTCTCGACTAGGGTACGGATCAAACGGATTCCGGTAGCTATACTTCCCGCGATAGCTGAGCGATCGGCTAATTTACATACGCCTTCCTCAATAATTACCCGGGAGTCCGGAAAATGTTCCGTACCGTTATCGCAAGCGGCGGCGGCCATTGCGTCCGTGATTAAGGAGGTACGTTCTACCCCTTTGATTTGATATACCAACTTTAAGATTGCCGGCGGTACGTGGATACCATCGGCTACAACTTCAACGGTCATATCTTTCATGAGATAAATACCTTCTACCGTTCCTTCATGTTTATACTCACGGTCTTTATGGACGGAAGTCATGGCATTGTAGAAGTGGGTAGCATGGGTGAATCCGGCTTCGTATGCTTTTTTCACTTGGAGATAATCGGCTGTGGTGTGGGCTAGTGAAACCAACACACCATGAGCTGACGCATATTTACCGAATTCCAAAGCACCGTCAAGCTCGGGGGCGGCGCTCCAGCGTTTAATACATTGGGTACTGTTTAGTAATTCCTTATATTCTTGGGGATCGGGCGGGTAAATATAATTAGGGTCTTGTCCGCCTTTCATAGCCATATTCAAATAGTTGCCTTCGAGATGTAATCCCATGATGCGGGCCCCCTGTTCCGGGTGGTTCATGATGTGCTCGCAGGTCTTGATCGCTTCCCGGAAGGTCTCGATAGGGGCAGCTGCCAATGTAGGATATAAAGCCGTTGTTCCCTGTAAAGCATGTGCTCTTGTGATCGCATAGAACGCTTTCGGGGTCGCTTCCGTGAAATCATGTCCGTTGCCGCCGTGTACATGCGTGTCGATACAGCCGGGAGCCACATAATATCCTTTTGCGTCGATGATCTCCGCATGAGGAATCTCCCGGTTTTGCCCGGTGATCTCCACTATTTTCCCATCCGAGATGATGATTTGCCCGTTTGGTAGGAGGCCCGAAGGAGTTAATACTTTTGCGTTTATGATTTTAAGAAATGCGCTTTCCATATATCTTGTTTTTAGTCTTTTGGAATCAGTAATAAGTTATCCTTATAGGACAACGGGGGATTATATTGGATTTCCCGGTTGCCCCTCGGGGTAACGGATCGTAAGAGTGGTGACTGGCCGGTTATCTCGTAAATAGCTTGTCCTAATAAAGGATCCTTCAAATCTCCGAATTCAGCTAGATCACTCTTGAATTCATCGATAGCTACATCGGGATGAAATCCGTCTTCATAATCAGCTTCCCGATCCTTATTATAAATATGGAAAGTGACGGGAGAAAGTATCCAGCCATATTTTTTAGATTCATTGTAGATCGTCATACCGACGGTCTTGCCAAAAGTCTGCTTACCGATAACCCGAACGTCTAGATAAGATCGTAGCGAGTTAATGATAAGTTCGGAGGCAGAAGCCGTAGTTGAACCTGTCAAAACAAATAGCCGTTGTAGGTTTAAGTTTCCCGCCATGACCTCGGTCGTTTTGAGCAAAGGCAAGGTCTCATTTTTATTGGAGTTTTTATCGTTATACTCCATGATACATAAAGGTTCTCCTAAAACGTTTTCACGGACTAATAGCGAAGCCAGTAATTGGGCGCAATTGACAAGCCCACCCCCATTATAGCGTAAATCAAGTACGAACTCATTGACGTTGCGGCTTTTGAATTTTTCGAAGAGTTGTTGCAAATAAAGATTATAACTAGTGTCGCTATAATCGTATTCATCCGGTCCGGAGGCGAAATGGTTGTACATCAAATAGCCGATTCGCTTATTGCCATATGTGTATACGGAATCTTTTAGGAATGGGGTGTCTTCTACCGTTCGGGATGTGTTTAGGGTGACTATCCGTGTCGGGACTATTCCTTTGCCATTTCCTTGGACTTCTCCTAGTTGGAGGGATACGCTGCCTCCGTTCCTCAATATGTCATAATCTTGGATAGTACCCCAAGAACCGTTTACGCCAAGTATCCAGTCTCCCCGTTTCAATCCGGCTTCTTCGGCGGGTGAATCCTTTAATACATAAAGGACAATGGCTATTTTATAGGTACTGCCTCCGTCTTTAAGGTTGGAAGTCGCGAAATCGAATCCATATGAGTTGTTCGCGTCGTAAATGCTCTTTGTTACGGTCGCTTTCTCTAATTGGGAAAAGTAATGATGACCTTCAGGAAGATCTTTCCCGTCTTTATCGGATAACAGGCCCTTGAAGAAGGCCTCCGGATCAAGACTAAAGTTCAAGGAACTTTTATCCGGGAACTCGGAATACCAAAGATAATTCTCTCGCATCGTTTGCTCGATCCATTGATTTACTTCATTGTCGGTTGCCGGAATGTCAATATCATCTTTCTCGCAAGCGGAGAATGCTAAAAGGCCAAGGATAACGATCGTATAATACTTATAATTCATAGTGGATATATATTAAAAACAGCCCTTCTCTCAATAACGGAAAAGGGCTGTTGATATTGTTAAGGACAAATATACGCTATATTTTCTTCTCGATAACCGCTTGAACAACATTTAATACATAATCGCCCAGCTTTTCACTTTCACTAACCATGTCCATGTAATAAACGCCATCTTGATATTGGTACAGCTTATTGTTGATATCTTCGATATTCCGGCTCTTCAACTGGTTACGATAGTTGTTGATCTCGTTCTCTATGTTATAAGAAGGATTGATATCATCATGTACGAGTTCCGGTTTATGCAAAATTAGGTTCATGCGATTTAACGCCCCGGATACCAGCTCGAACATATGATCCAAGTGCTTGTTTTGCTCCTCCGTGAATTCGGATTTGAACTCGTTTCTGCGTTTGATGCTTCGGGCAAGGTTATTACAAGAATCCGCTATACTCTCGATTTCCGAGACGGCACGTAGCATGATACGGATTTCTTCCTTACTTTCAGAACTCAAACGGCCTTCCGATACTTCAGTCAAGTAATTCGCGATCTCGATCTCCATGCGGTCGCTGATATTCTCGTATTTCTCGATGCGGCTATAAGTCTTGAGGAAGGTCTCCTCATTCTTCTCGTAGAATAATTCTTTCACCATATTAAACATCCTAGCCGTACGCTCGGCGAATAATGAGATTTCTTTATGAGCTTGTAGGATGGAAAGCTCGGCGGTGGATAACATACCTCCCGTGATATAGCGAAGGCGGTATTCCTCGTCTTCCACCTTGGGCTTGATAAGCGTACATACGGTCTTTTCGATCAAGCTTACGAACCAGATCATAATGAAAGTATTACTGATATTGAATGCAGTGTGGAACGCTGCCAGTTTAAAGGATACCGCCACAGCCGGATCACTGACCTTCATTACATGGGTAACAAACCATGAGACGGCATTCGTGAAAGGGTAGAAGAGCACCAAAACCCACATGACACCGAAAACGTTGAAAACAAGGTGCGCTAACGCAGCTCGTCGTGCTTGTGTGTTTCCGGTTAATGCGGCTAAGTTGGCCGTAATCGTGGTTCCGATATTCTCGCCTAATACCAAAGCGACTCCCAAATGGTAATCGATCCAGCCGTTGGCGCACATAATCAATGTAATAGCCATCGTGGCGGCGGAGGCTTGTACGATCATGGTTAAGATCGCTCCGATAAATAAGAACAAGATGATGGAGAAAAATCCCATATCCGTATAATTCTGCACGAAAGCCAGCATTTCCGGATTCGCTCCGAGGTCCGGGGCGTTTGCCTTTAAACTTTGAAGGCCCATGAACAGGAACGCGAAACCAAAAACAAATTCACCAATTGATTTACGAGAGCTTTTTCCTGAGAAGAAGAGTGGGAGAGCGAAAGCTAAAAGGGGAAGGGCGAATGCGGCGATATCGACCTTGAAACCAAGGGCGGAGATAAGCCATGCCGTTACCGTGGTTCCGATGTTGGCACCCATAATGACTCCGATGGATTGGGTCAATGTCAAGAGTCCGGCATTCACGAAACTCACGACCATAACCGTCGTAGCCGATGATGATTGGATAAGAGCCGTTATTAACACCCCGGTGAGCATACCGGTTACTCTGTTCGTGGTCATCGCGGTTAGTATTCGACGTAAACTGTCACCCGCAAATTTTTGTAACCCTTCACTCATGATCTTCATTCCGTACAAGAACAGCGCCAAGGAGCCGATCAGCCGGAGAAAATCAAAAAAAGAATAGTCCATTTAAATTACGTTTAAGTGGATTGTATATCCGATTAATATTCCTAACTTTAGGGGGCGAATTTACAAATAATAACTGAGATAGTATGTCTGAGACAATAACAATTTACTGCAAAAATAATAATACCTACAAGGATGTACCCATTGGTTCTTCGTTGTTGGACATTTATACGGCGGTTGGCGCTCCGCTTCGGTACAGGCCGATGAACGCGCAAGTGAATAATAAGACGGAAAGCTTGAACTTCCGTTGCTGGCAACCGAAGGATATCGAATTTATCGACTATACTCAATTATCCGGATTGAGAACCTATGTCCGCTCGCTTTGCCATATATTTTCCAAGGCGGTGTATGATATTTGGCCGACGGCGACCTTAAATCTGGAACATCCGGTGTCGAAAGGTTACTATTGCGTGATCCATAACGGCAAGAACATCGATCTGGAGACGATCGAGAAGATCAAGAAACGTATGTGGGAGTTGATTGACGCGGATCTTCCTTTCCTCCATAAGAGTGTCCGTACGGTGGATGCCACCGTATTGTTCAGGGAGCGGGGTATGAATGATAAGGCTCGCTTAATAGAGACGGCGGGATTGCCTTATACCTCTTATTATGAGTTGGAAGGTTATATCAACTTCTTTTATGGCTGTTTAACCCCTTCGACCGGCTATATCCAATTGTTTGAATTGGAACCGTATATGGATGGCGTTTTGCTCCGTATCCCGAAGCAGACCGATCCGATGGAATTGCAGCCTGTCATCAAGCAGGATAAGATGTTCGAGGCTTATAAGGAACACCTTACATTGCAGCGGACTGTCGGCTTAGATAATGTGGGGGATTTGAATTTAGCGATAGAGAAAGGCCGCTCTCAGGATATAATCCTTGTCTCTGAGGCGATGCAGGAAAAACAGGTTGCCAAGATCGCCGAAAAGATCGCCGATGGATATAAAGAGGGCATCCGTATCGTCTTGATCTCCGGCCCTTCTTCTTCGGGAAAGACTACGTTTTGCAAGCGTTTGCAGGTACAATTGACGACTAACTTGCTTCATCCGGTAGGCATTTCCTTGGATGATTATTTCTTGAACCGGGAAGATACACCGAAGGATGAGCATGGCGAGTATGATTTTGAATCTTTGTATGCGCTGGATTTACCTTATTTTAATAAGGATTTGAAGAAGTTGTTATCCGGGGAAGAGATCGATTTGCCGACTTTTAATTTCGAGACCGGCCAACGGGTTTTCAAAGGAAAGAAGCTTAAACTTCGTGAGAACTCGATTCTGGTGATAGAAGGCATTCATGCCTTGAATCCGGAACTGACGGAGTTTATCGATGATAAGTATAAGTATCGAGTGTATGTATCGGTCTTGACCTCTATCTCCTTGGATAATCACAACTGGATACCCACGACGGACAATCGTCTGCTGCGCCGTATTATCCGGGATTATCGCTTTAGGGGATATTCGGCGGAAGATACGATCAACCGTTGGCCGAGCGTGCGCCGGGGTGAGGATAAATGGATCTTTCCGTATCAGGAGAATGCGGACGCTATGTTTAACAGCGCCATGTTGTATGAGCTGGCCGCCTTGCGCAAATTCGCGGAACCGATCCTCGCGCAAGTGCCGGAGAGTAGTAAGGCGAATGCGGAGGCGTATCGTCTGCTCCGTTTCCTCCGCTACTTTAATTACATCCCTACGGAGGAACTTCCCGGAACTTCCTTGCTCCGTGAATTCTTGGGGGGAGGAAGCTTCAAGTACTAGGTAGAATCAGGCTCTATAAAGCCTTTAAAAAAAGACGTACGTGTTTTTCCGAAAACATGTACGTCTTTTTTTGAAAACACGTACGTGTTTTTTTCATATCTTTGTCATGAGTCACATTAAACACAAGACGATATGAACCAGACTATTTACCCCATCGGTATACAGAACTTCGAGAGCCTTCGCAAAGACGGGTATCTCTACATTGATAAAACCGCCTTGATTTATCAATTAGCGAATACCGGACGCTATTATTTCCTCAGCCGTCCCCGCCGCTTCGGGAAAAGCCTGCTGCTATCCACCTTGGAGGCCTATTTCCAAGGAAAGAAGGAGCTGTTCGAGGGACTGGCCATGGAGAAGCTGGAGAAAGAGTGGACCAAGCATCCGATCTTGTATTTCGACTTGAATATCTCCCACTACGACGCCCCTGACAGCTTGTATAAGATATTAAATGATACCTTGTCCAGATATGAGGAGGAGTATGGGACACGGCCTACCGAGGAGACCCTGCCCCTCCGCTTCGCCGGAATCATCGACCGGGCCTACCGAAAAACCGGACAGCGGGCCGTGATCCTGATCGACGAGTACGACAAGCCCTTGCTACAGAACTTGCACGACGAGGAGACGCAAAACCGATTCCGGAACATGCTCAAACCCTTCTACGGCGTGTTGAAGACCATGGACAGGGCCATACGCTTCGCCCTGCTGACCGGCGTGACCAAGTTCGGGAAGGTAAGCGTCTTCAGCGACCTCAACAATCTGGACGATATATCCATGCGGGAGCCTTACGCCGCCATTTGCGGCATCACGGAAACGGAGCTGCGTACGCATTTCGATGAGGACATCCATACGTTGGCCTCTGCCCTTGAGCGGACATACGAGGAGGCCCGATCCTTGCTACGGAAACGGTACGACGGCTATCATTTCGTGGCCGGGGGACCGGGTATTTATAACCCTTTCAGCCTGCTGAATACTTTCAAGTATATGCGGCTCAGCGATTATTGGTTTGAGACGGGCACGCCCACTTACTTGGTGGAGTTGCTGAAACGAACGAATTACGACCTGTACGACATGGCCAACACCGAGACCGACGCCGATGTGTTGAACAGCATCGACTCCGCTTCGAACAATCCCATCCCCGTCATCTACCAAAGCGGATACCTCACGATCAAGGATTACGAGCCGGAATTCAAGATCTATCGCTTAGGTTTCCCGAACCAAGAGGTAGAGGAGGGTTTCATGAAATACTTACTGCCGTTCTATACGAACATTCAAGCCTCGAAGTCTCCTTTCGAGATAGGCCGCTTTGTGAGAGAGGTACGGGCAGGAGACTACGACGCCTTCTTCCACCGCCTACAAAGCTTCTTCGCCGATACCTCTTACGAGGCGATTATTGGCCGGAACCCGGAACGGGACACGGAGCTGCATTACCGCAACGTGCTCTTCATCGTCTTCAAGCTGGTCGGACTGTACACGCAAGTGGAATACCACACCTCGAACGGACGCATCGACCTCGTCCTACAAACCGACCGCTACGTCTATATCATGGAGTTCAAGCTGAACGGAACCGCAGAGGAGGCTCTGCGGCAGATCGAGGAGAAAGGTTATGCCCTACCCTTCGCCGCTGATAAACGGCAAGTGATCAAGATCGGCGCGAACTTCTCCTCAGAGACCCGGAATATAGAACGATGGCTGGTTGGATAAAAAAGCCTGTTTTATCCATATATACTTACTTTGCGGATGAAGTATATATCCTATGCCCGGAGAAGATATACTTCATCGGCAAAGTAAATATATCTTCTTTGGGAAAAGGCTTCTCAAGTGAATAACTGATCACTTCCCAAGCCGTTAACTGACGGCTACCCCTACTCGTTAGTTATTCACTTGACAAGCCATAAATGGATGACTTGCTTCTAGCGTAACAGCTTGTTATTTAAGATGTTGTAATGGTAATAAAAATAGATCCAAAAAGTCGGGATTTCCAGCCAAGATATTCTCGTCTTTTTGTATTATTTTTACCCTCAACAAATAACACGCAAATGAAGAAAAACATTGTTTTCCTGTTAATTCTAATACCTATTATATGGATCTCTTGCGATGGGATGGGGCATCAAACCATAGACTTCCGGAAAGTAGAGAACCTTATGCCCCAACATCCGGATAGCGCGCTAATGCTCCTTGAACAAATAGAGAACAAAGAAAACCTATCCCGAAAAGATAAGGCACATTATTATTTGCTGCTGACGGAAGCGCAAGATAAAAATTATATACCACACACTAGCGACTCTTTAATCGCAATCGCCACGGATTATTATGAAAAGACAGAATATGTGAACCGAAAAGCGAAGGCATGGTATTATAAAGGAAGAATAAACCAAGACTTGGGGCATCCATTAAAAGCACAGGAATATTACCTCAAGGCACTTCGGGATGAGGAGCAGATAACAGATTACGCCCTGCTTGGCAGGATCAATAATAGCATAGGGATACTCTATACATACCAAACAGTTTATGAAAAAGCATTACCCTTTCAGAAAAAGGCTGTCGAGAATTTCCGCATGCTAAAGGATTCCATGGGACAGGTATTCGCCTTACGAGACTTGGGGCGTACTTTCTCGATGCTCGGATACAAGGATAGTGCGATCATGAGTAATCAAGTAGCCATTTCCTTAATGGGAAAAGAAATTCTCCCCTCGGTTTATACTGAATTAGCAGATCTCTACGTATCTAGACAACAGATAGGAGAAGCATATGAATTATTACACATCGCCCTACGAAATATGGCAAAGCCACAGGCTAAATATCCAACATATCTGGTACTAGGTGAACTTTTTCAACAATGTGGGCAAATAGACTCAGCCCGTTTTTACCTACAGGCATGCGCAGATTCCGCACCTTTACCCAAGACACGTGCCGGAGGACTTTTCCAGTTAAAAGAAATCGCTTTCACTCAAAAGCAGTGGGAGCTAGCAGCTTCATTATCCCATAGATACGAGTCGCTACGGGATTCTATAGAAAAGGAAATGCAGGCCGAATCTATCCGGAATGTACAAGCGTTCTATTCATATAATGACATTGAGCGAGACTTGTGGGAAGCACGACTTTACGCCTCCCAACAGAAGTTCTTTTATACTTTATCCATAATAGGCTGCCTTATTCTACTCGTGGGGAACATTTTCATGTTCATCCATTATAGGCAGGAGCGAAAAAATGCGTTGCGACGATTAAAAGACAATGAGAAACAAATCCTTAAAAAGGAGCAAGAGATAAAAGACTTGTCCTCTGTCAAGAATAGTTTGCTACATGACATACAGGAACATAAAATAAAAGAACAACAACTGGAGAAATTATCCCATATCAAAGAAAGCCTGGAGCGAGACATATCCATCCTCAAAACAGAGAATTCCAATTTAAGAAACCAAGAGGAAACAAGGAAGGAGAAGTTAGCGCAATTACAGGTAGGACGATTGTATGACAAGTTTCGCTCCCCCATATCTTGGACTCCAACAAACGACGATTGGAACAAGCTTTTCGTTACGGTAGAAGCGTGTTTCCCCAACTTTGCGATAGGTTTACAAGAGTCTGTTCCCTTGAGCGAATCCGAGAAAAAGATCTGCTATCTGATCAAAATAGGGGTAAAGCCGGGAGCGATCGCGATCCTACTCAATTTGGGAAACGCCTCCATTTATCGAAAAAGATTATATGAGAAGTTAACTGGCAAGAAGGGAAATGCCAAAGATCTAGACTGCTATATATCTAATTTATAACACCATACTAGATATCAGCCAAGGAACTAAACAAAAAATGCACAAATCTTTTTTGCATAATTATGCTCTTGTTCGTTTTTTGTTCATTTTTCTGTTGCTTTTTCACTGATCTTTATCAACACAAATCGTAATTACACTACTAATAAAAATAGTAATAGCGTTATGAAAACACATTTGTTAGCCTTATCTATTCTTTTAGGATCATTTCTCTCCATCACATTTGCTTATGGAGATGACATCCCGGCACACGGGAAATGGGATGATGAACGTTATCGCTCCATCCCCGCATTACCTCCTACATTATCTATAGAAGGAAATATCTTAAGCATTCATTTCACGGAAGCATTAGATGATCTAACGATCCGCATCATGGATCATGCAAGTAATATAATGTATGAGAATATACTTGCCGGAGAAACAGGAGATATTATCAACATTCCATTGGACGGGATAGAAACAGACACATACCAAGCAGTCTTGATTCATAAGTTAGGATGGCTAGTTGGAGAATTCGAGATTAAATAAAGCATATGGCAATCCCTAAAATCA
>ULRN01050863.1_pt1 | contig 13337 bp, 6 predicted proteins | sample 1955461 | NCBI WGS metagenome assembly ULRN01 (sample SAMEA4835683, study PRJEB28245) | human gut metagenome | biome: gut microbiome; material: fecal sample | place: Denmark | collected 2008 | reverse complement strand
GCTTCGGCTGCCGAGAGTCCGCCGTAGTAGAGGTTGAAGATGACGGCCTCGGTTGGGATATCGAACATCGAGATGTTCTTTATCCAGATGTTTTCCACCACGCCGCCACGGCCTCGCTTGCTCTTGAAGCGCAGTCCCACGTCGGTGCCGAGGAACTGGCAGTTGCTCACGCTGATGTTCTTCACTCCGCCGCTCATCTCCGAGCCTACCACGAAGCCGCCGTGGCCCTTGAACACCGTGCAGCCGTCAACGATGACGTTCTCGCACGGCACGCCGCGCTTCCTTCCGTCGGCGTCCTTGCCGCTCTTGATGCAGATGCCGTCGTCGCCCACGTCGAAGCGTGAGTTCACGATGAGGGCATTCTTACAGGATTCGAGGTCGAGTCCGTCGCCGTTCTGCGCGAAGCTCGGGTTGCGGATTTCCACTTCTTCTATCAATACGTTCTCACACATCAGCGGATGCACGTTCCATGCCGGTGAGTTCTGGAATATCACTCCGTTGAGCCATACGTTCTTGCTGCCCACGATGTTCACCATCACGGGGCGCAGGAATACCTTGATGCTGTCCCACTGTGCGTCGGTCAGATTGCCCGTCGGCACGTTCATGTCTGCCATCAGATAGCCCTTCTTGGCTCCCTCGGTGGGAATCCAGAATCCGTCGCGGATGAAGGCTCCGCCCTTGGAAGTGGCTTCTTTCCAGTAGTTTGCGGTGACTTTCTCGCGCTTGAGCGGACGCCAGAACTGTCCGTTGCCGTCGATTACGCCGTTGCCGGTGATTGCCACGTTCTTCAGGTTGTAGCCCGAGATGGGCGACTTGCATCGTTTTGTGTCGAGCCCTTCAAACACGGAGCTCACGATGGGGTAGAGGTCCGGGTCGGGTGAGAAGAGCAGGATTGCGCCTTTCTCAAGGTGCAGGTTGATGTTGCTCTTGAGATCTATCGGCCCTGTATACCATACCCCCTGCGGCACGATGACCTTGCCGCCGCCTTTCTTTGCGGTCTGGTCGATGGCCTTCTGTATTGCTGCGGTGCAGAGTGTCGTTCCGTCGCCCTTGGCTCCGAAGTCCTTGATGCAGGCCGTCCTGTCGGGGAATGTCGGACGTGTCACCTTGGTCATCTTGAACGGCAGGTTCTCGTAGAGGTTACTGTAGGGGTAGTCCTGTGCGCCGGCGCTGACGGCCACGCAGAGGATTGCTACGGCTAAAGCTAAGAATTTCTTCATGTTCGTTGTTTTAGTGATTATTTGTTATTGATTATTTGTTCATTCATTGTGATTGGATGAGGGCCTGCGGCAGCCCGCTGCTCCAATTCATTTATGGTCCTATCAATTATAATAAGGTTTAGGGTCAATAGATTCTACAAAGATAAGGAAAATTATCGGTAGGGGAAAAATATCGGGGGGATTTTCTGAAAAAATCCTTATCTTTGCATAAGATAAGCTGCATCTCAGCATAACAATCAAGCAAGCTTGTTGTTCTGCCTTCGATTTGCATTATCTTTGCATTATCTTTGCATATTATTCACCCAAACAATAGCTTATGGTTAATCAGGCTCCACAACAATGGGATAAATTCTATCTGAAAGATGTGTCGTTCAAGAACTTGATGACACACAGAATCTTCAACGTACTGATCATAGCGAACCCCTACGACGCCTTCATGCTCGAGGACGACGGACGCGTGGACGAGAAGATCTTCAACGAATACACAGAACTCGGACTGCGCTATCCGCCCACCTTCACCCAGGTGAGCACCACGGTGGAGGCATCCGAAGTGCTGTCCACCACGAGCATCGACCTTGTGATATGTATGCCGGGAACCGCCGACAACGACGCATTCACCGTGGCGAGGGCCGTGAAACAGGAATTCCCGCTCATCCCCTGCGTCGTGCTCACGCCCTTCTCCCACGGCATCACGCGCCGCATGGAGAACGAGGACCTCTCCATCTTCGACTACATCTTCTGCTGGCTCGGCAACACCAACCTCATCCTTTCCATCATCAAGCTCATCGAGGACAAGATGAACCTGGAGCACGACATCGAGGAGGCGGGCGTGCAGATGATACTGCTCGTGGAAGACAGCATACGCTTCTATTCATCCATACTGCCCAACCTCTACAGCTATATTCTCGCACAGAGCCAGCGCTTCGCAACCGAGGCGCTGAACCCCCATTCCGCCACGCTGCGAATGAGGGGCAGGCCAAAGGTGGTGCTGGCCCGAACATACGAGGAGGCGATGGACTACTATCTGCAATTCCCCGACAACATCCTCGGCGTCATCAGCGACTGCCGGTTCCCCAAGGGCGGCGAAAAGGACTCCGAGGCAGGACTGAAGCTGCTGCGCGAGATAAGGAAACGCGACCATTTCATGCCGCTCATCATGGAGAGCAGCGAGGCCGAAAACAAGGATAAGATTGACATCAAGGGAGTGTGCTTCATCGACAAGAACTCCAAGAAGATGAACATCGACCTGAGGAACCTCATGGCCGAACACATGGGATTCGGCGACTTCATCTTCCGCGACCCCAAGACGCACGAGGAGATAAAGCGCATCCATAACCTGAAGGAACTGCAGGACAATATCTTCACCATACCTAACGAATCCATGCTCTACCACATCTCGCGCAACCACATGAGCCGCTGGCTCTGTGCGAGAGCAATCTTCCCTGTATCGGAATTCCTCAAGACGGTGACGCTGGAGAAATACAAGGACGTGGACGCCCACCGGCAGATTATCTTCGATGCCATTGTGCAATACCGCCATATGAAGAACCTCGGCACGGTGGCCGTGTTCCGCCGCGAAAGGTTCGACGCCTACAGCCACTTCGCCCGCATCGGCGACGGTTCGCTCGGCGGAAAGGGAAGAGGACTGGCCTTCCTCGACCACATCATCAAGTCGCACCCCGAATTCAACGCCTTCCCCGGCGTTAAGGTGTCGATACCAAAGACCGTGGTGCTCTGTACCGACGTGTTCGACCAGTTCATGGACAACAACAACCTCTACCAGATTGCCCTGAGCGACGCTCCCGACGAGGAAATCCTCCAGGCCTTCCTCAAGGCACAGCTGCCCGACCAGTTCATCGACGACTTCATGACCTTCTTCGAGGCGATAAAGCATCCTATAGCGATACGTTCGAGCAGTCTGCTCGAAGACTCCCACTACCAGCCGTTCGCCGGAATCTACGCCACCTATATGATACCATATCTCGACGACAAGCGGGAAATGCTCCGTATGCTCGCCGCCGCGATAAAGAGCGTCTACGCATCGGTTTACTACAAGGACTCCAAGGCTTACATGACAGCCACGAGCAACGTGATAGACCAGGAGAAGATGGCCGTCATACTGCAGGAAGTGGTGGGCAAGCAATACGGCGACCATTTCTATCCCAACTTCAGCGGAGTGCTGCGCTCCATAAACTACTATCCGTTGGGCTACGAGAAATCGGAAGAAGGAATAGCCAGCCTTGCGCTCGGACTCGGAAAATACATCGTGGACGGCGGACAGACGCTGCGCGTAAGCCCATACCACCCCGGCCAGGTGCTGCAGACGAGCGATATGGAGATTGCGCTGCGCCAGACGCAGACACGCTTCTACGCCCTCAACATGAAGCATGTGGGCGAGGACTTCAAGGTGGACGACGGATTCAATATACTGAACCTCAAGGTGAAGGATGCCGACGCCGACGGCGCACTGAACTACATTGCATCCACCTATGACCCCAACGACCAGGTGATACGCGACGGACTATACGACGGCGGAAGGAAAATCATCAGCTTCTGCGGCGTACTGAAGCAGGGAGTGTTCCCGCTGCCAAAGCTCCTGCAGCTCTCGATGAAGCACGGAGCCGAAAGCATGCGCCGCCCTGTGGAGATAGAGTTCGCTTGCACGCTCAACAGCGACCGCACAGGAGAGTTCTACCTACTGCAGATACGGCCGATAGTGGACAGCAAGCAGATGCTCGAAGAAGACCTGCGCACGATTCCCGACGACAAATGCCTGCTGCGCTCACACAACTCGCTGGGCCACGGCAAGTCGAACGACGTGGTGGACGTGGTATACGTGAAGACCGACGAGAACTTCACCGCCGCCAACAACCCGGAGATAGCATGCGAGATTGAGCACATCAACCGAAAGTTCATCGCCGAAGGCAAGAACTACGTGCTCATCGGCCCCGGCCGGTGGGGGTCGAGCGATTCATGGCTTGGTGTGCCCGTAAAGTGGCCCCACATCAGTGCGGCAAAGGTAATCGTGGAGGTTACGCTGAAGAACTACAGTGTGGACCCGAGCCAGGGTACACACTTCTTCCAGAACCTGACAAGCTTCGGAGTGGGATATTTCACCATCGACGAGAACAAAGGGATGGGATTCTTCCGCAAGGAGACCCTCGACCGCATGCCGGCCGTGGAGGAGACAGCCTACGTGCGCCACGTGCGCTTTGAAAAACCCCTCTACGTGCTTATGGACGGTCTGAAACAGGAGGGCGTGATAATGCAGGAAGAACCCTAATCCATTGATGCTTTACGACTTGCAGACTTGATATATGTCAAGAATAATGAAAAAGTAAAATAAAATGTATAAAAACACTTGCAAAAGTAAGACAATAGTCATACCTTTGCAACGTGTTTTTCATAGTATTAGATTTAAGGTTAACAAGGTTGGAGTACAGCGGTACTCCTTTTTTTTTTGCCCATACCCCAGATATGTGGCTGCGCAAAGCACTGGAAATCATCAGTAAGAGACAGGAAAAACACATAATAAAGCCCTCTTTTTCACATCAATTAATATAGCAAGCATCACATTCAAGGAAAGAAATCGCTATATTTGCAGATGAGAACAATATACTCAAAACAAATCTGACAATTAACCCTAAAAAGGCTTCACGGCGGCATGTCTGCCGCACGAAGTCCGAAATGTATCAAACCAAAATGAAAAAGCAATTAGCAAAGGTTGAAGCCATCATGATGGCTCTGCTTGTTTCGCTGCATGCCGCCGCCGGAAAGATAGACCGCAAGGCCGTGGTGGAGCGGAACAACCCACACGTAACCGCCGTAGACAAACTCGCATCCCTGTCCGTAGGCAACGGCGGATTCGCATTCACCGTAGACGCCACAGGACTGCAGTCGTTTCCCGAAACCTATTCCCCGGGCGTGCCGCTTGGCACCATGAGCCAGTGGGGATGGCACTGGCAGAAGAACCCCAAGCAGCTGCGCGAGGAGGAGAGCTGGAAGGAATATGACTTCGGCAGAGGACACAAGGAAATATACGCCACGCAGTCGTCGGGCGACAAGCGCGCACAGGAAGCCGTGGACTGGTACAGGGTGAACCCCCATCGTCTGCATCTGGGCACCATAGGTCTCGCCCTCGGCACCGACCCGAAGGCAGTTTCATCCATAAACCAGACCCTCGACATGTGGAGGGGAGAGATTAAGAGCAGCTTCAGCTACAAGGGAAAGCAGTATGACGTGGCCACCGTATGCGACCCCAACCGCGACATGGTGGCAACGAGGGTGAAGTCTGACGGCAAGATAGCCATCGACCTGCGCTATCCCTATCCGACCGTGGGCCACTGCGACGACGCATGCGACTGGACGAAGGACAAGCTTCACTCCACCACCATAGAAAAGCAGCAGGCAGGTTATGCCCTGATAAAGCGCGTGGTTGACGAATCCATATATTATGTGACGCTCCACTGGCAGGGCAGCGCCAAGCTGAAGAAGACCGGCAGAAACCGTCTGCAGCTCACTGCCGGCGGCAAGGAGTTGCAGCTCACCTGCGAATACTCTCTGCAGCCGTCGGCCGTGGAGAAGACATTCGGCGAAGTGGAAAGTGCATCAGCGCTCCATTGGCAGGAATACTGGCAGCGCGGAGCCATCGTGGACTTCTCCCGCTGCAAGGACCCTCGTGCCAAGGAGCTGGAGCGCCGCGTGGTCTTGAGCCAGTATCTGCTCGCCATCCAGGATGCAGGAGACACGCCGCCGCAGGAGACAGGACTGACATACAACTCATGGTATGGCAAGTTCCACCTCGAAATGATTCTCTGGCATCAGGCGCAGTTCGCCCTCTGGGGCCACCCCGAGCTCCTCGACCGTTCGCTCTCATGGTATTTCAAGGCCGAGCAAAACGCCCGTCGCATAGCGGAGCGACAGGGCTTCAAGGGAGTGAGATGGATGAAGATGACCGATCCGTGGGCTGGCGAAGCCCCGTCCAAGGTGGGCAGCTTCCTCATCTGGCAGCAGCCACATCTGATATATCTCGCCGAACTGCTCTACAGGGCCAACCCTTCGCCCGCCGTATTGAGGAAATATGCACGCCTCGTGGACGAGACTGCCGAGTTCATGGGCGACTTCGCCACATACGACAAGGCCAACGACCGCTACACCCTGCGTGGATGCATCGCCGCACAGGAGACTCTGCCGGCTGCAACCACCGTGAACCCGCCGTTCGAACTGAGTTATTGGCACTGTGCGCTGAACATCGCACAGCTCTGGCGTGAGCGCCTGGGGCAGAAGCGCGATGCCCATTGGGATGACATCATAAACAAGATTTCGCCCCTTGCCGACAAAGACAGTCTGTATCTCGCAGCCGAGACGCAGCCCGACACTTACTCCAACGAGAGGATGTACAGCGACCACCCTGCTGTGATGGGAGCCGTGGGACTGCTGCCGCTGAACCCGCGCCAGACCGACGTGGCTAAGATGAAGAAGACGGAGCAGTGGATATGGAAAAACTGGAAATGGGACACTTCCTGGGGATGGGACTACCCGATGATGGCAATGGGAGCCGCCCGAATGGGCGAACCGGAGAATGCCGTGGGGGCGTTGCTGATGAACGAGGTGAAGAACACATACCTTATCAGCGGCCACAACTATCAGAGTGAACGCCTGCGCCTGTATCTGCCCGGCAACGGCGGATTGCTCCTTGCCGTGGGTATGATGTGTGCCGGATGGGATGGCAGTCCGATGCCTAACCCCGGTTTCCCCGACGACGGCAACTGGGACGTGAGATGGGAAGGACTCAAGCCGCTGCCATAATCCGCAGTGCAACATTATAAAACCTATACATCGCCGCGAGGTCATGCTCAGACATGACTTCGCGGCGATATTTATATACAAGCCCCTGCCGATATTCCGCATGCTCTTCGGGGCATGACAAAGCAGCGCTTCCCGCCACAAGAGGCATTGCCCGAAACCTGATTTCTATCTGGGCATTGCAGTAAAGAGGGCTACGGGTTGCATGGAAGAGGTCACAAACTGTAGGAAAGAAGGCAAAAAGTTGTAGGATGAAGCGCTACAGACCATTGGATAAAGCACATAAAAAAGCCGCATGTCCACGACATGCGGCTTTTTATGGATTGAAGAGTCAACGAGTTGACCAGGAGGGTTACCCTTATAAAGGCAGATTATAAACCATACTAAGAAAAAGAAATCTTCTTGTCTACTCGTTGCTCGTTTACTCGTTTACTTGTCAACTTGTCAGTCAACTCGTTTACTTGTTAACTTGTTTACTTTACATAGAACTCGTTCTGCTTGATTACGCTCGGGTTCTGGTCAACCACCTTCTGAGGTATCGGCAGCAGATAGATCGGTGTGTTAATGTGCTTTTCGCAGTTCTTCATCACCTCAGCAGCAGTGCCGAGACGCTGGAGAACGAACCAGCGCTGGAACTCCATGCCGAACTCTACCTGATATTCATGCTGCAGGGCGAGTGTGATGTTGTTGTACTGTGCAGGATAGCCTGCCTCGCCATAGCGTGGGAGACCTGCGCGGTCGCGCACCTCGTTGAGGTATTTAGCATCGCCTGTTGCCTCGGTGAGCATCAGCAATACGTCGGCATAGCGCAGTACGATGAAGTTGTTGCGTGCAAGCTCACGCAGCTTGTCAACCTTTGCCTCAGAATCCTTCCACTTCACGCAGTAGCGTGTAGGAACGAACTCACCCTTAGATGTGTGATAACCGTCGGCTATCGTTGCATCGCGGCGTGGGTCGCCAGCCTCGAATGCGTTCCAGAGGTCGTCTGTCACCTGGTTCTCACCAGCTCCCCATGCCGTCACGATACGGTTGTCGAGCGGTGTGAACATTGCCCAGTACTGGCTGTATGGCTGGCTTGAAGAAGAAGTCTCGGCAAACTGGATCTCGAAGATAGACTCTTTGCAGTTCTTGTTCGTTATGCCCCAGAGCTTCGAGTAGTCGCTCTCGAGTGAGAACTTGCCGTATTCCTTGAGCAGCCATGTCTTTGCCTCTTCCTTGTTGCCCATTGTGAGGTATACCTTACCGAGCAATACGTTTGCGGCATCGCTTGTGGCGGCTCCCTTGAAGCGCTCGGCTGATTTAGCCGGAAGCACTGCCGAAGCATCCTTCAGGTCCTGGATGATCTGTGCATATACCTGGTCTTTAGGAGCACGGGCATAGGTGTAAGCCTCTGCTGTGGTGACAGGCTTGATGATCAATGGTACATCGCCCCAGGCGCGGACCATATCGAAATAGTAGAACGCACGCATGAACTTTGCCTCGCCCACGAGCTGCTCAGCTCCGGCCACGCCGGCACCCTTGGAGATAATGGTGTTGAGGCGGAAGATAGCCTTGTAGTATGTCTCCCACCATTCCTCAACGAGGGTGTTTGTGGTTACGAGGTTGCTGTGCTTGTCAAGGGCGTCGTAGTCGGCTGAGTTTCCTGCCGTATTGGTGTTATACGCATTGTCCGACATCAGTTCGCCGTAGAACGAAGGCAGTCCCTCCGGATCCCATATATCATAAAGGGTGGAATATGCACCGACCATTGCCGACTCCATGTCCTTCTTTGTCTTGTAGAAGGTACCCTCGTTGGCATCAGAAGGCGGTGTCAGATCGAGGAAATCGCTACATCCAGTAGTGGTGAATGCAAGAGCGGCCACTAAAAAATATGATAATTTTTTCATTGTCTTCAGTTTTTTAAAAATTACTCTTGATGTTACGTTTTAGAAACCAATATTTACACCGAATGTGCATGTGAACGGATTAGGATATGCTCCATAGTCGTAACCTACACGATAACCAGTCTGGAAGGTTGAACCTTCTGGGTCATAGTTTGAGTAGTCAGAGAATACATGTACGTTCTCCATGTTTACATAGAGCTTCAGTGAGTTCATGCCGATATGCTTCACCCAGTTTGCAGGGAAGTTGTAGCCCAGACGGATGTTCTTGATACGTACGAACGAACCGTCTTCTACCCACATTGATGATGAGCTTGACTCGATGGTGTTAGGCGATGTACGTGGTTTCGGAGTCATTCCGTCGCCTGGTTCAGCGTCGCTTACCCAGAAATTGCTGCGGTTTGCATAGAGGTTACGTGCTCCGTTGTAGAAGCCGAGGAAGCGGGCGTTCTGGTTCATGATCTCGTTGCCGTGTGTACCGGTGAGCATGAATGAGAACTCGAATCCCTTGTATGAGATGTTGTTTGTCAAACCCCATGTGAAGTCCGGCTGGTAGTTTCCGAGGATGGTACGGTCGTCGGCAGTGATCTTGCCGTCGCCGGTCTTGTCCCATACCTTAGGGTCACCAGGCTCTGCACCTGCATACTTTGCCACGTTCGGGTCGTTGATTTCAGCAGTGCTGTATACGCCGGTCACCTTGTAGCCGTAGTAGTTTCCTACAGGCTGGCCCACCTCTGTGCGTGAGATTGCGGAGTTGGTGTTCACCTCGATAGGTGCGTTGTTGTTGCCGAGCTTCAACACCTTGTTGCGGTTTGCAGAGATATTGAAGTCTGTTGTCCACATGAAGTCCTTGTTGCGGATGTTCACCGAACCGATGTTAAGTTCGAAACCGAGGTTTCTTACCGAACCGATGTTCATCTGAGACTCTGTGAAACCTGTCAGTACAGGTACCGGAACCTTCAGAAGCATGTCGGTGGTCTTAGAGTAGTAGTAGTCGAAACCGATGTTCAGACGGCTGCCGAAGAGGTTGGCGTCGAATCCTAAGTCATACTGTCCTGTCTTCTCCCACTTCAGGTTCTTCGAAGGCATAGTGTTCGTGTAGAGACCGTTGGTGAGCTTGCCGTTAACTGCATAAGTGGCATAGTTCAGGAGGGCGATTGAAGCGTAGTCGGAAATCTGGTTGTTACCAGTCACACCGTAGCTTGCACGGATCTTCAGGTTGTCGAGCCAGCCGCGTGTAGACTTCATGAAGTTTTCCTCAGAGATACGCCATGCAGCGGAAACTGAAGGGAAGTAACCCCAACGGTTGTCCTCACCGAAGCGTGAGCAACCGTCTGCACGGATAGAAGCGCTTGCCAGGTATTTGCCCTTATAGGCGTATGTAGCACGGGCGAGGTATGAAATCAGCGCCCACTCAGACTTGAGTGTAGAGCCCTTCTGTGATGTACTTGCATTGAGGGTGTGTACGAGGTCGTTAGGGAATCCTGTACCGGTCATCGTAGAGAACGAAGTAACCTGGTCCTGCATTGTGTATCCCACGAGAGCTGTAACGTTGTGGTCCTCGTTGAAAGTCTTGTTGTAGTTCAGGGTGTTCTCCCAAACCCAGTTGTCAACGCGGCGTGTAGCGAAGGTTCCTGTAGCGGCAACCCAACCGGAGTAGCCCCAGTTCTGACCTTCGTTCCAGTAGTATTCAAAGTGTGAGTCAGAGGTGTTGAGACCTGCTGTTGTCTTGAATGTCAGTCCGTCGATGATCTTGTATTCACCGAATACAGAGCCGAGGAAGTTGTCTGCCTTGTTCTTCTTTGAAGCTTCCTTTGTGAGAGAATACGGATGCCAGAGCTGGAAGCCGTATTTCACGAATGTGTTCCAGATTGAAGATGGGTCCTTGAATCCCAGTGAACCAGTCTCCACATATAGCGGGAAGATAGGGTCGCTCTGGCAGGCAAGGCTGACTACGTCTGATTTTCCTGCCAGTCCCTGTGGTGAGTCTGATGAACGGGTGAAGTTCACCTTCATGCCGATAGAGAGGCGGTTGTTGATCTTGTGGTTGAGGTTGGTGCGGGCAGAAAGGCGGTTGTAGTCGTTTGTGATTACCACTCCCTTTTGGTTCAGATAGCCGAGAGAAACCATGAACTGTGTCTTCTCTGTACCACCCGATACAGAACCCTGCACGTTGTGGCTGATACCTGTGCGATAAAGCACGTCCTGCCAGTCTGTTCCGTTGCCGATGCGGTTGATCCATTCCTGGTCGGAGAACTCCGAAGGCACGATGTGCTTGGCCGGCTGCGGAGTGAAGTTAGGGTTCTTGGCGTAGTCTGTGGCATACTGGTTCTCGCGGGCTGCAGTCTCATAGCGCATCCACTGCTTGGCGTCCATCATGTCAATCTTGCGGTTCACGCGTGAGAAGCCGAGCTCATAGGATACGTCAACCTTTGTCTTGCCTGCCTTACCCTGCTTTGTGGTGATGAGCACAACACCGTTTGCACCACGCGAACCGTAGATGGCTGCTGATGCGGCGTCCTTCAACACCTCGATAGACTCGATGTCGTTAGGGTTGATGTTGTTCAGAGGGTTGTGGTTGGAATACTGCAGGCTACCGCCGTTTGTACCGCTGCCCGAGTCTGTGTCATCCTCCAATGGCACACCGTCGATAACGTAGAGCGGAGTGGTTCCGGCATTGATAGAGGTTGCACCACGCACCTTCACTGTAGGCGCCATACCAGGAGCTCCCTGAGACTGGGTGATCTGCACACCGGACACCTGACCTGCCATAGACTGCAGGGCGTTTCCGAAGGAACGGTCCTTCAGCTTGTCTGCGCCGATTGCGCTGACAGCGCCGGTGAGGTCGCGCTTCTTCACCGTACCGTAACCTACTGCCACCACCTCGTCGAGCATCTCAGAATCCTCGTCGAGCTTGATCACCATCGGTTTGTCGGATGACTTGAAGGTCTTTGACTTGAAGCCTACGTAAGTCACTTCGATTGTCTTTCCGGCATCTGCCGTAAAGGAGAAATTACCGTCAATGTCAGTGATGACGCCCGTAGATGAGCCTTTCACCACCACACTTGCTCAGATAATCGGCTGACCGTTGGAGTCAACCACTTTACCGGTTACTTTCTGCTGCGCACTTGCGAATGCGGAGATTCCAAGGAAACAGCAGAACAACAACAATTTCGTCAGAAATTCGCTCCCCCAGATATGGGAGAATTTGCTTCTTTGATTTTTCATTGAACAATAGTTGTTAGGTTGTTATTAGATATGTTAATTAAGTAATTGCTACACCTTTATATATACGTGCACCGTCCTTTTTATATTTTGATGCCATGCTCGCCAAAAAACATCGTATGCTTGTTTTCACATAGTCTGTAAGATTCCGGTCCGCATGCCAAGACGTTCCAACAGCTTAATAGTTTGATTTGTTGGCAAATTTACATATTTTATTTGATTTGCGCAAACGTTTTCAGAGACAACCCGACAATGCGGTTTATGGCTTTTTCTGTATAATTCATTAATTGTTAGGGAGATACGGGGATCGTTCAAATTGACACCTATCAATAATTATAGGTGTTTTGTCATTTAACAAAGGTTTTAATATAAGGCAATATGTTAAAGAAAAGTATTTTTGTCCGTTTTATTTTATCTTCAACCAAAGTATCTACACCCAGAAGTGTTCTTGTCAGGAATTGAAGTTTTGCAATCTTCCCCTATATTATATATAAGGTGAAGCAGGTTCTGCGTATGCGTGAAAACAGAAAAAGGCAGCGCATCAAATATTGTGGATGCGTTGCCTTTCTGCTGTTTGTGCTCTGGTTTTAGTTATGCAAAGAGGCGTCAGTTGTTGCCTCCGTTACCGAAAATCAATGGGAAATGGTTCTTGATGAATATATTGCCGTCCATACTCAGCTTTAGTCCGCCTTCGGCTTCTGTCTTCACCCTGAAATTATCGCTTGGTATATAGAACCCTTTCTTGTTCCCGTTCGCAACAAGTTCAAACACATATCCATTAAGAATACCGAAAGTCAATTTGTATTTTCCGTCATTCGATTGAACGGTATATGGCAGTTCGCTACCTTTATAGGTATAGTGGCCCTTGTCGAATGCAACGGCGAATTTCTCATCCCCGTTTATTATTCCTACTGTCACATTACCATTGTCGTCAACAAACATCAAGACTGCATCATTGAATTTGTTTCCGCCATTCATGACTGCACCGGAGGTTGTATAAATCTGTGGTGCTTGTGCAAACAGGCTTGATGCTCCGAGTATGAGCATCAATACGGTTGTAAGGATTGTTTTCATAATTCTTTTACCTTTATGTTAATAAATACGCCACAAAGATATGAAAAAATGATATGGCTTCAAAGCTATAAGCCCCAAAAAATGAAGAATTAAGAATGAAGAAACGAAGTTCGGCGGCCGAAGGGAAAGCCAA
>ULRN01024192.1_pt1 | contig 13390 bp, 6 predicted proteins | sample 1955461 | NCBI WGS metagenome assembly ULRN01 (sample SAMEA4835683, study PRJEB28245) | human gut metagenome | biome: gut microbiome; material: fecal sample | place: Denmark | collected 2008 | reverse complement strand
CCTTATTGCATAAATAAGTTCACAGGTTATTTTTACCGCTAGTTGATTTTAGGGCATAAGTTCTTTCTAGTTTCTAGGGGACAGAGAATATTCTTAATCTGTATGAATAAAATAGGAGTAAAGAGCCATGATGGCATAAGGTAAAATGAAATAAGATTAACAACAACCATAAAGAGTAAGAAAGAATGAAGAAGATAATTTTCATACTATTCTTGTTGACGATTCCGTTTCTTTTGCGAGCACAGGGTTTGTCGATCGAGGGTAAAGGCTCTGCCATAGGAATCAAGAGCAATATCCCATATTGGGCTACCGCTACCTTTAACTTGGGTGTGGAGGTTTATCTCGCTCGTCATTGGACATTAGATTTAGAGGCGGGTCTGAATCCATTCAGCGGCAAGAACGATGATGGGAGTTATGGTCGCTCACTGAAGCATTTGCGTCTGCACCCGGAGTTGAGGTATTGGTTTTGCGAGACGTTTAACGGCCATTTCCTCGGTGTGCATACTCCGTACCTATTATATAATGTAGCCGATATCAAATGGCTGGGTACAGAGGGCGAGCGTCACCAGGGATGGGGCGCGGGAGCTGGTGTCAGTTATGGATACTCTTGGCTGCTGTCTCGCCATTGGAACTTAGAGGCCACGGTGGGCGTGGGTTATCTGTTCTTGAAGTCGGATAAGTATCCCTGTGCGAATTGCGGCCGCAAGCAAGAAGGGATCAAGAAGCATTACTTCGGGCCTACGCAGGCGGCGATCAATCTCATTTACCAATTTTAAATCGATGGAGGACTGAAAAATGAAGAATCTACAAGGATGGATGATACTTGGGATCGCCTGTTTGGCCGGTTGTGTGGGTACTACGATTCCCGTACAGGCGCAGCAGACGGCTACCGCCATCGTCGTGAAGGAGCGGTTGGTGGAGCATGTGGGCGATCGCTTGATAATTGATATGAAACTAACGCTGGACGAGTTGTCGCTACCGGCCAACCGGAGTTTGGTCTGTACGCCGCTGATCGAGCGGGGCGATAGCGTAAGGGCTTTGCCTCCCGTGATCGTGAACGGGCGCAACCGCCAGATCCAGTACGAGCGATCCAAGCGTGACGCGACGGCGAACGGGGAGTTTGTCTTACGCCGTTACAATGGGAAGGAGCAGGTGGTGGATTACCATGCCTCTATTCCTTTCGCCAAGTGGATGGAGCGTTCGGAGGTGTCGCTGGTAGCCGATTTTTGCGGTTGCGGCTGGGAGGCGTTGAGCAATGACAAGTCGCCGCTTTTCCCGATCCGGATCGCCGAGCCGGTGGTATTACGCCCATTATTGGCATACGTCACGCCGGAGGCGGAGCGGGTGAAAGAGCGTGTGAAGGAGGGAAGTGCCTTCCTCGACTTCCCGGTGAACCGCACGGAGATCTATCCCGAGTATCGCGACAATCCTTCGGAGTTGCGCAAGATCCTCGAGACCGTCTCGTCGGTGAAGGAGGATCCTTACGCTACCATCACGGAGGTATATATCAAGGGTTTCGCCTCGCCGGAGGGTACCTATAAGCATAACACTTACCTGGCCGAGCACCGTGCGAAGGCGTTGATCGAGTACGTGAAGAGCCTTTACCACTTCGAGCAGGCCCGTTTCACGGTAGATTTCGAGCCGGAGGACTGGGCCGGATTGGAGAAACGGGTGGAGAACTCCTCGCTTGCGGACAAGGAGGAGCTGCTGGCCATCATCCGTGCGGACGAGCCGAAGGATTACGACCGCCGCGAGGCGAAGCTGAAGGCGTTGAACGGGGGAGCCTCATATCGGGTACTCTTGCGTGATATTTATCCCGCCTTGCGCCATTCGGATTATGCGGTGCGCTACACGATCCGTTCGTTTACGGTGGAGGAGGCCCGTGAGCTGATCTATTCGGACCCTAGGCAGTTGAGCCTGAACGAGATGTTTCAGGTGGCGCAGACGATGGAACCGGGTAGCGACGCTTACCGCGAGGTGTTCGAGATTGCCGTGCGTATGTATCCGGAGGATCCGGTGTCGAACCTGAACGCCGCCCTTACGGCGATCGACGCAGGTCGCTTGGAATCGGCTCGTCGTTATTTGGCGAAGACTTCCGATTCCGCGGAGCGTACCTTGGCGGAGGCGGCCATCGCTATGCTGGAGAACCGCTTGGACGAGGCGGAGGCCCTGCTGGGCAAGTTGTCGGGCAATCCGGCCGTAGCCTCACAGGTGGAGGAGAACTTGAGGCAGATCGCTGCGAAGCGGCAAGAGTAAAAACAGGATAAGATAACAAACAAAAATTTTAATATTATGAAAAAGAAAAAATGGTACGTAGCGATGGCAACGGCGCTTTTATTGGCGACCGGTTGTTCCGATGATCTCGACAACGGAAAAAATAACATCGGAGCGGAAGAGGATGGAGAGAAGGTCTATATGACGGTGAACGTCTCTACGGTTTCGCAAGGAACGCTGACGAAAGCAGATCCTACTCCTTCTACTCCTAATCCGGGGGGAGCCGGTTGGGGCGAAGATGGTAATGGTTCTCTTGGTGAGCTTTCCGGCTCTAAAGAGGGTATGGTATATGATGTTAATATATTTTTGGTGCCAACAGATGAAACGTCTTTGACATCTAACAATCAACTGAAGTTACTAAATACTGACAATGGTAATATACAGATCGCAGGCCAAGGTTATTATTCGAATCTGGAAGGTATTGATGCGAGTTTAGGTGGAACTGAGCCTGGTCATGGTGACGGAAAGGTTACGATGAAAGTAACCATGAAGAATCCTCTGACACAAACGAAGAGCAATTATCAGGTATTTGCTGTTATTAATGCGGGAGGAAGGTTGACCGGTATTAGTACGTTGGCAGACTTGCGCGATAGAGTTGCCGCAAACGATAGGGCATTGTGGACTCCTGCTAGTAATATGGCGGATTACCATCATTTTGTAATGTCTACACATAAGATGATAAGTGGTGCTACTCCTTCTAACGGCAGTTCTATCGTTGAACTTTCTGCTGCGAATATGGATGAGACAAATCCGGCTCCGACAACGGTGTTCGTGGAACGTTTAGCCGCTCGTATTGATTTGGCATACTCCTCAAATTTAGATCTGACTAATATACCGGGAACTTCTCCTGTAAAGGACAAGGGTACGTTTGCGTTGAAGAGGTATAAGGTTGTGAATCAGTGGAAGGGCGAGAGTTATCTTTTTAAACAAGTCTCTCCTACGGTACAGAGTAACTATGGTGCTAGTGCGGTATTGCCAGCAACGGGAACTCGGTATGATCTCAACGATCCTGTTCGATATTTAGGTGATGAGAAATGGATGTGGACGAATAGTGAGACTGGTGCCGGATCGTACAATTATGTGTTAGATCCGAAGATCCGGGAAAAGAAATTGCCGGTAGGGGAAAGTTCTTCTTGGGATCAATTTAAAGATTCATATGTCAATTATTTTAATCCGAGCAATTCAACTGATCTGAATAACTTGGATAAGATGGTGTCTATGCCTACTTCCGGATTAAGTTATACACAGGGAGTAAATGGTGAAAATCGGACATATTACCCGGTTGTCTATACCAAGGAAAATACGTTGGATCTGAACTCGCAGGTACATGGCTATACTACCGGTGTAATCTTCGAGTCTGAATTTACTCCGAATGACGACTTTAAGGTGAGTTTCTATGAGGATGGGGAGATCAAGTCTGTGAGTTTGCCTAATAATGATAAAACGTTCCTTTCCGCAGCTCATTATAATAATAATGGTTCTGTATCGCGTCTTGTTTATAAAGACGTGAAAAGCGTTGCCGCCTGTGCGTTCAATTTGGTAGACGACAAGAGTAATTTATTGAAAGGCTTTATGGATGGTTGGAAAGATATAACTCCAAATATTGATGAAGTGAAGAATGCGATTCAAGGTATGTCTTCCCAAAATGGATTAGAAAGCGCGTTTAAGGAATATTTGGATGGGATTTTGGCTGATAATGCTACTCTTGATGAGAATCTTAAACAGAAATTGACTTATGCGGCTTTTAGAGAGCAAGTTTCGCATCTTCCTTCTAATATTACCCCTGTATCTCAATTCAGCTCAGAGCAGATCGGCAATTTATACCAATACTATAATGTTTCCCTATACAAAAGCGGAAGAAGCTACCACAAGTTCTGGATCCGTCATGATGATAACGGAAACGATGGTCTGATGGGCGTGATGGAATTCTGTATCGTACGCAATAACGTGTACCAGCTGTATGTGAAAGGTATTCGCGGCTTGGGCGATCCGTTACCTTATACCCCGGGTAAGGATGATCCCGGTACGCCGGATGAGAGTGATGATGTCACTATCGACGTCACCATCTACGTAAAGGATTGGGTAAAACGTACGAACAAAGACATTATCCTATAACCCTACCCTTCGGGGGATTCCTGCGATGGGCATTGTAAGCTCCTTACGATGCCCATCCAAGCCACCTTACGATGCCCATCATAAGAACCTTATAATGGGCATCATGGTTTACCTCCATCTCCGGTAGTACGGGCGGAGGATTACTGTGTATCTTAATAAAATGATTATGAACCGTTTATTTCATACCTGCAAACAGTTGATTGGCGTAGCTGCCTTGTCCGTGGGGCTATACGCTTGCGATTGGATACATGATGACTCGCTGCCGCTTTGCGAGTTCCGGCTGTATTTCAAGTACGACTATAATATGAAATTCGCCGACGCTTTCCAGCATGAGGTAGACTTCGTTACGCTCTTCTTCTGCGACCAAGAAGGAAACTTCCTCTTCCAGCGGCGGATCGAGAAAAGCGAGCTGGACGAGCGGAACTCCATCGCCCTCGACATGGAGCCGGGTACCTATCAGGTAGTCACTTGGGCCGGGCTGGACAATGGCAGTTACGCATGGAACGATCCTGCCGAGGGGTCGCGGGCTGTCGAGAGGGCGCAAGACGTCAAGGTACGTACCCTCCGTGAGGACGATACGACACAGCCCAACGAGCTACACCCGCTTTGGCACAGCCTCGATACCTTCACCGTGACGCGTGACATGCCCGAGGCCGACACCATCTCGCTCGCCAAGAATACCAACAAGCTGCGTGTCGTGTTGCAAAACGTGATGGGCGAGGACATGGACGTGAATAACTTCTCCTTCCAGATCGTGGCCGACAATGGGTATATGGATTATGACAATTCCCTGCTGCAAGATCCCACCATCCACTACCTGCCTTATTATACGGAGAACGTGGAGTTGGGAGCCGACCCGACCCCCGGCGCTACCGTAGGCGGGCAATACGTGGCCGTGGCCGAGATGAACACCATGCGTCTGATGGCGGGCCGCAACTACCGCCTCATCATCCGTCACCACGGATGGGAGAAAGACGTGCTGAACGTGAATCTCAACGATTACCTTCTTCTCACCAAGATGGAGGGGCATCGTATCTCCCAGCAGGAATATCTGGACCGGCAGGATGAGTACTCGATCATCTTCTTCCTTACGCCGAAGGTATGCCCCGATTGTCCGGATAAGCCTACGCCTCCTGACCCACCGGGACCGGATAATCCTGACAACCCTGACAATCCGAATAACCCGGATAACCCCGATGGCCCTGATCCGGAAGATCCTACGATCGTGGGGTACGCCTGCTTCAAGATACAGGTGAAGGATTGGGTGATTCGTATCAACGATGGCATATTGTAAACTGAGATTTATTAAATATCGCTAATGATGAGACGCTATACCATATATAACTTATTGACGGCGGTCGTCTCCGGCCTTTGCCTTTGTGGGCTTTTTACGGCCTGCGGCGAAGACCGGGGTGGCGATTTCCCGGATGACGACCCGAACCATTGTGTCGTAACCATCACTTTGCGGACTTCCCGCTCGGTACGACCGCCGCAGACGAAGGCCGGCGAGACAATTACTTGGGAAAATGATGATGAATACGAGCGAGACATCACGGACTGGCTGGTGGTAGCCTATGATGAGAATGCGGATTTAGCTGGATATACATCCAGTAATGGTACGTGGAATTCAAATAATAATGATGATTCTAGTACTACGGTGAAGATGCAGTTACCCCTCGGCAAATACTCTTTTTATGCGTTTGCCAACTTAGAGTCGTTGGATGAAGGTGCATCGTTATATGATAAAATTATTGGAGCCCATTCCTTGTCAGAACTGTCGGAGGTGAAGATTTTGGACTCGGGCGAGAGTATCGATAGGAGGAATGCAGTGCCGGGTAAATTCGGAGGCGAAGAAAACTCTCGAAAGCGCATCCCCATGAGCAGCTACGTCCAAGAGTATACACTGCAATCCGCTCCGGCAGACAACAAACTCGAGATCCCCTTGATTCGCATGATCGGCAAGGTGCAAGTGGAGATAACCAACAACTTATCCCAATCCATAACCGTAAACCAGTTGGACATCATGAACCTCCGCAAGGGAAGCCTGCCGATCTGGCTCTTGCCTTGGGGAAATGAGAATTATTTGGAGTTTAAGGATGACAAGGACTTGGAGGAGCCTTTGGCTCCATCTTTTCCGAAAGATGCAAATCCTCCTGTAGTAAGCGTAGGGGATCTTTTCTCTGAATCCATCAAACCCGGTGATAATGAAAAAGAGATACAAGCCGGACCTACAAACAGTGAGAACGATAATAAACGGAAGTATATCCGTTACATACCCGAAACCAATGCGGCGGTGGGAGCGGGCGGCGGTGGTATCCACTTAGGTGTCGAGATAGAAGGCCGTTCCCGTACGGAGCATCTTACGGGCTTCGATTTTGTACGCCGCAACGACCTGCTGGTCATCCCGGTCGTGATAACCAACATCACGACGAGATTGGAGGTCGCCGAGCAACGCCTTCCCATCGGGGTCTACCCGACAGCCTTGACTTATGGAGAGAAGACAGGCGTGCAGGTATTGGCCCCTGTAACACATATGCTACAAGCTGCCGGCGACTTGTCGATCCGCTTCGCAATATCCCAGATAGATGGAGTGACGAGAGATTTCACGATCAAGGGCTACCAAGCCGGTGAGGATGGGAGCGTTGTACAAGGAGAGAAATTCAGTTTCATCAACTGGAAGAAGAACGACCAAGAAGGGGGCGTACCGCTAATCACATCCATAAGTGTAGATGGAGAGAACTTTATAATGAATGAAGGGGACATAAACATCCCCCAAACAACGCTTACGCTGGCTGATAACGGATCAAAAAAGGGTGGTTCCTTCACGATCCGTACCCAAGAGCTAGGCGGAAAGGCGGAGGCTACGATCATCCTCACGCTCGTGGTAAACTATAACGTGGATGGGGAGAAGCAAGAAATGCAAATCCCTTACACCATCAAGATCAGAAACTACAAAGAACAACAACCATAAATATAACAACAACCTAAGAAAGGAGGAACTGACGGATGAAACCATCAATCAACCTACGATATAAATCCCTGTTATTAACTTGCTTGCTGATCCTGTCCGCCGGTGCGGTTGCGCCGATATGGGGGCAGACGTACACAATCAATTATAAGAATGGTTCACCCCAAACCGGTATTACCGAACGTGTGGATACGGTGTATGTGGCGAACGGGGTAGCGAGGGAGCTGTTTATTCCGGAGTTGAGGTATAATGGGGATGACCGTTATCGGTGGTATGTCCGTTGGTATATGGTAAATGAACAAGGTGAAATGCAGGATATTAGTGGTGATAATTTACAAAATGTGGCTGTTAGGTTTGATAGTACTGATAATCCACCACAGCCAGGAGGTTCTGTTCAATCGGGTGACTATTATTCTGCTTGTCTGAATAAAACCGTTGATAATAAATCTCTTTTCATATATTATCCACTTTATACTGGTTCTAATTATAGTGTCAATTGTGCGGGCGCATCTACTGTTAAGTATAAAGTCTCTAAGGTAGAGCCTGGTATTACGGTAGTTTGTGATGTGAGTTTGAATAAGGATTATGTAAATAATGGAACAACTATAACGGAACCAACCCTTTCTGTTCGCTATAAGTTTGTCATCCGTCCGGCAAGTGAGATCGCTAAACGCATTGCTGAATCAGGAGCAGATTCTGACACACCATTTATTCAACAAAATATTACCACTTCCGGAGGTGGATTGCCTGTGAATGTACAAATGGACGCAACCGCTGATAATTTCGCATGGTATAAGAATGTAAATGAAATCACGGAAGGAAAGAACTTTTATTATAAAATCAATGATGGTGAAGAGTCCGTGTTAACCCCCTTTGTTCGCTTAGTTACAATCCCGCAAGTTACAACAATTACTACCGTGGATATTTGGGCGAAAGATAAGGACGGCAATAAGAGTCCTCTGCTGGCAAGATATACAATAACCCCTGGACAGGGTTTTGGTTTTATGCTGGACACAGAGATAGATGCAGCACGGAAAAATGGGACCTTGGACCCAAGGCGAGATCCGGATGCCTATACTGAATTGTATACAAGGATTGGTTTTATCAACTTTGATAGGAACGATACGATACTTGCTACAAGTTTAACAACCGAAAATAACATCTCAAAAATAGGTTTTCCTGCTGGAAGTGATGGTGAAGGTAAATGGTTGGCTGCTGATGCAACAGGGTATGCACCTTTTGATTATAATAAGATTATAAATCATCAAACATCTTTTTTTAAAAACATACAGACTTTGCAAAACCAATATGGATTGTTTCGTACAGCGCAGGTTGATGGTATATCGACAAATACAGAATCATATGACGGATTGACGTATAATTGGTTCACGAAGAAGCAGAGTAACAATGATTCGCCTGCGATTTATGACCGAACCTATTATAATACGAATCAAGATTCATTAGGCTATTTCTTTTACGTGGATGCGGCGAACTTGCCGGGGCGTTTGGTGAAAATTAAATTGGACGGCGAAGTGTGCCAACATACTGCGCTTTTGGTGAACTTTTGGGTGAATGATATGACAACATGGCAGGACACTGAAATAGATGGGCGACCTCTTCCTCCCAATATCAATATGTTTTTGATCGGTAAGGATGCTGACGGAAAAGAAACGATCTTGCACCGTTTTACCTCGGGAGATGCGCTTACAGATTATACAGCGACATCTGGCGGGAGACCGGCCAATAAAAACATTGGTAAATGGCAGCAATTAATGTATACCTTTACATTGTCTCAATCGTTTGATGCTTATAAGGAGTATTATTTGGAGGTGCAAAACAACACCGCCCATGCGTACGGTGCGGATTACGCTATCGACGGCTTGCGTATCTACCGTACCAAGCCCAAGATCGACGTAAAGCGAGTAGACGTGTGCTCTTCTGCCAACTTGACCGTTGCCACGGATTACGAACTTCTGCTCAAGAATATGGGTTGGAGCATTAATCCGAATGTATTGTCCGATCTGAATATGGGGAATAAAATAACGGAAGATTCAAAGCATATATGGAAATACCGCTATGGTTTGATGGGTGGAGATCCAAAGGAAAGGGAAAATCATCTTAATCCTACGATCGGAAACGTTTATATTGGAGCTACCGATAAAAGGGAAACCGGAGCTATAGATAAACCAGACGATTGGATTACATTAAATACGGATTTGAAGGATTATAGTAATGAGCGCTATAACAACCGAAGCAAGGTGTATCGTATTATCGTTCCGACTGAAGATGGGTTAAAGCATCTAGGATTTGAGAATCTGACAAATTATGAAACTGCGATGCGACGACAGATTGTCGTAAACCTGCGTATGATCAATGATTTCTTATATGATGCAGCTGAGCAAGGAGTTTGGGATAAGGACATAGAAGAGGGTGCCCAAAAAACAAATGGGGATCCGTTCCCGAAAGATGAGTATATCGCATATTTGAAACAAAATTTAGGAAAGCTTTGTGGTAAATCAGACTCAGAATGGGACTATAACATTCCTGATCCGCAAACAATAGGGGACCAGATAGATAGAATAATGGATGATGGATATGACGATATATACGAAGAACTGATACGAGCCGTTTGTTCGGTAATGGGTATTTCTCGTCCTCGTGTGCCTTGGTGGGATGGGGAAGATTCAAACATCATCCATTTAAGTGCCATTGATGTGAACAAGACGGAGCTGAAATATAAAGGTGAGAAACCTTACGGAAGCGGGACGAAGGTAGAGCCTGCCTCCGGTAAGTATGATGTGGTGATCTTTAGTGCGGCCGCGACAGTTACTAGCGATAAAGTCGTGGATTTCCCGAATGCCTCTGCGGGAAGTAGTTTCCAAGATCCTTGCTTGCTGACCACCCCTTTCACCGTACTCCCTTCCTTCACGGTCGTAGCGAATACCAAAAGTAATTTGCCGGAAGGCATGATCGCTTGCGAGGGACGGATCAGTCAGATTGAGGAAGCGACCGTATGGGTTGAAGACTTAGATGATGACCAAAATCCGACAGGGGAACTGAATAAGTTTGAAGAGATCGAAGCTTTCAAGGGTTATTCATATACGTTCGATTGGTTCTTGGGCGACTCGCTGGAATTTGCGTCGTTCAATGAGAGGCATGGGGAATCATTAGATGGGATATTGAGCTCTTATAGAAATCAACTTTCTGATAAGGAGAATGCCTTGCCTTTCCCGGCGGAAGCTTTGATTGAGTATTGTAAAAACGAATATAAAGATAAGCCTGCTTTAATTGAGGAATTGAAGACATTGCTCTTAGGTGATGTGGACACAGAGCCGAAATTAGTGATTGGCGGGGAGTTTGGATATGCGGAATTCCGTTGGGTAAAAAAAGTGGTAGCGATTCCTTATCTGCCAAAGAGTATTACTGAGGACGATCGACGCGAGTGGCTTTTCTGCGAAAAACCTCAGGAAAAAACATTGGAAGCCGCTCCCGCCCCGACATTGTTAGCCGGTTTCCCGGATGTGGAGTACCCGGAAGATATGGAGCATTATCCCAATGTGCCCCTGCGTATCGGCTTGCCGAATATCGTGGAGAGAAGCATAACCAATATTCCTATTCAAGGAAGAGGCTTGACAATGGGTATGGAAGGATCTGACCAATTGGGTAAACCTAACGGTAACGCTACGACTATATTCTTGCGGCAAGGACAGACTTATATAGAGGTAGGTAATTTGACGGCTTTGTCTGCGAAAGCGGAAAGTGGAAATGATAATGGCGGCGGATTATTCTCGATGACCTTTAAGGAGGATGCTTATAAAGAATTTGCCGAAGGCCAAATCTATTCACTTTATATTCCATTCGGTGAATATAAGAATGAAAATTTCGTAGAAGGCTCTTGCGAGGGATACGCCACCTTGCTTGTCAAGATCGTACCGGAGTATCTGACTTGGAAGGGTACAAACACGGGCGAGAACGCTGAGGCTTGGTATAATGACAAGAACTGGAAGCAGTCCACGAAAGGGGAATTGTATATAGATCAAACGGGAGTAAGCGAAGAGGATGCCAATGGTAACGATGATGTGACCGCCGCCTTCGCCCCGCTTCATTTCACCCGTATCACGATCCCGGAAGGGCAGACGCTGGAATTGGAAGACTTGAAAGAGGATAAGAATTTACTACAAGGAATTGATACGACATCTAAAACAAAGGCTACCCAATATATCCAATACGATATGGCGGTAAATAAGAATGATAAAGGACTTATCGTAGTTCCGTACTATATAAATAAGGTAAAGGCCATCTATTTCAAACCCGAGGCGCAGTTACGCCGTCAGCAACTCCTGACGTACGACACCGCCCGTGTGGAATTCGAAATGACACCTGACGTTAAGTATTGGATGGCATCTCCCCTGCAAAGCGTATTCGCCGGCGATATGTACACTGTGAAGAACACGGGCCGTCAGAATACCTATGCTTTCGCCGATATCACCTACAACACGGTCAACAACGACCGCCAAGCTCCTGCCTTCTACCAGAAAGCTTGGGACAAGGCGATCACGATGTACGTGCCGGAGAGTGAGGTAGATCCGAATCCTAGTACGGTTCCCGGTCCAATTTATCCGGAAGGTGGTTTAACCCCCAAGATTTACGAGGTAGTCCAATCCAACTGGAGCCGTGAATACAACGATGTGAACGTGCCGTATGCCTTGGGAAAGGGATTCTATGCCAGTGTAGAAGCCAAAAACGCACAGGGCTTGAATGGAAATGTCTTGGTACGTTTGCCGAAAGCGGATAAGTCTTATAGTTACGAGCCATTAACAAAGGCCATGACCGAAGCCCCGACCTTGGCAGCACGGATTAACTCCGGCAAGCTGGCAGATAAAGAGGCTATCGAGGTGGTATTGGCTGATGCGAATACGGCGAACGATTGGTGGGATACGGATAATGGAACCGTCCGTGCCATCGCCGATGGTGACGGTAAGCACTTCCTGTTGGGTAATCCGTATATGTATCCGTTGGATATCGCTCGTTTCTTGAAAGAGAATAGGACTATCTTAGCGCAAAAATATTGGACATTGGGTATGACGAATGAAGAGGGTCTTGTTGTTGGTACGCCTGATGTGGCTTGGAATGATGGAAATGCTACTTCCGGAGCCGTTATCGCCCCCATGCAAGCCTTCTTCGTAGAGCTGAAAGATACGGAAGACGCGACTCAAACGAAAGCGGAAGGTACGACAACCGATGCTGATCTGAAGATTGTTCACTTCGATCCCTCCATGATGCAAGGAGAGCCGGATAAGGTCTCTTCTTCCTTGCGTACCGCTACGGCCAAAAATCCGGTCTTGAAGCTGACTGCGGAGCGGGATGCATATCGTAGCACGGCCTTGCTGACGCGGCAGGATGATGCCACGAACAACTATGAGGCAGATAAGGATGCCGTAATCTTGCTGGATACGGAACTGGAGGAGATCCCGCAGGTGTACACCATCGCCGGGACTCGTGCCGTGGGCGTGAACGTGGCACGACGGATCGACCAGATACCTCTTGGCGTATATGCCGGCGAGGGTAAGGGCGAGGTTACACTGACGATAGAGGGTATCGGCGATTGGGCGGAGACGCTTTACCTGTACGATGCCGTGACCCGTAAAAGTACGGAGCTGTCGGGCGATACCTACACCCTGCGTCTGGACGGCAGCAGCCATGGACGTTACTTCCTAAGTGCGGGCTCGCCTACCGGTAATGAGGGGGTAGACAACGTAGAATCTATCTCTGTCTATTCCGCCGTATCGGGTAGGGTAGTGGCCAGTGCTAGCGAGGCGTTGAAGCGGATACAGGTGTTTACGCCGATGGGTCGTTTGGTACGTACCTTATATCCCGCTCGCCCGACTTATACGTTCGATCTCCCGGCAGGCATCTACATCATCCGTGCGGAGATCGCCCACGACCAAAAGACGGTGAAACTACGGGTATTATAAATAAACCCACTATAATAGACAAGGGGGTGTGTCAAAATGTACATATCCCCTTAATTGT
>ULRN01004007.1_pt1 | contig 13420 bp, 7 predicted proteins | sample 1955461 | NCBI WGS metagenome assembly ULRN01 (sample SAMEA4835683, study PRJEB28245) | human gut metagenome | biome: gut microbiome; material: fecal sample | place: Denmark | collected 2008 | reverse complement strand
AAAGTGAGGGTGTGAGGGTAAAAAAACAAAAAAAACTTTTTTCTTTTATAAAGCGTCTTTTGCCTGTTCTTGATTCACAATAGTCCGCTATTACTCTTTAAAAGCCAGACAAAATCCACTCTTCTGAAAAGACAACATCCATGCAAGTCCCAATGATTGATCTGGGTTTAGTGAGGGTAAAAAAAACGGGAGGCGGATGCTAACACTGGGAAAAATTGATTACATTTGCAGGGATAAAGAGAAACATCAAGAATCATTCCGAATGAAAACAATCCTATACCTGGCGAGACACGGGGAGACCGTGGACAACGTGAACAAGATTATGCAGGGGCAGACGCAGGGACAGCTCAACGAGAACGGCATCAATCAGGCCCGACAGCTGGCCGAGGAACTGAAGGGGAAGCACTTCGACGCCTTCGTGGCGAGCGACCTGAAGCGGTCTGTGGACACATGCCGCATCGTGGCGGAACCGCACCACGCCGAGGTGAGGACCACGCCTCTGCTGAGGGAGCGCGACTGGGGCAGCTTCACGGGGAGATACATCCCCGACCTGAAAGACGAGGTGTGGCCGGACGACATTGAGCCGCTCGACGCATTGAAGGAAAGGTCAAGGAAATTTCTGGAGTTCATACGCAGGGAATATCCCGGCAAGACGGTGCTTGCCGTGGGCCACGGTATCACGAACAAGGCGATACAGGCAGTATACTTCAACAAGGAGATGAAGGATATACCGCGCATGACGAATGCCGAGGTGAGAATCCTCGAACTGTAGACGGACTACTTCTTGATGCAGAAGAATACCGACAGCGATACGCTGATGATAAAGAATACGGTTGCTGTCATAATGATTGTTTTTTCTGTATTGTGTATATATATTAATATGGTACAAATTTAGGCATTTTATCCTTTATGTTGTTCTATCGGCGAAGGGAAATGCTTGTTTTTTATATCTTTTTTTCATTCGGGCACCTTTTTTTCACCATATTTGCTGCATAAAAATAAAATCATGCCACTTGCCGCCGCTTCTTGTCTGCGGGGGCAAGGTTACATTACCCGTCACTCTGCGTCTTTTATCAAAGGCTCCATGATGCGGCCCCAGGCCGTTGTCATCCCAAGAAAAGAGCCGGAAAAACAGGAAACCAAAACGACAAGAAAATAATGAAGAAAATCTTTTTATCCGCTATTGCGGCCCTCATGCTGCAACCGGCCACGGGATGGGCGGGCGACATCTATGTGTCGACCTCATTCCACGAACCGGCGAACGAGGGACTGCGCTTTATCTACAGTCGCGACGGAGTGCACTGGGACAGCATCCCCGGCACATTCCTCAAACCGGAAGTGGGGACACAGAAGGTGATGAGAGACCCGTCGATAGTGAAAGGACCCGACGGCACGTTCCATTTCGTGTGGACATGCAGCTGGAAGGGCGACCGGGGATTCGGCTACTCCTCATCCAAAGACCTGATACACTGGACGCCGGAGCGCTTCATCGAAGTGATGAAGGACACGACGACCGTGAATGTATGGGCGCCGGAACTATTCTACGACGACGTGAAGAAGCAGTATATGATTATCTGGGCTTCGTGTATACCGGGAAAATTCCCCGACGTATTGGAGGAGCACAAGAACAACCACCGCCTCTATTACACCACGACGAAGGACTTCAAGACATTCTCCGAGACGAAGCTGCTCATCGACCCAGGCTTCAGCTGCATCGACGCCACGATGGTGAAGAGGGGCAAGGACGACTACGTGATGGTATTGAAGGACAACACGCGCAAGCAGCGCAACATCAAGGTGGCTTTCTCCTCGACACCCTACGGCCCGTGGAGCGAGGCATCGGAGGCATTCACCCCGATGTATTGCGAGGGACCGTCAACGGCATACGTAAACGGATGGTGGTATATATACTATGACTGGTACCGCCAGTTCATCTACGGCGCACAGCGCACGAAGGACTTCAAGCATTTCCAGGACCAGACGGGGGCGGTTTCCTTCCCCGACGGCCACAAGCACGGCACGGTGTTCATGGCACCGGAGGAGCTGGTGGACAACCTTATAAAATACAACACACGTGCCGTACACTACACAGGCAAGCAGGTTTCGCTGCCCGCACGCCACGACGGAGGGCTTTCGCCAGCAGTGGGAGTGCACAACATCCAGACGATGCGCGCCGAGAAGGGGGCGACATACAACCATCAGCCGATGATTGCCTACTGGAAGGGTAAATTCTACATGCACTATCTCACCGACCCGCGCTCTGAGCACGAGCCGCCTGGAAAGACCATGCTGCAGACATCCAAGGACGGATACACATGGACGGATCCGGTGGTGCTGTTCCCTGAATACAAGGTGCCGGACGGATTCGAGAAGCCGCAGAAATACCCGGGGATGAAAGCCAAGAACCTGATGGCCATCATGCACCAGCGTGTGGGATGGTATGTATCGAAGAAGACCGGCAAGCTCCTCGCCATGGGCAACTACGTGGTGTCGATGACACCGAAGGACAACCCCACCGACGGTAACGGCATCGGCAGGGTGATACGCGAGATAAAGGCAGACGGGACGTTCGGCCCCGTATACTTCATATACTATAACCATGGCTTCAGCGAGAAGAACACCGACTTCCCCTACTACAAGAGGGCGAAGGACAAAAGTCTGGTAAAGGCCGTGGACGAACTGCTCGCCGACCCGATGGCGCGCATGCAATGGGCTGAGGAGGCCGACCGCGGCGACGACATCCTGCCGCTGAAAACTCCCTACAAGGCTTTCTCCGGCTATACGCTGCCCGACGGATGGAAGGTGGGACTATGGAAGCACGGACTCACCACCATCAGCAACGACGGCGGCAACTCATGGCGCACTCCGGCAAAGAGGGCGCACGGATTCGTGACCTCAACAGGAAAGATATGGGGACAGAGACTGTCGGACGGCACATACGCCACGGTGTATAACCCGGCGGAATACCGCTGGCCGCTCGCCATCTCGCTGAGCAGTGACGGACTGGAATACACCACGCTGAACCTCGTGAACGGCGAAGTGACCCCGGAGCGCCACGGCGGCAACTACAAAAACTACGGCATGCAGTATACACGTGGAATCCAGGAGGGCAACGGCACTCCGGCAGACGGCAACATGTGGGTGACCTACAGCAACAACAAGGAGGACATGTGGGTGTCGAGAATCACCGTGCCCGTGCAGACCAAGGCCACTACTCACGCCGACGTTGACTTCGCCGGATATTCCAAGCTGGCCGACATGGCAGACTGGAACATCTATTCGCCGAAATGGGCTCCCGTGAGCCTCGACGGCAAATGGCTGAAGCTGGAGGACAAGGACCCCTACGACTACGCAAGAGTGGAGCGCGTGATTCCGGCAACAAAGGAGCTGACCGTGGAGTTTGACGTGATGGCCGGACAGGACAGCCACGGCGAACTCGACATCGAATTCGTGGACGACAAGGGCAACGCCTGCTCGCGCATCGTGCTCGATTCGCTGGGCGTGATGAAGGTGAAGGGCGGTCCGCGCTACGGCACCCTCGTGAAGAAATACAAGGCCGGCGAGACTTACCACGTCAAGGCAGTGCTCTCTGCCGACATGCACGCCGGAACTTATTACGTAAACGGCAAGAAAGCCGCACAGCGACAGTTTGACACCCCTGTGGAGGCAATCACGAGAGTGGTGTTCCGCACCGGTCCGCTGTTTGCCGAACCTAACAACGAGACCCCTGCCGACCAGAGCTTCGACATGCCGCGCGCTGACGAAAGCGACCCGCTGGCAGTATTCTCCATCGCCAACGTGAAGACTACTCCAAGCGATGCCGACGGACAAGCTGCGGTACTGAAGTTTGACGACTACAAACCATACGTGGACTACTTCAACGGCATGGAGGACGAGAACATCAAAAACGCCATACCCAACAGCCAAGCTGCCGAATGGATGAGCAGGAACGTGCCGCTCTTCGACTGTCCGCAGGAGAACTTCAAGGAGATGTACTACTACCGCTGGTGGACTCTGCGCAAACATATCAAGCGCACGCCCGTGGGCTACGGCATGACGGAATTCCTCGTGCAGCGCTCCTACGCCGACCGCTATAACTTGATAGCCTGCGCCATAGGCCACCACGTGATGGAGACACGCTGGCTGCGCGATTCCACATATCTCTCGCAGATTCTCAACACTTGGTATCACGGCAACAACGGCAAGGCGATGCAGAAGATGGAGAAGTTCAGCTCCTGGAACCCTGCCGCCGTATACGAGGCATACAAGGTGAACGGCAGCAGGAGCTTCCTGATGACCCTGAAGCCTTCGCTCGAAGAGGAATACGCACGCTGGCAGAACACGCACAGACTGGACAACGGTCTGTACTGGCAGGAGGACGTGCGCGACGGTATGGAGGAGAGTGCGAGCGGCGGAAGGAAGAAGAAGTTCGCCCGCCCAACAATAAACAGTTATATGTATGGCAACGCCATGGCTCTCGCCGAGATGAACAGACTCTCCGGCGACAACGCCAAGGCTGAAGGCTACTCCAAGGAGGCTGCCGGACTGAAGAAGCTCATCGAGGAGAAGCTATGGAACAAGAAGCACGAATTCTTCGAAACGCTGAAAAACGACACGGCGGCCGACGTGCGTGAGGCGATAGGCTTCATCCCATGGTATTTCAACATGCCCGATGCCAAGACATACGATGCGGCATGGAAGCAGGTGACCGACGAGAAGGGATTCGCCGCACCGTACGGACTTACCACCTGTGAGCGCCGGTCGCCGCTATTCCGCACCCACGGCACGGGGACATGCGAATGGGACGGTGCTGTATGGCCGTTCGCCACAAGCCAGACACTGACGGCGATGGGCAACTACATCAACAACTACCCCACCCCGATTCTTGGCAGTAAGGAGTTCTTCCACGACATGGAGGTGTATGTGGAGAGCCAGCACCACCGCGGCCGTCCGTATATCGGCGAATATCTCGATGAGACCAACGGCGCATGGCTCATGGGCGACCGTGAGCGCAGCCGCTACTACAACCACTCCACCTTCAACGACCTGATGATTACGGGCATCTGCGGTCTGCGTCCGCAGGCCGACGGAAGCATCATCGTCAATCCGCTCGTGCCGGAAGGCAAATGGGACTGGTTCTGTCTCGACAACGTGTCATACCACGGCCATAACCTCACCATCATCTACGACAAGACCGGCAACCACTACCGCCACGGCAAGGGTCTCGTGCTGCTCGTGGACGGAAAAAAGGTGGCTCAGAGAAGCGACCTGGGTAGACTGGAATACAAGTTTTAGAGGTTTCATAAAAGAAAACAAAGGAAATCCGAAACTTGGAAAACAATAAATCCCCGTCAAGTTAATTTAGTCTTGGCGGGGATATCTGTTAAGTCTTAAATGTTACATCTATAATCAACTTGCATATATTCATGAATCACTTAATACGGACTGTAGTCTTTATAACTCGGCCATCTTGGGTCTTGATAATGTTTAAGCCATTTACAGGATTTTTGATTTCACGTCCAGTAGCATCGTAACGTTTAATCTCTGTATAAGCTTTACTGTCATTGACACCAGCTATTCCGCTTGTCGCATTTATGACGCAAATAGCCTTATAACCTCCATCTTCGGTACTGGCAGTGATTACTGCAGAGCCATACCCCATGCATACAACAACACCATTATTTACAGTTGCAACATTGGCATCAGATGATGTCCACACAACATTCTTGTTGCTTGCATCCTCCGGCAATACGTTTGCTGTAAGCTGCACTGATTCACCTATCTCTACAAAAGATATGTCATTCCGGTCTAATGTTATACCTGTCACAGGCTGAAGCACTGTTATCAAACTTTCTGCTTTCAGATCGTTTGCCTGTGTCATGGCGATAATTTTTGTTGTTCCAGCCTTCATTCCTGTAACTTCACCTTCATTATTTACACTTGCAATATCAGCATCATCAGAATTCCATACAATAATTTTGTTGTCTGCATTATCTGGTAATACATTGGCATTGAGTGTAAAAGATTCTCCAACGTTAATAGTAGCGTCACTCTTATCGAGAGTTATTGAAGAAGGCAAAATCACATTCTTATTTGCAGTAATTATGCAGGTTGCCATATAACCTCCATCTTCAGCAACGGCTGAAATTACGGCTGTTCCATAACCTGTGCAAACAACTTTACCGTTACTTACTATAGCGACTTTTGTGTCAGATGATGCCCATGAAACATTCTTGTTGCTTGCATCTTCAGGTAAGACGTTAGCCGTAAGCTGAACGGTTTCGCCAATATTGGAAAAAGATATTTCCTGCCTGTCAAGGGTTATACCTGTGGCTGGTTGAAGAACTGTTAGTATGCATTCATCCTTTAGTCCATTAGCATTTGTCGTTACGATGATTTTCGTAGTTCCAGCCTTCATTCCTGTAACAACTCCATCGTTTGTGACACTTGCAATATCGCTGTTTTCAGAACTCCATACAATAGTTTTGTCGTCAGCATCAGCTGGCAATACGTTCGCTTTCAAGGTTGTGGCTTCGCCAACTTTTATTGTTGCTTTTTCATTGTCCAATGATACTGATGTAGGAAGTTTTACTGCGGAAATAACCATTACTTCACAAATTGCCTCAAAACCTCCATCAAGGCTTTTAGCTGTGATGTTTGTTACACCATTCTTTATAGCCTTGACGATTCCATCATGATCAACAGTAGCGATAGCTTCGTTATCACTTCTATATTTTATATTCTTCAAAGTCTTACCATACGGTAACGGAGTTGCAACAAGAGTAAATGTTTCACCTTCTTTTAGCGTTAAAGACACTTGATTTAGTAATATCTTTTCTACATGTTCAAATATATTAACCTCATGTTCAAATATCTTATCCCCATCATCACTTTTTGCCGTAATAATAATCGTCCCATAGGCCTTAGCTACAAGATCACCCTCTTTGTTAATTGTAGCGATATTATCATTTGAAGAAAACAATTTATATCTCTTATTAATAGCATTATCAGGAAGCACAGAAACATTTAACTTCAATTTGTCACCAACGAATATATAACTTGGAATATTCGTAATTGTAATATCGCTGACATGCACATTTTCAATAATATTCTCAAATTTATTCCAAGGAGATGTAATATAATACCAATTCCTTGAACCTACAGGAACATATAAGCTAGCATTTTTATAAACATCTGCATTTATTTTTCCATCATAAACTGGTGGTAATTCTGAATCTATTATTATAGTTTTTAATTTATCACAATAAGAAAATAATTCACCACTATCATTATTTATTTTTTTTAGTTCTTTTTTAAAATGGACAGTTTCTAATTGTCGCAATAGAAAAAACGCAGTATTACTGATCTCTTTTGTATTTTCACCTAACTCAACATATTTAAGATTACTAGAACCATTCAAGCAGCAATATGGTATAACCTCTATATTATCAGAAAAAACTATACTATCAATTGCACTGAATCCAAAGCAATACCTACCTAATTTTGCCTTTATATCCCCCATAGAAATTCTTTTCAAATAAGGATTTTTAGAATTTTGTTCAAAAGCAAAATCACCAATATAAGTTACAGTAGAAGGAAACTTTACGCTATGTATTTCTGCATATTTAAAAGCACTATCCATTATCGAATCCAAACCTTCATTCATCACAATTTCGTTAAATTTTGCTTGAGAAAAAGCGAAATCTTTAATTTTTTTAATATTGTTTCCAAGAAAACATGTATCAATAGTTTGTGTGAACTCAAATGCATTTTTACCGATAGAAACAACTTTATACACATTACCTTTGTATATTATCTCATCTGGTATAATAACAGGAACATCAAAATATTGTCTTTTGTCTGGTGCAGGTCCAAGAGAAGGATTTTTTACTAATTCAACTTCTCCATCAGAAATAATTTGATAGTAAAATTGTCCAATTTTAAATACATCTGAACCATATACTCTCATCTGAAATAAAAATACTATAACAACAATAAAAATAAATTTGCTTTTCATAATATTATAACTTTAGTTTTACTGAAAAATTATGTCTGTCGTAATATGTATTATCATTCTTTTCATAAGCATGATCCTCTACATCTGCACCAAAAGGTAAAGGTTCAACAGGTTGCCCCACCATGTTGCTTATGTAATCGCATGCTTTTCGCTCTATACTTTCCGCCGTTTCGCAACATTCGTTTCTATCACATAATACACTTACGGCAATTGGTCCGTTTCCGAAACTCTCTTTTGTAATACGGTCATTTGTCTCTTCAAAACCGTATTTTCCAAGTTTTAATTTCATAATTCGTTACATTTTAAAAGTTAAACATATATTCTTCTAAAATGCGAGTGCCACGATCTTTCTTTTACCTTACGGATACAACACGTGGACGAAACCTGTCCAAGTTGCAGCCGTAGGAATTGCTGTGAAAGACGACAAGTAACGTCCACGGTATCGTGAACGTCTGCTAAATATCGTTCTTTCAATTGCATATATGAAATTTCCTACGTTTCAACTTGCATGACCGATAGCAAACGCTAATTATATTATCCACAAAAACGGAGTCAAACATCCACTGACACTATTTTCCACTGCAAATATAGCAATTATTTTTATACAACAAATATATTGTCACTATTTTCTTTTTTCTTTATGAAAATGTATTTAAATTATTCAACTCCAGACATTTCAATCGGGCGCAACGCCCCCTGTCCCTGTGGCAGCGGCTTAAAATATAAGAAGAGTCACGGAAAAGGTATGTAGGTTACTTAAAAAGATTTGAATTTTTCCATTATCTGCATATATACTTTAAAAATAATTCTGTATTTTTGCATGGTATACATAAAAAAAGTAAAACAAACAAATCATCAAAAAAATAATTATGAAGAGACATTCTATTCTTATAGCAGCCCTGCTTGCCGGCACGATGTGTCAGGCGCAGAGCTTCGAGACGAAATATGCACGTCCGCTGGGCGATGTGCTCAACGATGTGGCGAAGCGCTTCAACGTGAAACTGAAATATAATGTGGACACCACCGGACTGAAGCTCAACTATGCCGATTTCCGCATTCGTCCGTATTCCATCGAGGAGACATTCGACAATATCCTCAAGCCTTTCGACTTCTACGCCCTGAAGCAGAACGGCAACCTTTATAAGATAAAGCCATACGAATACCCGCGCAGACAGCCTGCCGACGGCATGAAGTTCATACCGTATCTCGCTTCGAAATACAATGACCGGGCTGAATGGGAGGCGCGCCGCGACACGCTGCGCAAGGAGGTGCGTTCGCTGCTCGGCATCGACCCGCTGTTTGCCAAATGCTCCAATGAGAAGCCTCTTGTGTCGAAACTGAGGAAGTATGACGGATATTCGGTGCAGAACTTCTGCATGAAGACCGTAAACGGACATACCGTGAAGGGTTCCATCTACGCCCCTCTCTCCAAGGGCAAACATCCGCTGATTGTCTGTCCCAACGGACATTTCCTCAACGGCCGCTACGGCAAGGTGCAGCAGCAGCGTCTCGCCACACTCGCCCGTATGGGAGCAATATGTGTGGACTTCGACCTGTGGGGATGGGGAGAATCAGAAGACGAGGTGGGAGCCAAGGCCCACCACACCGCCGAAGCCCATCAGATGCAGGCTCTCAACGGCATACGCATCCTCGACTGGATGATTAAGCGAAAGGATGTGGACAAGACCCGTGTGGGAGTGAACGGCGGTTCGGGAGGCGGCACACAGACCGTATTGCTCACGGCTCTCGACGACCGCTACACGGCGGCAAACCCTGTGGTAAGCCTTTCTTCTTGGTTCGACGGCGGTTGCCCTTGTGAGAGCGGAATGCCGATTCAGCTTGCAGGCGGCGGCACGTGCAATGCCGAGATTGCCGCCATGTTCGCCCCGAAGCCTATGATGCTCGTCAGCGACGGCGGCGACTGGACTTCCACAACACCCGAACTGGAATACCCTTATCTGCAGCGCATCTACGGATTCTACGGCAAACAGGAGAATATCTCCAATGTGCATCTGCCAAAGGAGCGCCACGACTTCGGCCCCAACAAGCGCAATGCCGTTTATGATTTCTTCATCAAGACCTTCAAGCTTGATGCTTCAAAGCTCGACGAGAGCAAGGTGACGATAGAGACGGAAGACCAACTGAGGTTTTATCCAAAGAAGAAGTAATTTATTCAAAACCGGCTTGCAAAATATGGTAAGCCACATAGAAAAAAATATAAGCCTTGTTTATTAACAACAAGGCTTATATTTATTTAAATAAGGCCTTGTTTGCTTAAAAGTTATTTTACGAAATTTTGTTTTGTATTATAATATTTCATATATTTGCATCTGCGTATTATACGTAGTTATACATATAATAAACATAAGGACGTTATGGCAAGAAGATTATATCCTTTAGGAATACAGACATTCTCGGAAATCATAAATCGTGGAATGTTGTATGTGGACAAGACGGAATATATTTACCGTATGGCAAGCAGCGGCAAGTATTTCTTCTTGGGTCGTCCGCGCCGTTTTGGAAAGTCGCTCCTTGTATCCACGATGCAGAGCTACTTTGAGGGGCGGAAGGACCTTTTCAAGGGTCTTGCCATAGAGCGGCTTGAGAAAGAATGGACGGAATATCCAGTGTTGCATTTCGACATGAGTGGCGGTAAGCACATGGAGGAAGAACAACTGGAAGATTATTTAAATTACCGTCTGGAGGAGGAAGAAAAAAAATGGGGTATCACCGAGCCTCATGCAGGAGCCAATAACCGTTTGATAGATTTGATAAACACGGCCTACAAGCGGAGCGGCAAGCAGGTCGTTGTGCTAATCGACGAATATGATGCCCCAATGCTTGATGTTGCTCACGAGGTGGACCAACTCGGCAAGTTGCGTAATGTGATGCGCAATTTCTATAGTCCGCTGAAAATGTGCGAATCAAAGTTGCGCTTTGTATTCATTACAGGCATAACAAAATTCTCCCAATTAAGCATATTCAGTGAGTTGAACAACATAAACAATATCTCCATGGACAATGAGTATGCCGGAATATGCGGTATAACAATAGACGAACTCCTGACGTATATGTCTTATGATATAGATATGTTGGCGGAAACGAATGACCTGACAAGAGAAGCGGCGATAGCGAAGTTAAAAGAATCTTATGACGGTTACCATTTCTCTGCGGAATCTCCCGATATATTCAATCCGTACAGTCTGCTCAATAGTTTCTCAAAAAAAGAGTTCGGTGACTATTGGTTCGGTTCCGGCACTCCCACATATTTGATAAATATGATGCGCAAGTTCAATGTGTTGCCTACAGATATAATAACACGCATTGAAGCGGACGCAAGCGAGTTTGATGCGCCAACGGAAACTATGGTGTCTATAATGCCTCTGCTCTACCAGAGCGGCTATATAACGATAAAGGATTACAACCGCGACTACAACTACTATACCCTTGATGTGCCAAACAAAGAGGTTAAGGTAGGACTGACGCGAGCGCTCATCCCGGCGTACGTGACCCATAACACTCTTGCGACCACCAATACCGCCCGCCGCATAGCGCAGGCTCTTGACAAACAGGATATGAATGGTGCATTGGAACTGTTGCAGACATTCTTAGGCACTGTGCCATATTGCGACAACACTCATTATGAGGGGCATTATCAACAGATGCTCTTTATCGTGTTCTCGCTGCTGACAGACTATCTCGTAGATGTCGAAGTACATACGCCGAAGGGCAGGGTAGACATTGTGTTGCTTACGCACACAAATCTATACCTGCTGGAACTGAAGATTGATAGCGATTCCAGTTCAGCTATGCGTCAGATAGACCTGAAGGAGTATCGCCAACGTTTCGCTCTGTCGGGAAAACCGATAACGAAGGTTGGCATAAACTTTGATACTAAAGAGGGAAACATCACCGACTGGATAATAGAATAAAGACATGATGAACAGAAAATCCTTCAGCTTAATTGCCCGCTTATTAAGGCATTGCAATATAGCTGAAGGATTTTTTTTATGCTTATAAAAGTAATGTTGGCAAGTTGTAGTGCTATTGGTCGGGATTCTCCACATAGCCCTGATATTCCTTGTCGAGTCCCGACATGATGGCGTCATAACATTCCGACATGCGGCGATTGATGTCTTCCGCACCTTGTCCTTCGGGATAGATGGGCTTGTGGATGGTAAGCTTCAGCGGATGCCAGATTACCCATTTGCAGTCCCGTGTCCTCGGCATGATGTTGAAAGAGCCGTTGATTGTCAGTGGCAGGATAGGCAGCTGCAGCTCGTCGGCAAGCATAAATGCACCGCGGCGGAATTTTCCCATGTGTCCGGTGAAGCTTCTTGCCCCTTCTGGAAACACAACCAAGCTCATACCTCCACGCAAAGTGGCGCGCGCCTTGTCGTAAGTCTCCTTCACCTTTCTCGGTCCGCGCTTGTCCACGAATATCTGGTGTGACTTCTCGCAGGCGAAGCCTACAAACGGTATCTTGCGCAACTGGTATTTCATCATCCACTTGAACTGTCTGCCCAGGAAACCGAAGATGAGGAATATGTCGAAAGCTCCCTGATGGTTGGCGGCAATGACATACGACTCGTTCTTCTTCATATTCTCCCTGCCTTCCACCTTGACGGGGAGCAGCAGGAGTCGGATTATCGCCTGTCCCCACCATTTGCCTGGGTAGTAGCCCCAGAAATGTCCGCCGCCCAATGAGCAGCCGACAATCACCATCAGCGATATGATTACCGTCCACAGCAACAGTAGCGGCAGGGCTATGATGAGCTGGTATGTTCTGTATAGATATTTCATAATAGAGTGTGTCTCTTGTCTTCTGTATCTGGTTTTATTTCATTTTCGGATATTTTCTCGTCCATCCGTCCCAGCGCAGACGCATCACTCCGAAGAAAGCCTCGCCGAATATTCCGCCGCTCATCTTCGACACACCTTCCCTGCGGTTCACGAATATCACGGGCACCTCCTTGATCTTGAATCCTATCTTGTATGCCGTGTATTTCATCTCTATCTGGAAGGCGTAACCCTTGAAACGAATCTTGTCAAGCTCGATGGTCTCGAGCACACGGCGCTTGTAGCACTTGAAGCCGGCTGTGGTGTCGTGCACTTTGAAGCCCGTGACGAACCTCACGTATTTCGAAGCGAAATAGCTCATCAGCACTCTGCCGATAGGCCAGTTCACCACGTTCACTCCGCTCACATATCTCGAACCGATGGCGAGGTCGTATCCCTCGTCGTGGCAGGCGGCATAGAGGCGCGGCAGGTCGTTCGGGTCGTGGCTGAAGTCGGCATCCATCTCGAATACATACTCGTATTCATGTTCCAGCGCCCACTTGAAGCCGGTGATGTATGCAGTGCCAAGACCGAGTTTTCCGCTGCGCTCGATGATGTACAGAC
>ULRN01032444.1_pt1 | contig 13465 bp, 17 predicted proteins | sample 1955461 | NCBI WGS metagenome assembly ULRN01 (sample SAMEA4835683, study PRJEB28245) | human gut metagenome | biome: gut microbiome; material: fecal sample | place: Denmark | collected 2008 | reverse complement strand
CCACGATTCGGCAGTAGGGTCTCGGCATAGGCAGCCACAGCTTCAACACCCACGCCCTGCACCCGGATGTCCGCAGCCTTGCCGTAACAATGCTGACTGTAGGTCGCCCCCTTCACCGCCTTGTTGTGGGCGGCGGTACGGTATGCACTCGTGATCGTCACAGACTTCCCGAAATGATCCCGGATTTTCTGCAGCAGGGTCACAAGCTCATCGTCAATAAAGATCGGGTCACTCCCATCCTTGCAGCGGAACTCCTTCACCGCAAAATTTGCGGAGAGCTTTCTGTTCCCGTCCTTCGCATACGAATAGGCTTTAATCGCCATTGCTACCATCTCCCTTCATGCCCGGATCAGCCCCGCACCCGCGCATGGCACAGTCCACCATGAGCACCCCGAACTCTGCACGCTCGGTGCTCATGTTCTCGCCCTGCGCTTCAAGCCGGGTCAACAGCTTCTCACACAGCTCAGGCCACGTCATAGTCGTCACCGGTGATGCGCTTGTAATCCTCGGCGGTGATCTCGCCCTTGTTTACGCGCTCGGCCAGAACTTTCTTCACGCCTGCACGGCGGGATGCGGGCATCTCTGCCCAAGTCTTAGTGCCTGCAATCAGGCGGTTTGCCCAGATAATGTTCATGGTGATGCCTCCTTATTCCTTGTTCAGCGCTGCGTCCAGCTCACACAGCGCGGTTTCGATGTCGGTCAAGCGCTTCTCGTTGGCCGCGTCCTGTTCGCACAGGGCATCTTCCATTTCAGCCACACGGTCGGGCAACTGTTCGTGCTCCTGCTGCTTCTTGGCTGCGGCTTCCTTCTCCTGCCGGGTGGGCAGATTGTCCTTTTTCCACTGAATCATGGTGACTGTCCTCCTTACTGGAAAGCGCCGGAGACGGCTTCGATGTAGCCGCCCTCGCCGGATTCGCCGCGCTCCACGCTGACGCGGAAGTTAAACGCCGCGCCGTTGGTGGCGGTCTTATTCTCAAAGACGATGTTCACGCCTTTTTTTACCTCGGTCGTGGCATCCTGCCAGACCGGGGAGCTGTCGAGTGCGTTGTTGGTCACTTCGGCTTTGAACTTCGCATCATCGGGGATGGAGCCGGTCACCTGAAGCACGGCAACGGTAATGTCGCCCTCAACGGCCAACGGTTCAGCCAGCGTCACGCTTGCGGCGTGGACGGCCTTGGTAAAGGTCGCGGACGTGCTGACGGTTTCCTTGCCGTCGCTCACCTCAACCGTCAGGGTGTGGCTGCCATTCAGGACGCGCTGGAACCCTGCGGCATCAGCGGCCTGCTCAAAGGTCATGGTCGTGCCGCTGGCAACGCCGGTGCGGGTGTTGGTGGTCTTACTGTCCAACTTTTCGGTGACAGTCAGCGTGTCGCCGTCGGCATCGGTAACGGTATAGGTGAAGTCGAAGGGTGCGTTCTTCTCTCCCAAACTCGTGGCCCCGGCGTTGATGGCCGGGGCAGTGTTGGTGCTGACCGTGCCGTCGTCAGAGACCACGAGTGTAGAGGGAAGAATGAAAGCGGGGCGAACACCATAGGAGTTGCTGTACCAGCTGATGTAGTAGGAGCCATCGGTGTTGACGTACCAGACGATGTCGTAATTGCCGGTGTTCGGAGAGCGCAGCCACCAACCGGCAGCGCTGCTGCCGTTGTAGGCGACACGCTTGCTGTTGCCGCCAGAGCTGTTGCCAAAGTATGCCAGCCTCACACCGTCCTTCGGGAAATAGCCGTTGTCGCTGGTCGTCCAACCAACCTCATAACCAGACAGCAGGAACACTTTGGTGCTCAGGCCGTTGGAGCCGGTGGCAAGGCTGCCGCCGGAACCAGTGCCGTTCTGGTACGGAATCTTGACCTGCTTGATAGCGTTCCGAATATCGGAATCGATCAGGTTGTAGAACGTGCCGTTCAGGTAGGTGTGGATGCTGGAATCCTTGTACGAGTTACTGTTGCCGAACGTGGACGTGGTGTAGATGTCCTTCATCAGCAGCCACGTTCCGGCGCAACTCGAATCATAGGTGCTGGTATTCGGATTGCCCTGCTGCACGACAATAAAATCTTTGGACGCGCCGTTGACCTTGATTTTGACAATGCTGCCAACGGATTTTGTGCCCAGTTTTACGTTTGCCATTGTTACCTCCTTGTTTTCGTTCAGGCCCACGGCATGATCTCCGCAGGCCGCGTGTTCTGCGATACAGAGAGGGACAGGGCTTTGTGCTGCTTCTTGTAGATGCAGCGGCATTGCCTCGCCCGCCGTCTGTCACGCGCGAGTTTGTTCGAGTTGATTTTTCGATGGATAGGGATTTTACAGTCAAGCAATTTTTCGAGCCGGTCAGCGTACTTGCGGCGTAAAGAGTAAGTATCACTATGGGCAGCATGGGCATCCCACGCATCAAAGCTCCGCAGGATTTCCTGCTTGGTCACTTCGCCTGCGGGGTATGCCGTCTCCCAATATCTGATCTTGTTCTTCATCCGCTTGGAGCTATCCCGGCGCAGCTTTTGGATGACCGCGCCGGTGTCGGTCAGGTAGCTATGGAATCCCAGAAAATCAATACCGTTCCGCAGCGGGAAAATGGCGGTTTTCTGGTTCAGTTCAAGGCCGTAACTGTCCATAAGCGCCCGCACATCCCGGAGAATGTACTGCAATTTCCGCTTGTCCGAACAGATGATATAGAAATCGTCCATGTATCGGCCATAGTATTTGATGCGGTACTTCTCTTTGATGATGTGGTCAAACTCATCCAAAAACATCAGCGCAAAGAGCTGGCTCGTCTGGTAGCCCAGCGGCAAGCCGTCCTCCATCACGTCGATGTAGATGCAAAGCAGCTCATAGACACGCAGGTCAACGCCGCGCTTGTCCAGCACGGCCTTGAGCTTGCGTTTTAACTTCCGGTGGTCGACGCTGGCAAAGAAATGCCGCACATCGCCTTTCAGCACCCAGCCGTCCGCGCCGTGGCCCTCACGGCGGTAATAGTCCACCATGTGTGTTTTCAGGCGCATCAGGCCGTCGTCTGTGCCTTTGCCGGTCTGGCTTGCGTGGCTGTCCCGGATAAAGCTCTTTGTCAGAGCATCATACAGGATGTTATCGACCAGCGCGTGCAGCACCACCTTGTCCACAAATGCGGGGGCGTGTACCATGCGGCGCTTCGGCTCATAGACGGCAAAGACCTCAAACTTGCTCGGCACATAGCATATCTGCTGCCGGATGTCGCCGCCCGGCTGGCGTACATCACGCACAGCCAGCTTGCGGGACAGCTTTTCCGTGCAGGCCAGCGCCTGCGCCTCGTACTCGATTGTTTTGCTTTTACTGCGCTTTCCCTTCCGGGCTTCAAGGTAGGCTTTGTAAAGCACCTCAAAGCTGCACAGTTCTTCGTATGTCAAAATGGCCCTCCGCTGGTTCGCGTTGCGGTAGTGGGCTGCATCCGGCAGGGATGGCCCACCTCAGCGGGATGTATTTATCACTTGCCTGCATCGGCAAGCGACAGGATGCGGTTTCCTTTGATGGGCGCACTGCTTTCAGCTTATGCCTACTCGTCACACGATTCCATCAGAGCGGGGCGAACACCATAGGAGTTGTTGTACCAGTTGTTGTTGTTGGAGCCATCGGTGTTGACGTTCCAGACGTTGTTGTTATTGTTGGTGTTCGGAGAGCGCAGCCACCAAATGGCAGCGTCAGACAAACAAACCGCACCCTTTATGCAAAGCGGTTGCCCGCTGTGCGTTTACGGTTCCGGGTAAAGGACAGCTTTCAGGGCGGCAGCCTGTTCGGCCAGCCGTTTCCGTTCCGCTTCTGCCCGGAGTTTTTCGGCACGTCCGCGTTCCGACGTGAGCCACTTCATCGCCGGGTATTTTACGTCCGTGACCTTCTTTGTCCAGATACCGGCTTTCTTCGCGCTGATGATACCTTCCTCCGTGCAGATGGTCAGGTATTCCAGCAGCAGAGAGCAGCTGTCCACGACCGCGCCGATCTTCTTAACGCGCTTGTCGTAGTCGGTCTGGAAATTGACATTGTTCGCCGCGTGTGCATCCAGCAGGATTTGCCGGGCAGTCAGCCGGATGCCCTCACCGTACAGACGGAAAGTGCTTTTGGAAAAGCCCTCCCTGTCCCGTGTGTCGAGTGCATGGACGGCAGTGCCGCACACCTTCTGGATGTCGCGCACATCTTCGAGCGCCGCGACTTTCTGGATGATCTTCCGGGCATCGCTCCGGCTGATGTCGTCGGTGACGATGCGAGTTGCCCTCTGAGTGTAGCGCAACAGCTCCCGCGCATTCGCGCCGACCTTGAATGTTTCAGCCATCAGAACTCCACCCTCGCCTGTTCTGCGTTCCACACGCCGGTGACGGTCAGGCCGTCAAGGCTGCTGAACGTGGCGGAAAAAGGATTTTTCGTCACGTTTGTGCCGAACTTCAGCTCAATGGCCTTGATACTGGCGTTCATAGCTGCCACACTGGCACGGATGTCGCTGTGGGCGTTCTCCGCACCGTTGTGGTTGTCAACGGCCGCGCTGATGCGCTGGTCGGTCTCAGCCTTGGTGTATGCGTCCACCGCCGGACGCTGCGATTCAGACAGCTTACCATCCGCATCCAGCGTTGCCACGCCGCCCGGTACGCCGATCTGGTTAGTGCGGACAACATCTTCATCCGGCGCCTTGCCGGGGCCTGCGTTAAAAGAACCGTATGCCATTTAGGTTCCCCCTTCCTGTGCAGCCGTGTATTTCACGGTGCTTGTAATGTGATACTGTGCAGAAATTTTCTCGGTCGGAGCTTTGGCGGCCCTCAGCCGCAGCTTTCCTTCGAGGCTTTCGGTCGCAATAAAGCCCACCGCACCCGCCACATCGTAAAATTCCGGCAGTACCGTAACATCCACAATGTCGGTAGCCAACAGGCCCGCAATGGGGATGTCACAATAAAAATAGCCGGGGGAGGAATCATCCTCGCCCCAGCCATCGACCGGAATCGTAAAAGACACCGCAGCCGTGACGTCCTGCTTTTCGTGCAGGATGTCATCGGTTTCCTCGAATCCGTTTGCCGTTGCTTCGGAAAGGTCTCCGAGTGCGGTGTTGCACTGCTTGATGTGGCTGCAAAGCGCGGCAAGCCCTGTGCCCAAAAGCGTTTTGATCTTCGCTTTTGCCATAGAGCTTACCTCCTCATGTCTTAGTCAGCCAGCAGAGCGGCGATCTCCTCTGCGGAGAAGTCCTCCACATCCTCGTCGTGCAGAACATTCTCCGGCTCGGTGTACACGACGACTTCCTTGCCGTCAATGTTCACATTGCCGTTGGTGGAGCTGGCTGCGGTCTTGGTGGCACCCTCAGAGACACCGGCCAGCTTTTCGCCCTCGGCATCGGTCATCAGGCGCTTGCCAGCCTCGGCGGCCACAAAGTCGGCAGGCTTCTTGCCGCTGTCGGTCAGGTTGCCCTCGCCGTCCAGCGCAGCGAGGTTGCCGGTGGTAGCACCAGTGACCTTATCGGCCTTGCCGGAAATGTCCACTTCCTCAGGGGTGGGAACATACAGACCGTCGTCCTTCAGGGTCAGAGCGTTGCCTGCAGCAGCGGAAACATTGACCTTGACATCCACCTCATAGCCAGCGATGGTAACGGTGGTGGAAGCATCCTTGCCGACGGCCTTAGCCTTGTAGGTATCCACCAGCGCAGCCATGCTCAGGAAAGAGTAGGTGCAGGAGTCAGGATTCTCGCCCTTGACGGCCAGCACCATGACGGGCTTGCCGTCCAGCTTGGGGTCGGTAGCGCCGGGGTAGGTCGCAGCATCGAACTTGAACTTGGCCACGAAGGTGGTCTTGGTCTGGTCGAGGAACAGCTCAGAGGGGAAGTCAACGGAGAAAGCAGCAGTGCCGCTCTTGTCGGTAGAGGTGTAGAAGTTCACGGTGTTGCCGTCAACGCCAAGAGACTTGATAGCAGCGTTGGCTGCGGCCTGCACAGGGGTAAAGGCGTCCTTCTTGACGAAAGTCTTCTTGATCTCAGCGGTCAGGTTGCGGATGGTGGTCTTGGTAGAAATCTGCTTAGACATAATAGTGTCCTCCTAAAAATTATTTCAGCATATCAACGATTTCCTGCTGCGTTTCTTCCTCGTCGAGCAGGTCTTCACTCGTCATAACGGTTTCTTTGCGGACGGTCAGCGCGTTTGCGCTGTCGAAGTCAAGACCTTCGCCGATGCGGACGGCAATAGCGCCGCTTGCGTCGCGCTTCAAGCCCTGACCGATGCTTACGCTACCGGTTTCACCCGAACCATCTCCTTTCCCGAACAGGGTTACGGTCGCCTGAATATCTGCTTCCGGGATGCGCTGAGCGAAAAATCTGATGAAACCATCATGCGTTTCGCACCCGTTCAGGACGCCCGCTTTGGTCGTAGTATAGAAGCTGCCGGGAGATACAACGCCAACGGGTACAAGCTCGCTGGTGCTGTCCGACAGTTCTGCATCATAAATGCACTGGTAGTAATCCATACCGCCAGCGTTTTCGTAATCATCCTCGCTGCGGGCGGGCTTCCACTCGTCAGCTGCAAGGGTGAGTTTGTAGGAGCCATAGTAGCCGCCGCCTGTGCCGCCGGCCACCTGCTCCTTGATAAGAGCCTTTACCTGTTCTTCGTTCAGGATTTCCCCGGATTCAGACAGGTTCTTCACGGCTGCGCTGACCGCTGCCGTGATAGTCGCCGCATGGGCACTGGCGTCGGCGTTGTGCTTCTCGATCTCGGCCTTGACCAGCTTTGCGAGAGCCTGCATCTGCGGGTCAACGGTAATGCTGATATTGGCCTTGTTCGACACAGCAAGCAGCGCCGACAGCTCAATCTCAAAATCGCCGTTCACTTTCGTGGACGGGACCTCCACTCCGCGTGCATCCTGCATAATAAACAGGAGTGTTTCTGCATCGTCGTTCAGCCTGCCGTAAACGCCCACCTGATGCATGATGTACGTTTCATCTGCACCGGTGATCTGGATTTTTACCCGCCGAGCCGTCTCACCGCCGCTTTCAACGGTTTCGATGTCCAGCAATTTCAGGTCATGTGTTTCGCCGCTTACCCCGGTTTCCCCCGAGAGGTCTGCGTCAGCCGTACCGGTGCCGCTCACAGCGCGGGTGATTACCAGCGCACCACCGGAGAGAGATTCCGACAGCAGGGCGGCACCGGCGGCGGTGTAGCTAGATTTTTCCCAACTCACGTTGTCTGTCCTCCAATAACAATGTTTATCGCCGTGTGCGACCGCTCAACGGTGCCCGCCGTAAAGGCTCGTGCTTTCACTGCCTTTGCTTCAACGGCACCGGGCAGCGCCACGGCAACCTGCATTTTCGATCTTCCGACCGCACCGGCAACATACGCCTTTGCGCCGATTTCCCGCGGCTTGATCCTACCGGGGACCTTTACGGTGCAGGATGTCGCCATGCCGCAGGGTGCGGCGGCGATATAAGCGGGCGACCGTTCATGCGGTTCGACGATGTAGATGATGTGCTCAAGGTGAGCGGTACAGCGCCGGGCATAACCAAGGCGCTTTTCAATTTCTTCCGGTGTGTAGTAAATGACACCATCATCGGTAATGTCTACGTTCATTCGCCAGTAGCCCGGCCTTCCTCCGTAGTCATACCATTCACTTATTTTCACATTCGGATAAATCGAGGCCAGCGCCTTTTGGACTGCCCACTCCGTTCCGCAGTACCGACGGACTTCCAGCGCAGTTTTGATGATCCTGCGCTTTGTTTCAATCGGATAGCTGGTGTCGTACCAGTCAACGCGGAACTGAACCGCAAGAATATCCAGAACTGCCTCATCTGCACGGTCAATATCCGTGTAGATTTTCAAGCGTTCGGCAGCTTCCAGTTCCTTCTTGCGCCGCTCCCTGAAAACTGCATCAAGGATCTGTACCCATGGCTCTTTGGCAACATCAGGCGGTAGACCTTCGACTAGGCCGACTTCGTGGAGTTCAATCATCTTCGATTCCTCCGTATGTCACCTTGCAGCTTCGGAGCTTTGCCACCTGAATTTCGGAGACAGTTGTTTCGACCGGTGTCAACAGACGTGGGCGTTTCGCACCAGCTTCACGTACACGCATAATCAGCTCCGCCGGTTCGATGTCCCGGCCGATTTTTCTCTGCCAGGTTTCATACTCCTTCACAGCTGCTTCCACATTTTCCTGAATCGTCGATGCATTCTTGACATTGCTCAAGGCAATATGGTAAGTAAGCTCGATGTCATACGGGATTTCTTCCGGCGCATGGCAAAGAACCAGATCACCCATCGGGCGCTTTACCGTGTCGAAATATTCCTGCATTCCGGTACATTCTTCCCTTGTCGGAACTCTGCCTCCGGCCATCAGAAAGTAAATGTGGATCGTGTATCCTTCCTTGCAAACGATCTTCGTATCTGCCACATCGGACCGCCAGCTCGATGCAAAGTATTCATAGGCATCCACCGGACCGGCCACGGAGAAAATCGAAGGTGCATAGTTGATACGTCTGGTAAATGAATCGTCACCTTCCGTATCCGTACCGCCCGTGCTTGCCGAAACACTTTTTGCCCCGGACACATACGGGATAGGATCCACCAGCACATTGATTTCGCCTTCGGCAATCCCATCGCTGTTGCTTCCTGCCTCATCCGCCACGGCAACTACGTCCACGGTCAGTTCACCGGGTAAGATCTCCGCATACTTTTCGGTTTTGAAATACCGTTTGTCTGCCGTTCTCACCTGTGTTCCTTCCGGGATTCCGGTTGCGCTCGTTCTCGGCGCAGACAGTGTGAATCGAATAACTGCCGTGGCTTTTCCGGCTTCCAGGCGTTCCACTCCAACAAGCGGAGCAAGGTTGTCCAAATTCGGCCCCGTGCTCGTAGGCAGCAGTTCCGCTTTCAGACACGCCGTGCTGTACTCCATGTTGTGATGCGAACGATGTGCCAGTGTCAAAAGGACAAGCCGTGCTTCAGAACACCGTTCCAACGATACCTCACCGTTGAAAAGTTCTTTGTTGTACTTGCCAAACAGTGCCTTGCAATCGGCCACAGCTTCTTCCAGCGTTTCTTCGCCTTCAATGTCGATGTCCGGGATGTTCTCAAACTCTTTTATTTTAGACAAGCTCGTACACCACCTTTGGAATTACAACGCCATGCAGCACATCACTGTCCATCCAGTCCACCCGCACCACTCTTGCCCGCGGCTCAAACGATGCGGTTTTCTCTGTTACCTCAGCCACATATAATCCCTTTGCCACCGGAAGTGGCTTATCGACAAATATGTTTGGATTGATTCCGAGTTCTCTGTCGCCCTCTTGGCTCCCGATTGGTGTGGAATACAGTGTGCGAAGGCACTTTGCAATGTCCTGCACTTCTTTTTGTTTTTCGCTGTCACCGGACAGCTCAACCACCGTGCTGCTGAAGTCGATCATATGTACTCCTTTATGGTCAGGCTCACCTTGCACTGCATCAAAAGCCCGTGTTTTATCACCGAATCCCAGCTGTCGCTTATTTCAGTGACCCGAAACTTGTTTTGCGATACCGGTGCAAACCCGATAATCAGGTAATGAATCTCTCCATTCTCTGACATTTCTGTCAGACGGTTCAGCATCTTGCGAGGATTCACGCCGAGTGCTGCATCCAGAAGAATATCAAAGGTGTACTCTCTCAGTTTCGGTGATAAATACTCTGCCCGTGCTTTCCCTCCCAGAACTTCATGTTCCGCCCAGTTTGCGCCGGTCGTTCCCTTGAAGTTTGACGGGGTGAGCACACGCAGGTGTCCCACGGAGAAAATCACATCGCCGAAAATTCCAACATACATTCCAAAACCTCCTTACAGGGGTGCGGATGTTTTCTTGCCAAGGTTTCCGGTGTGCGTATGCGATACCAGCGATTTTCCGGACACAACAACATCGCCACCTCCGCCCTGGATGTTCACTGTTCCAGCGGTCGCATTGATGGTCGATGCCGTCATTTTCAATTCGCCGGATGCTGCAAGCGTGATCCCCGCCGGGGATGTCACCTTGATTTCTCCGCCCTCGCTGATGGTCACGGTTGCACCGCCCACCTGGATCTCAAGACTTTTCGCCTTCAGGATTTTCTTTCCGTCCACATAGTCGGTCAGTTCTTTTGCATTTGCATCAAACTTCCGATATGCCTTTCCTCGTGAGTTGGCATAATCCTTTCGGTAGACTTTTTCTTTTCCTTCAGGCGGTTTGTTCTTTTCATTCCAGACGGTGCCCACCACAACAGCATCCTCCGGGCTTTCTCCTGGATGCAGGACAAGCACAAGATCATCAACTTCCGGTGTCTGGTACTCGCCATTGGACAGAAACGGCACCATTTCCGTAACGGTGTCGTCCCTGTCTGGGTAAGTAACTTCGCACTTTCCAGCCTCATAGTCGATAGAACTCACATTGCCGAATCTCACTTCACTGCTCATGCGAAATCCTCCTTTTCCACTTTGCTGGCCTTGACCTGTGTTTTGTAGCCGCTGGATGGAGATATGCTGTGTTCCATCTGATCAACGAAATACTTTCCGTCCATCTTTCCATAGCCAACCAGGTTGAAGCACTGCGCCGAAGCGCCGGCCGGATAGCCCAGCATCGTAAAACTGATCTGGGTTGCTCCGTGGTTGGCATTCTTGATGGCCGCTATCAGGCGGGCTTTTGCGTCTGCCTCGCTGCTTACCTTTCCAGTAAGTTTAAGCTGGCGTTCGTCCGTGCCCACCTTGACGTTGATATTGATTTTTTTCTGTTTGTTGGTGTAGGTATAAAGGCCGCCCGTGTATGTTCCAGTCAGCTTTGTGTTCCACTTGAAACTTCCCGGCTCTACGCACAGGGCCGTCGGATTTCCAACGGGCCGGCTCTCATATACCGTCCATACAGGATCTTTCGCCTTGTACTTTTCCCGGTCGTACACCCAGAGCTTTGAAGTGTAGACTTTGATAACCAGTGCATAGGTGCTGCACAGATCTTGCAGAAAGGCACTATCTGTTCCGTCCTGTTCCTTTGCATCAATGTCGTGGTCGTCTCCCTCAAACTTCAGCTCCAATTTGTAACGGCCTGCAATGGTTTCAGCGATTTTCTTTACGCTGGTGTTCTTCCATGTAAAGGTCCGGTTTCTCTCGCTGAAGCTGGTGTCGTTCGGCTTTGCCACGCCGCCCATCGTCAGCGAATCAGGTGCACCGGCAAAACTAAGATCATCCAGCACGAATGCCCCGCACTCGGCGCTGTAATCTCTGTAGCCGCTCTCAATGCCCCCGATATTCCAGTCCTTTACAACAATAGCCGGGTAGAGCTTCACGCCCTTTTCCGGCATCCAGTCATTTTTCCATTTGGCAGCTTTGGCATTGACTGTAATGCTCACACTGTCGCTTTTGGATTCAGCCACATCCGTGTACTTGAAACTTTCCAGATCAGGTGCGATTTCTTCCGAAATATCGGTTTTCTCGTAGGTCAGAAGAACCGCAGCCTGCCTTCCTTTGGGTCTCGCTGCTGTCAGTACCATCATGCACCTGCCTTCCAGGGCGGAAGGTCTCCGCTCTTTTCAGCCGGCAGAGCTGGTGTTGACAGCACCGTGCCGGAATCGAACCGGACGATATGGATATATCTGGGGTTGTTCTGCATCAGCCAATCGGCTTTCAGCTCGCTTCCGTACACGTTCAGGGCAATCAGATCCCAGGTGTCACCGGACTTTGTGGTGTAATCAAGTGCCATACTGCGTGCGCCTCTTTTCGCGTTCGTACCGTTCCACATACTCGCAGAACTTCTCGTAACCTTCGTCCATAATGGAACGTAGATCTTCGGCATTCATGCTGCCGTAGATGGTGAAGTTTGGTGCATAAACATATGTGTTTCCGCTGGAACTCGTATAGGTACGCTGGTAGCTGTTGCTCGATCCACCTCGCTGGTTCCCGGTGCTGCCACCAGAAGCATCTTCGCTCCCGCCGATGGGCTTCAGCTCTACTTCCTGCTGGTAGTTCTGAAGGTCTGCCAGCATCGACAGATTTTGCCTTGTCAGTTCGCTGTTTCCAGCCGTCGGGAAGAAGTTTACATTGCTCAGGTCGTAGTTGTCCGGGTTTGCAGCGTATTCCAGCTTTGCCTTTTCCGCATCTGCTCCCCGGATAAACCGGATTGCCTTCTGAGTATTTTCGTTTGCAAGAACAGACTTGGCACCAGCAATCACTTTCCCGATTCCGGTGTTCAGCAGCTGTTGGGCTTTGCCCTGGTCATCCGACACGGTAGGTGTCGGCATTGCCGCCAGAGTTTCCAGCCCATCTACTGCATAGTTGGCGATCTCCGTGATACGGCTGAACGCCACACCGGCGTCGGACCCCAGTACCAATGCCGCTGCAACAGGCTGAACCATAGTGTCAAAACTTTGAGCCACCTGGTTGTAATACTGCTGGCGACGTGCTCTGTTGAAGTCGATCAGGTTAGAATCTTCTTCTGTAAAACCACCGTCCGCGAACATCTTCGGCTTTCTGCCGGGCAACCCCAGCAGATCACCCAGACCAACGCCCAGCAGCTTACCAGCGGTCAGCCAGGTATCAATGTTCTTTTCACGAACGCCGCGCCGGAAGCTGATAACGGCTTCCGGGCCAGCCTCACCAGCAATAGACGGTCCCTGCGTCATGCCGCCGTTGGCAAATGCCGGGACAGACACGGGTGACAGGTTGAATCCGAACGACTTACCGCCGATCACCGGAACCGGAATGCCGAACAGCGTTTCCGGTATTGTGAGCTGAATTTTGTTCAGCGCCCCAATGATGAAGTTGACCGCTTTCACGCCGATGGTTGCAACCTGCTTCAGGAAGCCGATGATGCCCAGAATCACAGGCTCTACCACAGGAAGCACCTTACCCACCAGATCCACCGCCACCTTGATGGCGTTGACCAGTGTGGTGCCTACCAGGCTTACCACCGTAGACAGCAGCGGCATGACCGCCGGAATGCCTTCATTCACGATAAAGCCGAAGATCTCAGTCAGCACCGGCTTGATGTGGTTTACTCCCAGATCTACAATCTGAGAGAACACACCGGCGAACGATTCAATCAACGGCATAACCGTCTGGATGGCAGGGGTCATAGCTCCGAACACGTCACCCAGATTTAGCCCTCCGATACTGAAGCCGGATAGCTTTTCCTGGATGCTCTGCAAGCCCTCCGGGGTGGTGAGCTGCCCGAACACTTGCTTTACAGTGTCGCCGACACCGGCTATCTTTCCGGTAAATTTGTCAAAGACGGCAAGCCCGCCCTCGCCAAATACCATTCCGACGATGTTGCGGATGTCCTCGAAGTGATCTCCCAACAACGAGACTGCCGCAACGATTGTACCGATGCCGGTAATAACCGGGCCGAATGTGCCAAGCAGTGCCATGAATCCGCTGCCCAGTTTTGCGGCCACTGGGCCTACCGTCGTACCCAGTACGTTCAGCCCTGCGCCGCCGACATTCAAAGCTCCCTTCACCGTACTCAAAGCGCCGCCGCCGATTTTGGATGCTGCACCCGCCACCTTGC
>ULRN01028366.1_pt1 | contig 13596 bp, 17 predicted proteins | sample 1955461 | NCBI WGS metagenome assembly ULRN01 (sample SAMEA4835683, study PRJEB28245) | human gut metagenome | biome: gut microbiome; material: fecal sample | place: Denmark | collected 2008 | reverse complement strand
GCGGAAAAAGAAAACGGTTCCGCTTTCCCGTTGCGTTACATATCTTTAATGTCGGGATACAGTGTAGCCATTAAGCATACAACACGGGGGTCGGAACCGTATATGAAGAAGCTACGGGCATGTATGTTGTCCGTAGCTTAACGGTCGGAATCTCGACACTAAACAAAATATGTAACGCAATGCAAAGATGGGTATTTTATATGACTTTACAAAAAACAAAATAGGAAAATTTCAATAAAGCATAGGGGTGAGAGATTATATAATGATGATGAAAAGATAGGAAAAAGGCAGCTGAATAAGCTGCCTTCATTCATAAATTATTCGACAGATACTTTGTGCTTTAATCAAATGAAACAAACATAAGAGTAAAGAGACCAATTAAAACCATAATAAATACAATCACAATATAAAAGACTTTTTTCATAAACAAACGATTTGGTTTAATATATATTTATTTAAATATTTAACAATTCTCTTTTGTCTTAACAAAACCTCAATCTCACATAAAGACTGAGGTTCAGTGTATGCTCCTTGCTAAATTGACACACAATATTAGAGCATTTTGCAAAATCCGATATAAAATAATGCCCTAAAAAATAATTAAAAAGAACATATACATATATTCGGATTCTTTATTATAAGACAGGCATGTCCCAAAATCTCCCTATAGGTTTTATTGAAAAATAATAGATAAGCTGCATAATTATTGAAATTTGGTTGGATACAATTGGGCAATAGTTAGGTAAGGGAATGTATGCTTTGGTTGTAAAAAGTGAAATAAAAAATCCCCGGAAGAACCGGGGATAAACTTTTGTTATGAGATTTGGCTTCTACTCCAAAATCACAGAACAAAGATACGCAAAATTCTATTCTTTATCAGTTGATTGTATAATCCAATTGGAAAATTGTATTAAAAAAAATAATCCCGGCTCGTGATGAATCGGGGCAAACCTTATATAACAAGGTTGGACTTCTACGATGGCAAAGATCGTGAAAATAAAACATACGGCACGTTATTGGATGGTATAATGTGCCGTTTCATTTATTAAGCCGATTTCTTTTTAGATTCCAAAAGTTTAGGAAGGTAATCTAAGGCAAGTGGATCTCTTTCTTTGAAATACTTTTCTGCGTTTTCATAAAGCCAACGCTCATTGACATATCTTATAAACATCGGAAGTGCATCTATAGGATACATAAGCGCATCAACAACCCTTCCGTCAGGGAAATGGTGTTTGTATGTTTTGTGCTGGTTCCACAGTTCGGAGTTATTCTCTCTCATGAAGCGAGCGAACAATTTACCAACAGAACCGTCAGGCATCATAGTTTTACCATGTGCCCCTTTATCTGGTATAGCATAGCCGACTTTTTCAAGTTCTGCATAAAGCCTCACATATAATTCTGAAATAACAAAGAAATAGTTAGATGGAATCATGTGGATATTGTCTTTGTACCTTTTGATAAATTCAGGAAGAGTGCCTCTATCAGTTATACCGTAATAACCTTTTTCCCTGATAGAAGGGACAACTTCATCGAATAGCCATGACTCAAATTTTTCTGCATTTGGCAATTGAGAACGGGATATAAGCCGATATACATTACCCTCATTGATGTATTTCATTTTTTGAATGCCACTAGTTGTAGGGGGGCGCGAATCACGACTCCCATTGATTTACAATATCTTATAATTGCATCTCTGGGATTTACATAACCTAATACTCTTGCAACATCAGTGGCACAAAACCACAATTTACCATCTTCTTCGATGGTTCTAATCTGATTAAAGGCATTTTCTTCATCAGATTGATAATTAAATAACAATAAATTTATGTTGTAAACTTTTTAAAAATAAAATACTTATTATCCCATCCAAATGGGTATGGCAAATATACATTTTGTTGTCTACAAAAACAAGAAAATACAATAATAAAAAAGGACAATAACCTTCACAGGCAATCGTCCTCATAGGGATAATATTTATTTTTAAAAGTTTCAGACAATATTGATATGTATGGAAATATTATCTTTCCAGTTGCACACTGCAAAGTGTAATATTTTATTTTGAATAAATGTATGTTTACAGGCAAAAATAAAAGTGATTTTGCAAAAAATAGATGCAACCAAGTTTCTTAATAAAACGCCCCGATTCATCACGAGCCGGGGAAATTCAAATTTATAAATTTAAAGTCTTATGATGAAGATTGTCATGTTGTTGCGCCAAAAATATTGGCGCAACAACATGACAACAAGCAAAACAGTTACACAAATACAAGCAAAGCCTATTTGCTTAAGTAATGTGGATTCTTTTTTCTTCTTTATCTCTTCAGTCTTAGTTTTTTCATGTTTGATGGAAGTGGCTTCCTTATCAGCTTTGACATTTGTAGTATCGGCTACCACCGTCTGTTTATCCTCCTTCTTGTTGAAATTACCTTCTACATGACCGTCAGCCAGTAACGGAGGTTTCCCGGTAAGACTGTCGGGCGGCTTTCTTGTATCATAAATCCGAAATTAATCACGTAGCTGCCATTAGTGGTAATGAGTTCGCTCAAAGAGGTGGTTGATTCGTGTACGATGTTGACAGTTTCACTGGCGCTATCCTTGCTGATTACTTCTGTGTCGGATTTGATAGCCTTATGCGAGCTACCGCATGACAACAGAAGAAACAGGCACATAAAGAGAGCCAGTAATATGTGCCGGCTTACCCAGTTCATAATCTTAGCCAACATAAGAGATATCATTTATACGGTGGTTCATCCAGCCCCGTTTGAACTTGTTATTTGCAGGGCGTTCCCGGCATATATCCTCGATGAAATCAAACCCTGCAATCTTGATCTGATCAAACAGTTCACGTGGATTACGGGAATTTACTGCAGCGAGTGTCTTAGGCCCGACAATGCCATCAGGAATCACGCCAACCAAATCATGCGGTATTTTGATACCGTGCATTTCGCTTGCCCAGATCCAATCGACAAGGATATCAGCTATGGATTGGGATTTAATTTCGTCAGCTTTCCACCTGTCCCAATACATGGTTTTCAAAATCTCCGTTTATTCCTCTTTCGTGATGTTTTTCAATCTTTCAACCGTAGGCTTGGGATAGCCTTTCTTTCGGCAATACGCTTCATAAGTTCCAATGGTCACACCCATATTGGTAGTCACTCCTAAATCGTCCGAGTCATTTACAAAACCGCCTTCCCACTTCAGGATAAACGGTGCAAGTTTATTCACATCAGCCATTTTTCTTTTCCTCCTTATTTTTAATTAATGTAGTCCTGCGTGGTGGAATACGGCGACCGCATTCGCTATCGGGCCTGTCACAACGGTTATGCTCGGCATCTTTCAATTGCAGTTCCAGCTCGTGGCACTTATGAATCCATGCCAGCTTATCAGACTGTTCATTACGAAGCTTAACGTATAACGCATCAATCTTGGCGTCACGCTGGGCGATGCGTTCTTCCAGCCAGTCAACCTGCTTACGCTTGTTCTCATCCTCCATCGAATCGGCGGACGCATCCTCCTTCCGTGCGTTCGTCTTGTGGTTCACCCAGAACGTGACACCCCAGCGGACAGCCTTCAATCCCCCGAAACCTCCGATTATAGCCAACCAGTCGTTTAATTCCATTTCGTCTATTGTTTATCTGATTATAATACAACTTCAAAGATATGTCTATTTACTTGCGTCATTGTTGCAGAATTACTTAAATCCATTGCCACGATATGACAATAAAAAAAGAGCCTGATGACAATATTTATTGCCATCAAGCTCCTGGTTACTCTGCAAAGATAGTGAAAACTATTCCATATTCAATCCATATTGAAAAAAATAATCAGGAGCAATATTCTGATCATCCGAAAAACTTAAAGAATCACAATGTTAATAGAAAACAAATAGGATTCATGAAATCTACCGGTTATCTATAAAATCAGATGTTCTCAAACTTTTATCGGGAAATATCTTTACTTTTCTCCTTTTCCTTTGAGCGTTTTTCAAGTCACGTACTATGGTGCTGGAAAGTATCTCTGAATAAATCTGTGTGGTCTTTACGGAAGTATGTCCGAGCAGCTTCTGGACTGTTGTAATCGCAACTCCCTGATGGATCAGCAGGGTGGCACAGGTATGACGGCTCACATGATAGGTTATCCGCTTTTTGATACCACACAATCCGGCCAGCTTTCGAAGCTGCCTGTTCACCTCCGAGTTGCAAGGCAGGGCTGCAAGACTGCCGATATCCGGATAGCGGTCAAGACTGCCCAATGCCCTGCTTTCAAAAAGCAAATGCAACGGCAGACGGATTTCCACCCCTGTCTTGACGGATTTGAAGTACAGCCACCTCTTGCCGTTTATCCTGATAAAATTCTCAGGTGTGAGCTGGCAGAAATCAGAATAACGCAGGCCGGTATAACAGCAGAATAGGAAAGCATCGAGCACATGGCGCATGGATTCCTCTTCCACCTCAACCGTTTCCAACTTCTTCAACTCGTCCGGGATAAGAAACTCATGTCTGCCCTTCTCCTGCTTGATTTTGTATTTCCGAAAGGATAAGCGTCTGCGTGCATGTATCCTTGGTTGATTGCTTCATTGACCAAGGTACGGAGCTGTCTCATGTGCTTGGCTATCGTATTGACCGCATTGCCCTTTTCCCTTAAGTATTGTTCAAAATCACGAAGGAATGTATAGGTAAGATCCTTGAAGTCCAGCCCGGAGCGGAAATCATGCAGGACCGCCAGTGTCGTATGCAGGTTATCCTTGGTGGACTGCTTCTTGTCCGAATTGTCAATGGCTGATTTGGCGAAAATGGAAAAGCTGATATTCACGGCACTTTTCTTTTTGACGGCATCTTTCAGCAAAGAGAGTGTGGCAGGTATTCCACGCTTCCAATATCCTAACTCTATACCTTGCAGATACAGGATGTATTCATAGAGCATTGCGTTCAACTCATTTGACTGGGGATGGTTAATGACTTGTGCCCCTTCACGGCTCCAGCACTCCGGTTTGAGGTACACATTTGTCTTCAGATAGATTTTCCTCTGGTTCAAATAGGCTTCAATTTGTACAAGGGCTGTGCCCTGTTTATTCAGTTTCTTTTGGCGGTTATATACAAGACGGTATCTGATTTTATCCATTTTTCTGCAAAGATGTATTCTCTGTCTCAAACGGCAAAATTTTTAGTCTACAAAAATGCATCCTCACTTTCACAAGGTGTATGATGACGGATACCTTTATATAATAAATATGGATGAACTTGATACCGATTCATTGAGTAGGATATATAAGAGGATTGTTCCCTGATAACTCTCGCCTTTTCATACCGGTTATCCGCATACTCCCCGTTTCCGACATGATGGTATTCTAAAACGGCATTTTATTACAAATAAAATACATTTGTGAATAATTAGTACCATTCTGAAGGCTGTATCCATACCGGACGATGATATAAGGGTGTAAAATATCAATTTGCTGATAACTAACCGTATAATACCCGTTTGATTTCCTGTTTTTCATGTTCTTACAGCAGTATTATATTATAATAAAGGATTTAATAATTAAAAATAATTTAAATGTTATAAATAGGCCATTTTTTACATTTACCCATTTCTTCTGTTTCTTCTCCCATGAGAGCCCGTACGTATAGTAAAAAATGATTTTATTCCGGTTTTTCCGTTCTTTTAAAAGTATTTCCAGATAAAAGGGAGAATATTGTGGAAATTCCGGTTTGATTTTAACATAAAAGATATTGTAATTACTTTTTTGAATAACTTCTTTTGTAAAAGAAAGAATAAAAAATGTACTTGGTAACACTCGGGATTTAACAATGTTAAAACCTGATCTAACATCTTGGGAAGAATGAATAATGGAATTGTGAACAGGCTGTTTCTTGCGGCCCTGCTGTTCGTCTGCACTGACTTGTGCGGTCAGAACGTTCAGATAAAGACGAATCTTCTTTATGACGCCACCGCCACTATAAATATCGGTTCGGAGTGCCGTTTGGGCCGTCGTTGGAGTCTTGACTTTTCGGGCAGTTACAACGGTTGGAAGCTGGGCGGTGACAGGAAGTGGAAACACTGGCTTGTGCAGCCGGAAGGCCGCTACTGGTTCGGCTCCGCCTTCAAGGGGCATTATGTCGGTGTGCACCTCCACGGCGGCCAGATGAACCTGGGCCATGTGGGCTTTGGGGATCATGCGCTCAGGGAGCATTACAGGCAGGGGTGGTTCTACGGGTGCGGTGTCGGCTACGGATACCAGTGGTCTCTAAGCCGCAATTGGCGCATGGAGGCCGGTCTTGGGCTCGGATACACCCGTTTTGACTATGACGAGTACGGATGTTCCATATGCGGGGGCAGGCTTGGTGAAGGCTCCAAAAACTACTGGGGTGTCACCAGAATATCATTGTCGGTTATCTACAGTTTATGACATAACAAAAATCAGACAACTTATTTATTAATCTAAAATTGTTACATTATGAATCTAAAACAGTTAAGTTTGGCTGCGCTGGCATCCATGGCTTTGTTTGCCTGCAGCAATGATGAGTCTCTTGGCGGTAATGACGAGAATGGCACTCCGAAAGCCGTGTATATGAAACTGGAGGGTATTTCCGCCTCCGCTGTGAACGGACGCTCTACGGATGCTCCGACTGAAGGCGGCAATCATACAGTTACCGTAAGTGATGTCGCTGTAATATTCTATCAGGATGGAGGAAATATCACGGATATAGAAGAAATAACAAGTGCTGACGACAAGAAATGGAAGGCACTTGTTGACCCTGAATCTGGTGATGGATATAGATTTGTTGTCGGCCATAAAGCCGACAAGGTCATGGTGATAGGCAACTACCAAAATTTAAAAGAGAAAACAGACATTGAGGGAAAGGTGGTGGAAAACCAGCCTATTTCAGGGGTGACAGATTTTCAGATTCCTTTGAGCAGCCAGAATGTGGCAGGAACAGACACTGATGAAACAACCAAAGACTGTGTGACCTTGCATGGTGACGCTCCGATGACCAAAAAGGTAGGTGAAAAAGCTCCGGAAGACAATGATTATGATGTATATGAGGCACATGTTGACATAACTCCCATCATCTCACGTGTTGAGATAAAATCATTAGGATGTGTATTCAACAAGCAAGATGAAGGTACAGCAGGCACTCCGACAGAGCATCTGTACACCTCAGTGACCGTCAAGGGTATCGGCATGGTGGATTATTATAACATGGGTACTTTAGGAAAAGATTATACTACTCAGATGGTGACCAATACTACATCAAATCCAGACGGTTTGATTTACGATCCTGAACATGCTTCTGTTCCAGAGGGAGGTTACAAATTCTGTGGCGGTGAGAATGCATCATGGGGCTGGTCTTATGACATGATAGGCGCCTCCAATGGGATAACATTAACTTCTGGCGATGTATCATCGGGTTCTGTCACAAAATATGTGGGTGCAAATGCTGAAACACAAACTCAGAATGAATCTCAAACTTTTGCCTATAACTTCTTCCCCAAGGGTGAGATAGCCAATGTCAGGGTATGGGTTGAAGCACAAAAGGAAAGTGAGAATGCAAAGAAATCTTTTGTTGTCACCGCGAACTTTAAAGATAAAGAAGATGGGGGTACAGTTGTGGAACCTCAGGCCGGCAAAATCTACCAGTTTGACTACCTGTTCAATGAGACTGTTCCGGGTGTATGGGACAAGGACCAGAAGGTGGTGTATGTGAAAGTGACAGTCAGGAAATGGACTATTACAACTGTTTATCCTGATTTCCACTAATCCGATATCCTACGATTTATAATCCGCGGTTGCCGGCTGTCATGCCGGTCGCCGCTTTAACCTGAAACGAAGAAGAAAGATGCTGAAAAAGAAACTGTTCACCGGTATTTGTCTGCTGTCACTCCTTTCAGGCTGTGTGCTGGACGACCTTCATGACTGCCCGGGCCATCCTGACAAGCCGGTTCCTCCCAACCCTCCGGAGGAAACTACGCAGTTCCTGTATTTCCGGTATACGGGAGACGGTGACACCGACCTGCTGACAGAGAGGATCTCATGTGTCGACATGTACGTCTTTGACAGCGGGGAACGTCTTGTGAGCACGCTGGAGATTGACGCGGAAGCCCTGAGGGCGAGGCATGGCGTTTCCATTGACCTGCCTGCGGGCAATTATACGGTGGTCTGCCTTGGGAATGCGGGCGAGCGTACACAGGTGAGTGATCTGACCACCTGTGACCTTCATATGATGTTCTTCGCCCATCCCGGCTACTTCATGAATGACGAGAGCATGCTCACCGGCAATGACCCGCTGTATCATGGCGACTTGCAGTTCAGGGTGGAGGACGGGAAGTCTCTGAAGGACACCGTTGATTTTAACTCCTCCCATCTGAAGGTCTATGTCGAGGTGAAAGGGTACGGAACGACGGAGTATGGAAAAGACGGCGGTGAACCGGATATCCGCCTGCACAACATGCCGTGCCGTGTGTTCTTCGACAACCGGATCTGCCCCCAGAGACGCACCTACCATCCTGAAGTCGGGAGGGAGGGCGCACAGGACATGTATGTGGGAAAACTCTGTACCTTCCGGTTGGACGGGAACCATCCGGCTGAGATAGCGCTTTACAGCGGGGCGGGTACGGAGCCTTTCTATACGGTCGATGTCGCGGATTTCCTAAAGAGGCACCCAGAGGTGGACATAACCAAGCAGGAGGCCGAGCTTTCCATGCGGATAGAATTCAGGGAGAGGAATGCGAATGTGACAATCACCGTTCCCCAATGGGGGGTGGAGGATGTCTATCCTGATGTTGGTTTCGAATAAGCGGATATGAGTATGAACGGACTTAAATATATATGCCTTGCCTGCATTATTCCTTTCTTGCCGTCCTGCATACAGGAGGAGCATATGGGGGATGCGGGCGATGACGGCCGTGTGACGGTCAGTCTGACCTTTACCACCCGTACGGAAGAGGGTGCGGATGAAGGCATGGAAAGCGACGAAGGGAACAATGAGAACCTGATCAGGACGGTCAGGGTCTATGTCTTTGACGGGAGTGATGGCAGCCTGACAGGTTATCACCATGCGGATCTTTCTGATAAGAATGTGACGGAGAAGTCTTTTAATATAAGATTGGGGTTCTCCAGACACACGATTCCCGCCGACGGCCATACGTGTTTGTTTTACGCCATAGCCAATGAGGGGAGTGCAGAAGGGCTGAAATCCCTGCCGGCCGCTGTTTATGATTCTGAAACCGGGAGATATGTCTGGACGGACGACAAGGAGATAACACAGCGGGAACTGTTGGAATTGACATTCAGTGGGCTTCCTGAGAGCAAGCTGACCGAAGGGGATCCGGCCGCGAAAGACGAGACCGGGAAGAAGTACTCAAGTTCCATTCTTCCCATGGCTGTGAAACAGGAGGTTGTCATAACGAAGGAGACGGAAAACCTGACACTTCCCCTGCGGCGTTCCGTGGGCAAGATGGAACTTTATTTCGCCAAAGGCGGCATCGGTGAAGGTGACCTGTATATCGGGCGCGGAGTATATCTGTACAACATCCCGACGAAAGGATATCTGTTTCCCCAAGATGCTCCGGCGTTGGAAAGTAGTGAGATAGCCCATAGGGAAAGTGATAAAGGCGACACTTCCGACTCCCCATATCAGAAGAACGGTCTGCCGATCCTACGTTGCGGCTTTGAGGATACACCATCCAACCCGGATGAAATCGCACAACTTCACATCAACAAGATAACCAGAAGATGGAACAACAAGGCCCCGGACGATAATACGGATGGAAAGAAAGAGTACCAGTGGCTTCCCGGAAAGGCGGTCTACCTGTTTGCAAATCCTTACAAATCGGATAAGAATGCCGCCAGTGGGGTGGAAGGTGACGGGTATTATATGAAGATTCTGCACCACAGCCATGAAAACAGTGATACGGGGGCGGACAAGGAGGAGTCCCATATGGATTATGTCACACTTCCAGCGGTCAAACCCAACATGTTTGTCAAGGTGTTCCTTGTCATCCCCTTGGATGGGTATACGGCCACTAGAACATGGTGGAAAGTCGGAGACTGGACGGAGGTCGAGAATCCTGGCATTAGTTTTGATTAACAAGAACATTTATATATGGCAATTTTTATGAAAGGTATATCAAGATACATATTGACGATGCTGGTGCCGTTCTTTTGCCTCTCCTGCACGGACGAGATACCGATGCCGGCTGGCTGCGGTGCCGCCGGTGGCGTGGACCGCGGCAAGACTGTGAGGGTGAGCCTTCCGTTCAGTGTCAGCGGCGGCATCAGATCGGATATTGTCACCCGTGCGGCTGGCACCGAGGACTCCCGTCTGGGCAGGATCATGCTGTTCATGTATGAGAATAAGGGTAAGGACCAGAGCCAGAACAAGCTACTGGGATACAGGATATTCCTGAACTCCAATGAAGGGACGGTCAATAATGAGGAAGACGGCTTTTGGACAGGAGAAGGAAATGAGGGAAGACTGAACTTCTATGCCTATCCGGGTGATGTGTATATCTATCTGTTGGGAAATGTGACAGGCTCCTTCCTCAAGTATTTTCCCGGCATGCAATCGGAGGAGGAGCTTAAAGGACTTACCGATCAGGAAAAATTCTTTCAGGCGGTCCGTCCCACATGGACGGGCAACTTCAACATGACGGACGGTTACCTGCCGCTGGCAGGCTCCGTGAATAACAGTACTGCGGCATGCAGGATTGGCGAGGATGGTACTGTCACTTATATGGATGATGCTACAGGCACAGAAACAAGAATAGACTCAATAAATAATCCTTTCCTTCTGAAACGCCTGATGGCCAAGATCAGTTTCACTTTCAAGTCCAAGGAGGGAGTGACCTTCACCCCCCGTAGCTATCAGTTCCGTCATGTGGCCGAGTGGGTATCCCCCAAATTCAGCCAAGACAGGACAGATAAAATAGGTGTGACTGACGGGGAGCAGACTCCTTTTAACCCCCAGACTCCAAACTCTTTTCTGGTCTATGTTCCGGAGAATATGGCAAGAACACAGGCAACCGGTATAACTTCTTTCCATGACCGTGAGAAAATAAAAAAGGGTTCCAGCGGAATAAATCTTAAAGAAACCCAGGAGGGCCATGAATCACATTATCAGTTCGAAAATGCTCCGGAGAACACCACCTATGTGGAGGTGACAGGACATTTCAAGGGAAAAGATAATAAAGGGATGGAAGTGGAGGCGGACGTGAAATACACCATCCATCTGGGGGATTTCTCTGATGGCAATTTTAATAACTTTGATGTTGAACGTGACCATTATTACAAATATACCGTGACGGTCAATGGTGTGGACGAGATTATAGCCGAGGTTGAGACAAACCGGGAGAATCAGCCGGGTGCCGAGGGCGTGGTGTTTCGTAAAGGCTCCAAGGTCCGTGTGGACGCGCACTATGAGGCGGTGGAGATGAATATAAGAAGGAGCGTGCTTGAGCAGGGTATCTATATATATTGCAAAACTCCCTTCGGAACGGTTGGCGAGATGTACTATCCCCAAAAGGGAGCTGATGATGCAAATTTAAGAGCAAAAGAGATCCTTATGCCCTATCTCGGATGGGTCAAATTCCAAAAACAGGATACAAAAGGGGAACTGGCCATATATGATCCGAAGAAAACACAGAATGTATTTGAAGTCCTGCAGGAAGTCTGGAATGAAAATGGAGAGGGTGCATATTACACCTGTTTTGTAGACGAGTATTATTACGAAGAAAATCCAGTCAATAAGGGAAATGTCAGGCTGAACGAGTTTGTCAATGCCGATGACCGCGTGTTTACCCTGGCAACCTCCTTGCAGTATAGTAAGGATCAGCAGAGTATCCTTGCCGACGCTGTATATTCCGTCAACCAGCGTTCCATCGCCTGCTTCTATGACCTTGACAACTTTGAGGGTAATGTGTACGGGGTGGAGAGTGTTGACGAGACGGGCGGGTTGTATTGCAGTGAACGGTTCGACCAGGATTTATCATTATCAGAGAATCCTGACAAGGACGGCCGTGGAAATACGTTGGCACAGTGTGGCGCAAACGGATATGGTTATGTAAACTGGAAAAAGAACGGGTATCTGTTGCAGAATGACGGTAGTTATAAAAAGGAAAGCGGGTATACCACATTGTCTTATGATGGGCAGTATTCTTATAAGGCGTGGGCCGGCCGTAACCGTGACCTGGACGGTAGTGGCACGTTGGAAGAGAATGAGATACGATGGTACGTATGTGCGAGGGACCAGATTATCGGCATGTGGATAGCGGAACCTGCACTTCCTACGGAGGCGGTCCTGTGTCCGGAAGACATTGAAACACTGCTGGCGGGTAAGACGTCTGAGAATCCGGTTGCCCGGATACACACGAATTCGGGCCGGAGCAGCCGTCTTGTCTGGAGCGAGCAGGGATGCAGTTTCGGTGGCGAACACAAACGGGAACGGGGGAATATCCGATGTGCCCGCAATCTTGGCATTACCCAGGCTGCGAAACGGAATACAAGCCATACCATTTTCCCTGATAGATATTATGAATATGACAATACGACAAAGACCATTACAATGAACCTTTCGTCTATCGCATTGAGGGGGTTCACGTCAAGGGAACTGGCGCCCCACAATGAGCGCAGCGTCATAAACAGGGTTCCAAAGGTTCTGCAGGTATCAAGTGATTTCTTGTATGGAAAAGTCAGACAGGATTATTGTGGTGGACATGGCTTTTGGTGGGAAATTTTTTCTAAAGAATATTATCCGTTTATAACCTCTACAGCAAAGGATGCCAAGGATGCCTGGATAACAGAAGCTGCCAGTTATGTGGAACAAGACAGTAAGGTAAGTTCCGTTCAGACCAGTGCGTCATGGCGTCTGCCTAACCAGCGCGAGCTGGCATTGATCGTGGTGGCCGCTCCTGAACTCTTGAGAAAGACAGGCGCACAAGTGGATGGAAATACCTATGATTACAATGACACGTTTATTTATAAGAAAGAATGTGAGGGGAACCCCATAACTGGTCATAATTGGAAGAATCGTTATCGGGCCTCCATTCATTGCCGCACCAGATTTTCTATAAATTCAGGACTTGACGGAAATGGAAGTTATACAGTGTATGGGTATTGCTGTTATTATAACGAGAATGGTTCAGGACAGGCAACTGATACAGGATTTCTGGGATTGATGAGTATTGGTTATAACAATGAGTGGTTGGGTTATGGTGATGCGGGCTATGCTGGTTACCGTTGCGTCAGGGATATAGAATAATGCTAGAATTATTAACAGTGATCATAAACAGTTCGCTCATACAGGTAGGAATTTAAACAAGAATTTCTGCCTGTTGGCGATCTGGGGGAACTGATAGGAATAAATGATACATGGTTAAGATTCAGAGATGCTAGAAATATAGATTTCCAAGACGAATTAGGCTCTATGCAATATAGTGGAATGTACTTACTAAGAGAAGATTCAGAATTAGAATATGTCCGTAATTGTATATTAGTTGTAATCGGTAATCCTAATATCTGTTGTGTTCAGAAATTATATAATTATAACGGAAGTATCTATAAATATAGAGTGAAATGGTATAGTAATTATTGGGATA
>ULRN01022284.1_pt1 | contig 13624 bp, 10 predicted proteins | sample 1955461 | NCBI WGS metagenome assembly ULRN01 (sample SAMEA4835683, study PRJEB28245) | human gut metagenome | biome: gut microbiome; material: fecal sample | place: Denmark | collected 2008 | reverse complement strand
CTGCCAAGGGCTACGGGATTATTTCACTAACTCTCAATTTAAAATAATGTCTGCTGCACGTATCTCTCGGGGAATTCATGCAGGTAAGTAAAGCATTCCTTTGGGGAACACAGCATACCATTCGCTACGCAGGTATTTTGAATCAGTGCCATAAGCTCTTTTGCATAAGGACTGGGAATATCGTAGACATTTCCGTAGGTGCTGATATATTTTTGCCGGATGCTGGGGAAATCACGATCCAGCGCCTGATAGAAATATTCCCGGTCGCCTTCCCGCAGCGTGACACCAACATCGAACACCAGAATCCCCTGAACTCCTGCCAGCAGGCAATAATCAAGCAAGCCTTCTATATTCTCCCTGGTATCGTTAATAAAAGGAAGAATCGGTGTCATCCACACAAGAGTCGGTATTCCCAACTCTTTACATCTCATCAACACTTCAAAACGCTCTCTCGTAGTAGACACATGCGGTTCAATCTTACGGCACAGCTCCTCATCATAAGTAGTGAGCGTCATCTGCACGACTGCTTTGGCCTTCTTATTGATAGATTGCAGCAGATCGAGATCCCGAAGCACCAGATTGGATTTTGTGAGTACCGTAACGCCATATTCATACCGATCGATCAGTTCCAGACATTTTCTGGTCAATTGAAGCTCTTTTTCAGCGGGAAGATACGGATCGCACATGGCACCTGTACCGATCATGCATTTGTGCCGTTTTGAACGTAATGCCTGCTCCAGCAGTTCAGGAGCATTTTTCTTGACCTCGATATCTTCAAAGGCGTGTGTAAAACCGTAACATCTGCTGCGGCTGTCACAATAAATGCAGCCGTGGGAGCATCCGCGGTAAATATTCATTCCGTTATTCTGAGATAAAATCCCCTTCGCCTGGACAAAATGCATGGTAATATTCTCCCTCATTTGATTGTATAACTTTATTTTTATATTAACATAGGAAAAGTGAGAAAACAAAAATAATTTTAACTAAAATTAAGCTAAAATAGCTGGCTAAATAAAGATAATAATGATACAATACAAGAACGGAGATTGGAAAAGCTTTACGATAAAACAATTATGGAAAGGAAAACTATTGATGCAGAAATTTGGTACAGAAAAATTTCATGGGGTGAATTTTGCGGTATTTCCGCACAAAGGCGTACTGGGATCTGGAGAAGCCAGAAAAAGTATGGAGGAAATGGCGCATAAGACCCACGCGAACTGGGTGATACTCACTCCCTCGGGGATGCAGGAAACCCCTTATAGCGAAGAAATTCGTTTCGATGGGGAGAAAAGCTGCACGGATGAAGAACTGTGTGATATGATCCGATATGCGCAGAGTCTGGGATTAAAGGTGGCATTAAAGCCTACCGTGAATTGTGACAATGGTGTCTGGAGAGCAAGGATAAGCTTTTTTGATCATGATGTTCCCTGTGAACCGAAGTGGGCAACTGGTTTGAAAGCCATATTGCTTTTCAGAAGCATTATGCACAGATCGCACAGCGGACAGGGTGTGAATTATTTCTTACAGGCTGCGAGATGACGATGACAGAGCACCGGGAGACGGATTGGAGAAAGCTGATCGCAGAGGTCCGCACAGTATATGACGGACCTGTCGGTTATAATTGTGACAAATACGGAGAAGATCATATTACATGGTGGGATGCAGTGGACGTGATCGCTTCCAGCGGATACTATCCCATCGATGATTGGGAGAATCAGTTGGATCGCATTGAAGAAGTAGTAAAAAAATACCAGAAGCCTTTTATTTTCTCGGAGGCTGGATGCATGAATATCCATGGTTCCGCGCTGGTGCCGAATAACTGGGAACTGCAGGGCAAAGAGGATGATGCGGAACAGGCAGACTGGTATCTGGCAATGTTTTCTGCCTGCGAAAAACGGGATTGGGTGAAAGGCTTCGGAATCTGGGACTGGCCGGGAAGTATGGAAAGGAAGAGCCCTTATGCAGTCTGCGATCGCCCTGCGGAGGCTGTGATCGCCGAAGAATATAGCCGTTGTGCCAAGAATCGGTGATAAGAGAGCGAGACATCGAAAATCAGAACGACAGATAAAACAAAGCACAGGGAGGTATGGCAGAAAAATGGAGCAGCCAACAAAGATAGTCAGCGTAGCAGCATTGCCGCAGGTACGGGTGTTGGGACGCACCACGGGAACGGATGTGGTGAACTTATTCTGGACCGGCAGCGGAATAGAATTTATCTATACCGGCAGTGAAATTCAGGTGGAGGTAAATGCCGATTACGACGCTTATGAACCGTGGCTTGCGGTGGAACTGAACGGTGTGCAGATCAGTAGAGTTCCGTTAAATAAAGGGAAAAATGAAGTGTGCCTGTTCCGGGGGATGACGGTAGGAAAACCGAAGCATGTACGGATTCTGAAAGAAGTACAGGCAATGCATCAGGATCCCGGGCATCTGTTACAGATTGTGGGATTGCAATATGCAGACGGTGAATTCCAGCAGCTGCCGGAGCCGAAGTACCGGCTGGAATTTGTGGGAGACAGCATTACCAGCGGGGAAGGTACGGTGGGAGCCATCTATGAGGAAGATTGGATCAGTGCCTTTTTCTCTGCAATGAATACTTATCCCCGTATGGTGGCAGATGCATTATCCGCAGAGTATCGTGTGGTATCTCAGAGCGGCTGGGGAATTGTCACCGGATGGGATGGAAATGTGGAGAATAAGATTCCTCCGTTTTACACACAGGTCTGTGGCTTACTCACCGGGGAGAGGAATGCTTCTTTGGGAGCGTTGCAAGACTATGATTTCGAGGCATGGCAGCCGGATGCGGTCATTATCAATCTGGGAACCAATGATGCCACAGCAATTCAGTCCGCAGTGGAACTGGGGCAGGAATGGGCAGGAACACGGGACGTAGAAGAAGTTAAAGAGATACTGACTACAGCCATCTGCGATTTCCTGAAAGTAGTGCGGAACAGCAACCCCACAGCACAGATCATCTGGGGTTACGGTATGCTGGGAGACAACTTTCTGTCCGCCATCCGGGAAGCTGTGGAAGGCTATGCGGAGCAGACTGCCGATTCCCGGATACACTTTTTGCAACTTCCCGACACTACACCGGATACCGTAGGCAGCCGCCTGCACCCCGGCATGAAAGCCCATCAAATTACCGCGAAAGAGATCGAAACATATCTGCAAGAACTGTTATAGGAGAAATTTATAATTTCTTAAGAAAAATGTGACGTAAAATGTGACAATTCCGCGTTATATTGAAACCCGTAGAAAGTAATTCATTCGGAGGGACTGGCAATATGATGCAGGAAAATCGTTCGGGCAGACAGGCAGAGATCCATATAACGCAGATGCGGAGAAATCCGTATCTGGTGGATTATCAAACCGGGAAAAATACGGGCAGACATACAGGAAGGCGCATAGAACAACGACATCATAGTGCAGTGCCCCAGCAGGAAAACAGAATCCGCCAACAGAAACAGAAAACTGCGGCTGCTGTATCTGATGGAAACGTATGCAGAGACAATACCTGCAACACGCGCACAAGACAACGCCTGACGAGGGCGGAGAGACAGCGTCGCCGCAGACGGGCAAGAATCCGCAGATATATCCGGATGACTCTGCTTTGTGCAGGAATTCTGGTAGGAATCGTCGCATTGACAAAGCTTTTGAAGGTGCCTGCCAGTACTGCGGAAGCCAGCACACCGATGGAAGCAATAGATATGGCGCAGCAGGTGGGAAAAGGGACTGAGAATACCATGGGGACTAGGATCCAGGGACTGTCGGCGGAGACTTACGCAGCGCACCCTGACTGGACGGAGGATTTCCTCACGGTAAATGAATATTCCAGACCGGGAGATCCTTTGACGGAGGTGAATAATATTTTCGTGCATTATACTGCCAACCCCGGCACCAGTGCGGCACAGAACCGCAGTTATTTCGAACAGCTTAAGGACAATCATGAGCGCAGTGCCAGCGCGCATTTCATCATCGGCTATAACGGGGAGATCATCCAGTGTGTTCCTTTGGATGAGATCGCTTACGCGGTGCAGACCCGTAACGAGGATTCCATCTCTATCGAATGCTGCTATAAGGCGGACAACGGACAGTTCACTCAGGAGACCTACGATTCCCTGATCAGGCTGCTGAGTTGGCTGATCGATGCCTATGAACTGGAACCGGAGGATATTCTCCGCCACTATGACTGCGGTGGAAAAAAATGTCCCATATACTATACAGAGCATGAAGATGCCTGGGAGCAGTTAAAAGAGGATGTCAAAAATCTATAGAGAATTACGTGATCACAAGACACGAAGAGAGGAACTTTTTCCAAAAGGAAAGGTTCCTTTTAGTTTATCTTGTTTTAAGAATACAAGTTTGTTAGAATAGACGCATACGGAATACGATTTCCTTTTCAAAGGGAAAAGTGTTGCAGACAAGGCCCTAAGGGGCAGAAATGAGGAGTATCATGAATATTTTATCACCTTCAATTCTTTCGGCGGATTTCTGGAAGCTGGGAGAGGATATCAAAGCTGTGGAAGGAGCCGGTGTGCCCTGGCTGCATGTAGACGTGATGGACGGACTGTTTGTGCCTTCAATCTCTTACGGAATGCCTGTCTTGAAGGCAGTGAGACCCCACACAGACATGTTCCTGGATGTACATCTGATGATCGAGAAGCCGGAGCGTTATGTGGAAGAGTTCGCTGCCTGCGGTGCGGATCTGGTGAATTTTCATCTGGAAGCCACAGAAGATGTGAAGGGATGCATTGATAAAATACGTGCCACCGGCAAAAAGGTTGGCATCACCATCAAACCCGCCACCCCGGCAGAGACCGTGGAGCCTTATCTGGAACTGGTGGATATGGTACTGGTCATGACCGTGGAGCCCGGTTTCGGCGGACAGAAGCTGATCCCGGAATGCCTGAATAAGGTAGCGGTGATCCGTAAAATGATCACGGACAGAGGACTTGCTACCGATCTGGAAGTAGACGGCGGCATTCATCTGGACAACGTAGCGCTGGCACTTGATGCGGGAGCCAATGTTATCGTGGCAGGCTCTGCTGTGTTCAAGGATGACATCGCAGCCAATGCGAAGGCTTTTCTTGCGAAGATGCAGTAACATAGCCATAGGCGGGAATGAGGTAGGGAACGTCTTACGGAAGGCGTAGACTGCCGACAGACGGTGACGGAAGGACAGACAGACGTCTGCGGAATGGAGAGTAATATGGAGTTACAGATACTACACGCAATACAGGGAATTCATCAGGAATGGCTGACAGAGATCTTACGTTTTTTTACCACGATCGGTGAAAGCGGTTTGGTATGGATCGTTATTGCAATCGTCCTGACATGTATACCGAAGACCAGAAAATGTGGTCTGACTATGATGATCGCAATGGCTATTACTTATCTGGTGGGAAATTTGTTCTTGAAAAATGTGATTGCCAGACCCCGGCCCTGCGCAGTCGACAACAGTGTCATATTGAAGATCCCGTTTCCCTCCGAATATTCTTTTCCTTCGGGACACAGCTCCAATGGATTCGCCGGTGCAGTGACGATCTTCTGCTATTATCGCAGAGCGGGACTCTTAAGTCTGCTCATGGCGGCACTTATTGCATTTTCCAGACTTTACTTCTTCGTTCATTACCCGACGGATATCCTGGGTGGAATCTTATTGGGAACGCTGGATGCACTATTGGCGGTCTGGCTTGTGAGGCACTTGGAGAACTGGGCGGATGCGCAGTCTGCATCGAACGCAGATAAATCTGAACACGTGCAGGAAAAATAAAATAACGGGACGAAACCGGGATCAGACGGAAAGGGCAAAAACGATGATGAACAGCAGAACGTTATGGAATGATAATTGGTATTTTGCCAAAACAGCATTAGGTGTGAACTGGGAAGACAGGCAGATCTGGGAAGCCAAAATGCAGCCGGTGGATCTGCCCCATGACTGGTTGATCTATGATACGAAGAATCTCTATGAAGACAGCATCGGCTGGTATCGGAAGAACTTTGCCTATGCCCCGGATAAAACAGGAAATGATGACCGTGTCATCCTCCGCTTTGAAGGTGTCTACATGGATTCTTCTATTTATGTAAACGGTGAGCACCTTGGTGACTGGAAATACGGCTATTCTACCTTTGACTGGGATATTACGGATGCTTTACATGAGGGAGACAATGAAATCGTTCTGCGTGTTGTATTTCAGGCGCCCAACAGCAGATGGTATAGCGGTGCAGGAATCTACCGGAATGTGTGGATGATCCGGCTGCCGGAGACACATATTCCTCTGGACGGTATCTACACATCTTCTGTTGAGACGAAAAAGGGTTATGACCTGACTATCGACACGGAACTGGAATGGGGAACAGATAGTGGAAATTATGAACTGGAATACTGTCTGCGAGATACTGATAACAGCAAAAGCCCCATAGAAACAGAAACCTCGGAGCTCTTCCGGGTAAAACAGCCCCTCACCTGTGGACAGAACAAGATATCCATGACGATCCCTGTGGATAATCCGAGGAAATGGGACATTACGGATCCTTACTTATATGATCTACAGGTATGCCTGTGGAGAGAGCAGGAGACTAACAGCCGGGAACTATGTCAGCAGAAACATTTCCGTATCGGTTTTCGCACCATACAATTTGATCCCGACAGGGGTTTTTTATTAAATGGCAGGAAGATCCGACTGAACGGTACCTGTGACCATCATGACCTCGGAGCGTTGGGAGCGGCTTTCCACAAGGAAGCCATGCGCCGTAAGTTCAAACTCATGCGTTCCATGGGCGTCAATGCCCTGCGGACTTCTCACAACATGCCGGCAGTGGAAGTGATGGAACTGGCGGACGAGATGGGATTTCTGGTATTGTCTGAAGCCTTTGACATGTGGGAGATGGCGAAGAATCCATATGATTACGCCAGATTTTTCAAGGATTGGATGGAAAAGGATGTCCGCAGCTGGATCCGTAGGGATCGCAATCACCCTTGCATTATTATGTGGAGCATCGGTAACGAGATCCCAGACACCCATGCGGATGCCCACGGACAGGAGATCACCGGACACCTCATTGCTGCGGTCAGAAAATGGGACTACCGAAATGTGGCACCTGTGACCATCGGCTCGAACTATATGCCCTGGGAAAACGCACAGAAATGTGCAGATATCGTGAAGCTGGCGGGATATAATTACGCGGAAAAATATTATGAAGAGCACCATAAAAAGTATCCGGACTGGATCATCTACGGAAGCGAGACTTCTTCTGTCGTACAGAGCCGTGGCATCTATCATTTCCCGCTGGATCGGGCGACACTGATCGAAGCAGACGAACAGTGCTCCGCTCTGGGCAACAGTACTACCAGCTGGGCAGCCAAAAATACGGAATACTGTATCATTATGGACAGAGATACCCCCTATTCCTGTGGACAGTTCATCTGGACAGCTATTGACTACATCGGTGAGCCGACACCTTATCAGACGAAAAACAGCTATTTCGGGCAGATGGATACAGCGGGATTTCCGAAGGATTCCTACTATCTCTTCCGCGCAGAGTGGACAGATGTGAAAAAAGATCCTATGATTCATGTCTACCCTTATTGGGACTTCAATCCGGGGCAGCAGGTGGATGTGCGGATCACCAGCAATGCTCCGGAGGTGGAACTGTTCGTAAACGGCGTATCACAGGGAAGGCGGCAGATCGATCATGAAAAGGGAACGGTGTTGCAGCCTTCCTGGAAAGTACCTTATGTGCCCGGCAGTATCTGTGCTGTGGCTTACGATGAGACCGGCAGAGAGATTGCCAGACAGGAGAGACATTCCTTTGGCAACACCGATCATTATGTATTAAAAGCAAACAAAACCACTCTGCGTGCCGATGGCGAAGATATGATCTTCCTGGAGATCGCGGCAGAAGATAAGGACGGTTATCCCGTGGAAAATGCCTCCGATTATGTGAGAGTGACCGTGGAAGGTGCCGGAAGACTGATAGGACTGGATAACGGTGATAGTACTGACTACGATTCCTATAAGGGAACCGTCCGCAAGCTGTTCCAGGGGAAGCTTCTGGCGATGATCGCTGCGAAAACGATCCCCGGAGAGATTCGTGTGACCGTGGAGGACGCATGGACAGCCACGGCGAGCATGACCGATGAAACCGTCACCGGAACGGCCGCGGCAGTAGTCGAGACTTCGGACAATACGGCAGCTGCCGGGCACCGCACGGCGACAGTGACGCTTCATGCTATCGAAGCACAGATCCGTCCCGGTATCTGTGCAACGGAAGAAAACAGAGAATATCCGCCTGCCTTTGTGGAACCCGGATTCGTGCCGGTACGCAAGCTGGAACTGAGCGCAGCCGCAACGACGCTGACACCGGAAAACCCTTCTGTACTGCTGCATACCTGTATTTATCCTATGGAAGCCACTGACCGTAAGCTTCTGTGGAGCATTACGGATGCCACGGGTATTCCCAGCCCGATCGCAAAGCCGGAAGAGCTTCCGGACGGCGAAGGCATCCGTATCACAGGCATCAGTGACGGAAGTTTCCAGGTGAGATGTATGTCCTGCAACGGTACCCCTTCTGTGAAAATGATCTCACAGCTGGAGTTTCAGGTGGAGGGAATGGGACAGACGTTTCGGTCACCTTATGAACCGGTTACTGCTATTTCCTATGACACAAGTTTTGGCGGGGATGTGAGCCGCGGTGTGGAGAACAGTGCCGGAACGGATAAAGCACAGCCTACCGGTCTGGTTTATAGATCCGTAGATTTCGGCGAATTCGGAAGTGATGAGATCACGCTGGCTATTTTTGCGAATGATAATGACCCTCACAGAATTCAAATCTGGGAGGGAGAACCCGGGGAGAATGCATCCGGATTCGGAGAGACGGGAGAACTTGTCGGAGAAGTCACCTATCAGAAGCCTGGCATCTGGGAGGTCTTCCAACCGGAGACATTTACACTGTCCCGGAGACTGAAAGGCGTGGCGAATATGACAATCGTGTCGGAAGATAAATTTTTCCTGAAGGAGTTTCATTTTACCAAACAGGAGAAAGCTTATGCGAGACTGTCTGCCCTCACAGACGGCGTTACTTATGGAGACAGCTTTGTGAGAACAGCGGATGCCATTGAACAGATCGGCAACAATGTTTCCCTTGAGTTCAGTGATATGGACTTTGGAACAGATGCTTCTGACAGTATCGTCATATGCGGAAGGACACCTCTGCAGCACAATACGATACAGTTGCGATTCAGTAATGGGGAGACGCAGGTACTACCCTTCCCGCATAGCGGGGAATATCGTGAGATGCGATTCCCGATACAGAAAGTGACCGGAGAACAGAAGGTGACATTTGTCTTCCTACCGGGCTGTAATTTTGATTTCAAATGGTTCCGGTTTGAAAAAAGTGGATTGGAGGAGTAAAAGAAAATGATGAGCAGATGGAACAGAAAATTATGGGCATTGATACTTGCAGCAGGGATGACGGTATCTCTGGCTGCCTGCGGAGGAAACGACCAGGCAGCAGGCGGTGCATCCGCGGGTACCCAGGATGGGACTGCCGCCCAACAGAACCAGAGCACGGGCAGCAATATCGACAACGCCGGCAGTATTGTAACGTTAGCGCAGGATGCCCGGGCACTGCAGATCATAGACGACAACTACCGCACCTACTACGAGCTTTTTGTTTATTCCTTCTATGACAGTGACGGTGACGGCATCGGTGACCTGCAGGGAGTCCTGGACAAGCTGGACTACCTGAATGATGGTGACGATACGACGGATACGGACTTAGGGATCAACGGCATCTGGCTCATGCCGGTAATGCCCTCCACGACCTATCATAAATACGACACTACGGATTACGAGAATATTGATCCGCAGTACGGTACCCTGGATGATTTCCAAAAGCTGCTGACAGCCTGCCATGACCGTGGGATCCGTGTGATCCTGGATCTGGCGATGAACCATTCTTCCAGTAGGCATCCATGGTTTTTACAGGCAACGGAGTATCTGAAAAATCTGCCGGAGGGAGCTGAGCCTGACTCCTCAGAATGTCCTTATATAGATTATTACCATTTTTCAAGGGAAGCCCAGAGCGGATATGCGCAGGTAAATGGGGCAGACTGGTATTATGAAGCAAGATTTTGGGACGGCATGCCGGATCTGGATCTGCAGAATGAAGAGGTGCGCCGGGAATTTGAGCAGGTGGCGGACTTCTGGCTGGATATGGGCGTGGATGGTTTCCGCCTGGATGCGGTGAAGGAATACGTCACCGGCTCTGTGGAAGACAATGTCGAGATTTTAAGCTGGTTTGCCGATTATGTCCATGGCAAGGACCCGGAGAATTATCTGGTGTGTGAATGCTGGACAGATCAGAATACCTATGCGCAATATTACGCGAGCGGCGTGGACAGCATGTTTGATTTTACCTTCGCTGACAAGTCCGGAATCATCGCAAATGTGGTAAATGGCAAGGCATCCGCGGCATCCTATGCAAAGAATCTGGAAGCGGAGCAGGCTATGTATGCGCAATACAATCCGGATTACATCAATGCCCCTTTTTACACGAATCATGATATGGGGCGGAGCACAGGCTACTATGCCGGGGAAAACAGTGAGGCACAGACGAAGCTTGGCAATGCCCTGAATCTGTTGTCCGGTGGAAGTGTCTTCCTCTACTATGGGGAGGAACTGGGAATGAAGGGCTCCGGCAAGGATGAGAATAAGCGTGCTCCCATGTACTGGAGCAAGGATGACAAAGCGGAAGGCATGTGCAAGGGACCTGCGGATATGGAAGATTTTCAGATGAAATTCGACAGTCTGGAAGAACAGCAGGAGGATCCGGATTCCATTTACAATTATGTAAAACAGGTGATCCGTATCCGGAACCAGAATCCCGCGATTGCCAGAGGCACCACCACTTATCTGGAGCAGTATTCCGGCGAGCAATGCTTTGCCCTGACAAGAAGCTATGAAGACAGTACTTTATTACTGTTGGGCAATACTTCTGCGGAGCCTGCAAGTGTGGACCTGTCCGGACTTACCGTTGGTAACACCGCAGCAGAGGATCTGGTACTGCTTGGAGAACTTTATACCGGAGAGGAGATCGCCGAACGCGAAGGAACTGCGGTCACACTTCCGGCATATTCTGTTTTGATACTGGGGGAAAAGAGGAGCTGTAATGAGCAGTAATGAGACAAAACTGCATTGACAGTCCGGATTTCCTGTGCTACTGTAAGAATACGCAAATGCAATGAGGAAGAGAGTATTTATCATAGAAGTTTTACAGAGAACATTCCGCAAGGCTGAGAGGAATGGAACGGACAGATAGAGAAGATGGCTTCTGAGCGGCGCACCGAACGGATACCGGAACAGAATAGGAACGGTAGAAGCAAGGCTGCGACAGGATCCGCCTGTTACAGCGGATAGGGTTACGGACCCGAAGAGGTCTGTGCTGTGAGGTACAGACGAAGAGAAGTGGTAACACGAGATAACGCTCGTCTTCTTGAAGAACTTCATGTTCTTTCAGGAGACGGGCTTTTATTTTTAAGAAAAGGAGAATCAGATTTATGGAAAGCAAAGGAAAATATTATCTTACAACGGCCATTGCCTATACGTCCGCCAAGCCCCATATCGGTAATAACTACGAGATCGTACTGGCTGACAGCATTGCACGTTTCAAGAGAAAAGAAGGTTATGATGTTTTCTTCCAGACCGGTACCGATGAGCACGGTCAGAAGATCGAACTGAAGGCAGAGGCAGCCGGTATCACACCCAAGGAGCATGTGGACAAGATCGCCGGTGTGATCCGCGGACTGTGCGACCTGTTAAACATTTCTTATGATAAGTTCATCCGTACTACCGATGAGGATCATGAGAAGCAGGTACAGAAGATATTCAAACGTCTCTATGATCAGGGTGATATTTACAAGGGGGCCTATGAGGGAATGTACTGTACTCCCTGTGAGTCTTTCTGGACGGAGTCCCAGCTGGTAGACGGCAAGTGCCCGGACTGCGGCGGTGTGGTAAAGCCTGCGAAGGAGGAGGCTTACTTCTTCCGTATGAGCAAGTATGCGGACAGACTGATCAAGCACATTAATGAGCATCCCGAGTTCATTCAGCCCGTATCCCGCAAGAACGAGATGATGAACAACTTCCTGCTTCCCGGCTTACAGGATCTGTGCGTATCCCGTACTTCTTTCACCTGGGGTATCCCGGTGACTTTCGATCCTAAGCATGTTATCTATGTATGGCTGGATGCGCTGACCAACTACATCACCGGTATCGGCTACGATGCAGACGGCAACAGCACCGAGCAGTACAAGAAGCTGTGGCCCGCAGACCTGCACCTGATCGGTAAGGATATCATCCGGTTCCATACCATCTACTGGCCTATTTTCCTGATGGCACTGGGCGAGCCTCTGCCGAAGCAGGTATTCGGACATCCCTGGCTTCTCATGGGCGGCGGCAAGATGAGCAAATCCAAAGGAAATGTGGTCTATGCGGATGACCTCGTAGATTATTTCGGCGTGGATGCGGTACGCTACTATGTACTGCACGAAATGCCTTTTGAAAACGATGGCAACCTGACCTGGGAGCTGGTAGCAGAGCGTACCAATTCCGATCTGGCCAACACCCTGGGCAACTTGGTGAACCGAACCATCTCCATGAGCAACAAATACTTTGGCGGTGTGGTAGAGAATAAAAACGCTCAGCTGACCGAGAATGACGCGGCAGTGGATGCGGATCTGAAACAGACCGTGACCGGTACCTATGCAAAAGTTGTGGCAAAGATGGAAGAACTGCGTGTGGCAGATGCCCTGACCGAGATCTTCGGTATCTTCAAGCGCTGCAATAAATACATCGACGAGACAGAGCCCTGGGTACTGGCGAAGGACGAAGCCAAGGCAGACCGCCTGGCAACCGTGCTGTATAATCTGGTGGAAGGCATCATCATCGGAGCTTCCCTGTTAGAGCCCTATATGCCCGAGACAGCAGAGAGAATTGCAAAACAGCTGAACACCTCTCTGCGAGATTTTGACCAGCTGGAGCAGTTCGGTCTGTATAAGAGCGGCAGCAAAGTAACCGACCAGCCCGAAATCCTCTTCGCACGTCTGGATATGAAGGATGTAGCGAAAAAAGAGGCAGAGCTGGAAGAAGCCATGATCAAGGCAGCAGCGGAGCATGAAGCGGAAGAAGCAAATGCAGAAGCTGAAAAAGCAGAGCAGGAAGCCATTGATATCGAGCCCAAGGCAGAGATCGAATATGACGATTTCGCGAAAATGCAGTTCCAGGTAGGTGAGATCATCTCCTGTGAGGCAGTGCCTAAATCCAAGAAGCTTCTGTGCAGCCAGGTAAAGATCGGCAGTCAGGTACGTCAGATCGTCTCCGGCATTAAGGCGCATTACAGCCCCGAGGAAATGGTAGGCAAAAAGGTTATGGTACTGGTGAACCTGAAGCCCGCGAAACTGGCAGGAGTATTGTCCGAGGGCATGATCCTGTGCGCAGAAGACGCCGAAGGCAACCTCGCGTTGGTAACACCTGAGAAAAATATGCCGGCAGGAGCAGAGATCTGCTAAAACAGTTCGACCATGAACCGTGCGGATGTAATGGTTACTATTTTACAAAAA
>ULRN01005645.1_pt1 | contig 13657 bp, 9 predicted proteins | sample 1955461 | NCBI WGS metagenome assembly ULRN01 (sample SAMEA4835683, study PRJEB28245) | human gut metagenome | biome: gut microbiome; material: fecal sample | place: Denmark | collected 2008 | reverse complement strand
GAGGCGCTTCTTCTGGCGGAGGCGGAGAAGGCAGAGGAAAAAGAATCGCCGGAGTCCGTACAGAAGCCTTCTGACAGTGCCGAAACCAAGAAAACTGATGGAAAGCAGAAGGAAAATGTGGAAAAGAAAGATGAAATAAAAAAAGAGACAAGTCAGAAAAAAAAGAAAACGCCGGAAATTACGAAACCGGAAGATACCCCGTCAGAGAGCACTCCGACAAAAGCGGCTCCAAAAGAAAAGAAGACCTCTGGCGAAGAAGCCGGAAAAACTCAGGAAACCGTGGCACTGCCTCATCCGCAGATCGATCTGTCTCCTGCGAAACTGGCAGATTTTGATTATGTGATGAATCAGTTTTTTATCCTGGATTCCAATACGGAGACGAATGCACAGCAGATTTGCGGAACCAGATTCCTGAAAGAAGATCTTTCCATAAAACAGGACCCGGAGGTGCCACAGATCCTGATCTATCACACCCATTCCCAGGAAACGTTTGCAGACTCCAGAGAAGGACAGGTGGAAGATACCATCGTTGGAGTGGGCGACCATCTCGCGGAGCTGCTTGAAAAGACATATGGTTATCGGGTGCTTCATGTGACAGACGCTTTTGATATGATGGGCGGGCAGCTGGACCGGAGTAAAGCATATGATTATGCAAGAGCTTCCATAGAAAAGGTCCTGGAGGAGAACCCTTCTGTTGAAGTGGTGATCGATCTCCACAGAGACGGCGTGCCGGATGACCGTCATCTGGTGACGGAAATAGACGGGAAACCAACAGCGCAGCTGCTTTTTTATAATGGGTTGAGTTATACGGTCAACCAGGGAGCGGTGAGTTATCTGCCCAATCCTTACATAGAAGAGAATCTGGCTTTTTCTTTTCAGCTGGAATACCAGGCAGCACAGTACTATCCAAAGCTTTACCGGGGAATTTATCTGGCAGGGCTTCGTTATAACCTTCATCTGAAGCCCCGGGCCCTTCTTCTGGAAGCGGGTGCACAGACCAATACTGTGGAGGAAGTCCGAAATGCCATGGAACCTTTTGCAGATATCTTAAACAGAGTATTGAAAGGCAGTGACAAAAACGGCTAAAATATGATATGATAAAGAGCAGTATGGAAAAATATGCTTTGTGAATGAAAAGCGTGAAGTGACTACATTTACAGGCATGCAGCAGAGCGGAACAGGAATGTCCGTCTGATGCAAGAGAAACTTAAGGAGGATTTCCTGAATGATAGACCAGAGTAAAATTCGAAATTTTTGTATCATTGCACATATTGACCACGGAAAATCAACACTTGCGGACCGTATCATCGAGATGACAGGACTTCTCACGGAGAGAGAAATGCAGGCCCAGGTTCTGGATAATATGGAACTGGAGAGAGAACGTGGAATCACCATCAAATCCCAGGCTGTCCGTATTGTATACAAGGCCAAGGATGGAAATGAATATATTTTTAACCTGATCGATACCCCGGGACATGTAGACTTTAATTATGAAGTTTCCAGGAGTCTTGCAGCCTGTGACGGCGCGATCCTTGTTGTAGATGCTGCCCAGGGAATCGAGGCTCAGACCCTTGCCAACGTATATATGGCGCTGGATCATGATTTGGATGTGGTTCCGGTTATCAATAAGATCGACCTTCCAAGTGCGGACCCGGAGCGTGTTATCAATGAGATTGAGGATGTGATCGGGATTGAAGCCCAGGATGCACCGCAGATTTCCGCAAAGACAGGTCTGAACGTGGAACAGGTTCTGGAGCAGATCGTAAATAAAGTTCCGGCACCGCAGGGAGATGTGGATGCACCTCTGAAAGCCCTTATCTTTGACTCTGTTTATGATCCTTATAAAGGTGTTATCGTATTTTGCAGGATCAAGGACGGCCGTGTAAAAAAGGGCACGAAGATCCATATGATGGCTACCGGATTTACTACGGAAGTCGTAGAAGTAGGATATTTTGGCGCTGGCCAGTTTATTCCCTGTGATGAACTGACGGCAGGTATGGTCGGCTATATTACTGCCAGTATCAAGAATGTGAGGGATACCCGTGTGGGTGATACCGTAACGGACGCAGACAACCCCTGTGCGGAGGCACTTCCGGGATATAAGAAGGTAAATCCGATGGTTTACTGCGGACTTTATCCGGCAGACGGTGCCAAATACGGCGATCTTCGTGATGCCCTGGAGAAACTTCAGCTTAATGATGCGTCTCTTTATTATGAGCCGGAGACTTCCGTTGCTCTTGGCTTTGGTTTCCGTTGTGGGTTCCTTGGGCTTCTCCATCTGGAGATCATCCAGGAACGTCTGGAGAGAGAGTATAATCTGGATCTTGTAACGACCGCACCAAGTGTTATTTATAAAGTTTACAAAACCAACGGCGAGGTCATCGAACTGACCAACCCGACTAATCTTCCGGATCCGTCTGAGATCGAATATATGGAAGAGCCGATGGTGAAGGCTGAGATCATGGTAACTACAGAGTTTATCGGTGCGATCATGGATCTCTGCCAGGAGAGACGTGGCCAGTATGAAGGCATGGAATATATGGAAGAAACCCGTGCACTTCTGAAATACAGGCTGCCTCTGAATGAGATCATTTACGATTTCTTTGATGCACTGAAGTCACGTTCCAGAGGATATGCGTCCCTGGATTATGAGCTGGATGGTTATGAAAGAAGTGAGCTTGTGAAACTGGATATCCTTGTGAACAAGGAAGAGGTGGATGCCCTTTCCTTTATCGTTCATGCGGATACTGCTTATGAGCGTGGCAGGAAGATGTGCGAGAAACTGAAAGATGAGATCCCGAGGCAGCTCTTTGAGATCCCGATCCAGGCAGCTATCGGAAGCAAGGTCATTGCCAGAGAGACAGTAAGAGCCATGCGTAAAGACGTTCTTGCCAAGTGTTATGGCGGAGATATTTCCCGTAAAAAGAAACTTCTTGAGAAACAGAAGGAAGGTAAGAAACGTATGCGTCAGGTTGGTAATGTGGAAATTCCGCAGAAGGCATTTATGAGTGTCCTGAAGCTGGATGATAAATAGGAGATGACTTTTTGGGAAAAAATATAAAAAGACTGTTTCTGGCAGCAGGACTTCTGGCGATGACCGGAATCCTGCTTACCGGATGCGGTTCAAAAAAGAAAAACGCGGAAGATGAAAGTGTGATCAAGATCAGTATGGCACCGGAGCCGACCGCAACACCAGATCCGAAAACGGTAGATCCGGATGCCGTGACAACCAACGGTAATCTTACTATGGTAAATGAGTATCTGGCTGAAAACGGCGGAGCGGCACTGGGAACAGATGCCGTGACACCAACACCGGCAGCTTCCGACGGAAGCGGGGATAATACGGATGAGACCGGATCAGATTCAACATCCGGGGATGGTACGGATACATCCGATACCGGAGACGTTGCTGATGATGGCAGTGATGCCGGAGATGATGAAAGCAGTTATGATACCGGCGATGGAGATACCTCGCAGTATGACGAAACTGACAGTTATGCGGGTACAGAGGAAGGAGACATGGATGAAGAATAAGGCGAAGAAGCCTATGGAACTCTATGTTCATATTCCCTTTTGTGTGAAAAAATGTGATTACTGTGATTTCCTTTCAGGTCCGGCGGGAAAAGAACGGCAGCGGGAATATTTCCAGTCTCTTGGAAGGGAAATCGCTGCTGTTCCGGAATTTCCGGACAGAGAGATCACCACGGTTTTTATTGGCGGAGGAACACCTTCCGTTCCGGATCCTGCTCTTATGGGAGCAATTCTGGATCAGATCAGAAATAAGTTTTTTATGGCCCCGGATGCTGAGATCACCATCGAAGCAAATCCGGGGACTTTATATAAAGAAAAACTTCAGGAATACCGGAAGCATGGAGTGAACCGGTTAAGTCTGGGATTGCAGTCTCCACAGAATCGTGAACTGAAGATCCTTGGGAGGATACACACCTGGGAAGAATTTCTGGAGAGTTTTTTCATGGCAAGGGAAGCGGGATTTTCCAATATCAATATTGATCTGATGAGTGCGATCCCGGAGCAGACCTATGAAGACTGGGAAAAAAATCTCCGTACAGTGGCAGAGCTTTCACCGGAGCATATTTCCGCATACAGCCTGATCGTGGAGGAAGGAACTCCATTCTGGGAACGGGAGCTGGATCTTCCGGATGAAGATACGGAGTACCGCATGTATGAAGATACGGCAGCAATTCTGGGAGAATACGGATTTCATCAGTATGAAATTTCCAATTATGCGAAAAAGGGCCGGGAGTGCCGCCATAATAAAGGATACTGGCAGAGGACGGATTATCTGGGACTGGGACTTGGAGCTTCTTCTCTTGTGGACCATGTGCGGTTTTCCAATACGGATAATATGGAAGAATATCTCAGAAACAGTGCGTTTCCGGAAAAAATCCGCTGTGACAGGGAAACACTTACGGAGGCGGATGAAATGGCGGAATTTATGTTTCTGGGGCTGCGTATGACAGAGGGGGTATCTGTGCGTGAATTTGAGGAATATTTCGGAAAAAATATGGAGAGTATTTACGGAGAGGTTCTGAAAAAACATTTTGCCCTGGGAATGCTGAAGAAGAAAAATGACAGGATTTTTCTGACAAGAAGAGGAATCCATGTAAGCAACGGAGTGATGGCAGATTTTCTTCTGTAGCGGATTTTGTCGATTTTTTCACCTTGACGAACGAATGTTCTGATTGTATACTGTAAAAAACAAACAGAAATTTTACAGCAGAATGAGAGACAGATATTCTGCTATAGAAGAAAATACCGGAAGATTTTTGTATGGCCGGGCAGAGTAGGAGGCTTTCATGTCAGCAGAAGTGAACGATAAGAAGCGTTTTATCAGAATACGCGGAGCGAATGAGAATAATCTTAAGAATCTCAGCGTGGATATTCCCAGAGACCAGTTCGTGGTACTTACCGGACTCAGTGGATCCGGTAAGTCATCCCTTGCGTTTGATACGATCTATGCGGAAGGTCAGAGACGTTATATGGAATCTCTTTCTTCCTATGCGAGGCAGTTTCTTGGACAGATGGAGAAACCGGATGTGGAGAGTATCGAGGGACTTCCTCCTGCGATTTCCATTGATCAGAAGTCAACGAACCGGAATCCCCGTTCTACTGTGGGAACGGTAACTGAGATCTATGATTATTTCCGCCTTCTGTATGCCCGTGTGGGAGTCCCTCATTGTCCGAAGTGCGGCAGAGAGATCCGGAAACAGACAGTGGATCAGATGGTAGATCAGATCATGACGCTTCCGGAGCGTCAGAAGATACAGCTTCTTGCGCCGGTGGTACGTGGCCGTAAGGGAACACATGCCAAGCTGCTTGACCAGGCCAGAAGAAGCGGATATGTAAGAGTTCAGATCGATGGAAGTCTTTATGAGCTTTCCGAGGATATCAGCCTGGATAAGAATATCAAGCATAACATTGAGATCGTTGTGGACCGTCTTATCGTGAAACCGGGAATTGAGAAACGTCTTTCGGATTCTATTGAGACTGTGCTGGAGCTGGCTGATGGTCTTCTGGTAGTGGATACCATGGACGGAAAGCTTCTGAATTTTAGCCAGAGCTTTTCCTGCCCGGACTGTGGTATCAGTATTGATGAGATCGAGCCGAGAAGTTTTTCTTTTAATAATCCGTTTGGTGCCTGCCCCAAGTGCCTGGGCCTTGGATATAAGATGGAATTCGATATTGACCTTATGATACCGGATAAGAAACTGAGCATCAATGAAGGTGCGATCACGGTTCTTGGCTGGCAGTCCTGTACCACACAGGGCAGTTTTTCAAGAGCGATCCTGGATGCACTGGCGAGAGAATATAACTTTTCTCTGGATACCCCTTTCTGTGAATATCCTAAGGAAATCCAGGACATCCTGATCAACGGTACCGGTGGTCACTCCGTGAAAGTTTATTACAAGGGTCAGCGTGGAGAAGGTGTTTATGATGTGGCATTTCCGGGACTGATCCGCAATGTGGAGCAGAGATACCGGGAGACCGGTTCCGAGACTATGAAGCAGGAATATGAGAGTTTCATGCGGATCACTCCATGTACCACCTGTAAGGGACAGAGGCTGAAGAAGGAGTCTCTGGCAGTGACTGTGGCAGATAAGAATATCTATGAAGTGACGAACATGCCTGTGGAGAGATTACAGGGATTTCTTCGTGACCTGAAGCTTTCCGAGCAGCAGGAACTGATCGGTAAGCAGATCCTGAAGGAGATCCGTGCCAGAGTGGGATTTCTTGCGGAAGTTGGTCTGGAGTATCTTTCCCTTGGAAGAGCTACCGGAACTCTTTCCGGCGGGGAGGCACAGAGGATCCGTCTTGCCACACAGATCGGTTCCGGCCTTGTTGGAGTTGCCTATATTCTGGACGAGCCAAGTATCGGTCTCCATCAGCGGGATAATGACAAGCTTCTGGGAGCGCTGATGCGCCTTCGCGATCTTGGCAACAGCCTGATCGTGGTCGAACATGATGAGGATACCATGCGCGCGGCGGATTGTGTAATCGATATCGGTCCCGGTGCCGGTGAACATGGCGGACAGCTGGTTGCCATGGGTACAGCTGAGGATCTGATGAAGAACGAGCAATCGGTAACAGGAGCTTATTTAAGTGGAAGACTTAAGATTCCGGTGCCGGAAGTACGTAAAGAGCCAACAGGTTTCCTCCATATAAAAGGTGCGGCAGAGAATAATCTGAAGCATATCGATGTGGATATTCCGCTGGGTGTCATGACCTGTGTCACAGGAGTTTCCGGCTCCGGTAAGAGTTCACTGATCAATGAGATCCTTTATAAGAGACTGGCAAGGGATCTGAACCGTGCCAGGATAATTCCTGGTAAACATGATGATATTCTCGGGATTGATCAGCTGGACAAGGTGATCGATATTGATCAGTCTCCGATCGGAAGAACACCCCGTTCCAATCCGGCAACTTATACCGGTGTTTTTGACCAGATCCGTGATCTGTTCGCAGCAACTGCAGATGCCAAGGCGAAGGGATATAAGAAGGGGCGCTTCAGTTTTAATGTGAAAGGCGGTCGCTGCGAAGCCTGCAGCGGCGATGGAATCATCAAGATCGAGATGCATTTCCTTCCGGATGTATATGTGCCATGTGAGGTTTGTAAAGGAAAACGCTACAACAGGGAAACACTGGAAGTGAAGTATAAAGGCAAGAGCATTTATGATGTACTGAATATGACGGTGGAAGAGGCACTGACATTCTTTGAAAATGTGCCGTCAATCCGGAGAAAGATCGAGACCCTTTATGATGTGGGACTTTCCTATATCCGCCTGGGACAGCCGTCTACAACCCTTTCGGGAGGAGAGGCTCAGCGTATCAAGCTTGCCACGGAACTCAGTAAACGAAGCACCGGGAAGACCATATATATTCTGGATGAACCCACGACAGGCCTTCATTTTGCGGATGTGCACAAGCTGATCGAGATTTTGCGCCGTCTTTCCGAAGGAGGAAATACAGTTGTGGTCATTGAGCATAATCTGGATGTGATCAAGACAGCAGATTATATCATTGATATTGGCCCGGAAGGCGGTGACCGTGGCGGAACAGTCATAGCGCAGGGTACACCGGAAGAGATCGCTGCAAGCCCGGTCTCCTACACCGGTAAATACGTAAAAAAATATCTGGAACAGAAATAACGGGTAAAAGTCCTTTTCAATTCCGAAGGTTTTGTATATAATGAAGTGCGGGAACTGTCCGGCAGACGCAGATAGATCAGGTTTTGCCGGATGAAAGATAGAACAGAACAAGTCAGAAATGTGTCTGCACGGGAATTTTGCAGACGCAGGCGGGAGGATTTATGCCGGCAAAAGATATCGGAATCGATCTGGGAACCAGAAACAGTCTGGTGTTTTCTACAGGAAGGGGAATCGTTTTAAGAGAGCCTTCTGTAGTTATTTATGATAAAGATACAGAGAAGATCAGGGCAATCGGAGAGGAGGCCAGACAGATGGCCAGCCATTTAACTTCCAATATGGAAGTCATATGGCCGATCCGTGGCGGTGTGATCGTTGATTACAATGTTATGGAGAAGATGCTGAAATATTTTATTTCCCAGGCTATGGGACGAAGAGCGTTCCGTAAGCCGAGAGTCAGCATCAGTGTTCCGAGTGGTATTACAGAGATTGAGCGTAAGGCTATGGAGGAAGCAGCATATCAGTCCGGAGCCAGGGAAGTATTTCTCGTGGAAGAACCTATTGCGGCTGCGATCGGTGCGGGAGTAGATATTACCAAGCCGTTTGGAAATCTGATCGTGGATATCGGTGCGGGAACTACAGATGTGGCTGTGATATCTGTAGGCGGAGTAGTTGTTTCTGCTTCGGTGAAAGTTGCAGGTGACAATTTTAACCATGCGATCATGAATTATGTAAGAGAGAAACACAGCCTCTTTATCGGAGAGGATGCAGCAGAAAATATCAAGATCAAAATTGGAACAGCCAGTGAAGAAGCAGACCTCCGGACTATGGAAGTGAAGGGAAGAAACATTATCACAGGTCTGCCGAAGGTGGCAACGCTGACGTCAGAAGAGATCAGGACAGCGTTGAGAGAGACAACAGGACAGATCGTGGAAGCGGTTCATGGTGTTCTCGAAAAGACACCACCGGAACTGGCAGCAGATATCATGGACAGAGGAATTGTCCTGACAGGTGGAGGTGCCATGCTTCATGGCATGGATACGCTGATCGAGCAGAAAACAGGAGTAAGTACGCTGACTGTGCAGGATGCCATGCTGGTTGTAGCTGCCGGAACAGGGAAATATGCGGAGATCATGTCAAGAGTATAAATTTACACCAGATAAGGCGCTGCGACAGCAGTGCCTTTTGATGTTATTACAGTGTTCCGATAATTAATGCATCATACTCGCAGGGGTATCTTTGATGCGTTAAGCATTTGAACCGCGATGCAGATGGAGAAGAAGATGAGTGAGACAGTTACAGGATATATAGATCATGTGATATTCCGAAATGAAGATAATGGGTATACCGTTATGGTACTGAAAGGAATGGAAGAGGGACAGGAGCTGACCTGTGTAGGCACATTTCCTGCGATCACACAGGGCGTGTCAATTGAAGCTTCCGGAAATTATACAACACATCCGGTATACGGAAAACAGTTTCAGATATCCTCCTATGTGGAAAAAATGCCGGAAGATGCACTTGCGGTGGAGCGTTATCTGGGTTCCGGTGCGATCAAAGGTATCGGTGCCGCATTGGCGGCAAGAATCGTCCGGCGGTTTGGGGATGATACTATGCGGATCGTGGAAGAAGAACCGGAACGGCTGGCAGAGATCAAAGGTATCAGCGAAAAGAAAGCCATGGAGATTGCGGAACAGATGACAGAAAAGGCGGATATGCGCCGTGCCATGATCTTTTTGCAGAAATATGGGATCTCTTTGAATCTGGGAGCGAAGATATACCAGAAATACGGACAGTCGGTATATGGTGTCCTTCAGGAGAATCCATACCGTCTGGCAGAAGATATCAGCGGTGTGGGATTTCGGATCGCAGATGATATCGCATCCAGGATCGGAATCCATACAGATTCAGATTACAGAATACGGAGCGGAATGTTGTATACTCTCCTACAGGCTTCTGGGGAGGGCCACATTTATCTTCCAAAGGAAGAGCTTTTTTCCAGAGCGTCCAGGCTTCTGGGAGTAGATGTTTCTTATATGGAGAAGCACCTGATGGATATGGTCGTGGAACGGAAACTGATCCTTAAGGAAACGGAAGAGGGAACTGTCGTTTATCCCAAACGTTATTATAACCTGGAACTGGATTCTGCAAGGATGCTGTGTGAATTGAATATTCTCTGCCCTGAGGATGAATACATGATCCAGAAAAGGATTGAAAGAATTGAGAAAGAGACAGGAACCAAGCTGGATGAAATGCAGAAACAGGCAGTGATATCTGCTGCCCAGCACGGCCTGTTTATTCTGACGGGAGGCCCGGGAACAGGAAAAACAACTACCATTAACGCAATTATCCGCTATTTTGAGGAAGAAGGAGCAGAACTTCGCCTTGCAGCTCCTACGGGCCGTGCTGCCAAGAGAATGACAGAAGCTACCGGATATGAAGCACAGACGATCCATCGTCTTCTGGAACTGAATGGTATGCCGGAGGGAGAGCAGGAAGGCAGAGCTGTTCATTTTGACAGAAATTTCGAAAATCCTCTGGAAGCAGATGTGATCATTATTGATGAGATGTCTATGGTAGATATTGCGCTGATGCATTCTCTTCTTCTGGCGATAACTGCAGGAACCAGACTGATCCTGGTGGGAGATGAAAACCAACTTCCAAGTGTAGGACCAGGAAATGTTCTGAGGGATATTATCCGCAGTGGCTGTTTTTCAGTAGTGGAGCTGAAGAAGATCTTCCGGCAGGCTTCCGAGAGTGATATTGTAGTAAATGCACATAAGATCAACCGCGGAGAACAGGTTACGATCAACAATAAAAGCCGGGATTTCTTTTTCCTGAAGAGATACGATGCAGATATCATCATTCGGGTTGTGATCGCGCTGATCCAGGAGAAACTTCCACGTTATGTTGATGCGAAGCCTTATGAAATCCAGGTTTTGACTCCCATGCGTAAGGGGCTTCTTGGCGTGGAAAGACTGAATCAGATCCTTCAGCGCTATCTGAATCCGCCAGATGAGAAGAAAAAAGAAAAAGAAATCGGGCAGCGCCTTTTCCGTGAGGGAGATAAGGTGATGCAGGTGAAAAACAATTATCAGCTGGAGTGGGAAATCCTCGGAAGATATAAGATTCCGGTAGATAAAGGAGTCGGGGTATTTAACGGCGATACAGGTATCATGACGGAGATCAATGAATTTGCGGAGACCGCTACAGTGGAATTTGAGGATGGACGTCAGGCGCAATACTCCTTTAAACAGCTGGAAGAACTGGAACTTGCCTATGCAGTGACCATACATAAATCACAGGGCTCGGAATATCCTGCGGTTATTTTACCGATTCTTTCAGGTCCAAGAATGCTGATGAACCGAAATCTTTTGTATACAGCTGTGACAAGGGCACGTAAATGTGTCACAGTAGTAGGAAGTGAAAATACCTTTGCGGAAATGATCCGTAATGAGAAACAGCAGCAGAGATACAGTTCACTGGACAGGAGAATACGGGAATTGGATGAAGCTGAGATCAACTAGTACAGCTACTAGTACAGCGAATATCCGCTTGACTGTACTATAAGGAGAGTGCTATCGGGGAGAAAGGACTTTCTTGAAAAAAACAGCTGAAATTTTTCTGAATATGCTCTATCCGAAAAAATGTCCCATGTGTCATCAGATCCTGAAACAGAAGAACAGCCTGATCTGTTCCGGGTGCGCCGGAAAGATCCGGCCAAATGTGGAACCATTGTGCAAAAAGTGTGGCCGTCCCGTAAAAACAGAAGAGGAATATTGTCAGGACTGCCGTAGGGAACAGCATTATTTTTCGGAAGGCAGAAGTATATTTTCATACGGAGAGATGTGGCGGCAGTCTCTGGTACGGTTCAAATATTACGGGTGTCGGGAATACGGAGATTTCTACGCAAAAGCCATGAGTATTTATGGAAAGAAATATCTGGAACGCTGGAGACCGCAGCTTATCGTTCCTGTTCCGCTCCACCCCAGAAAGAAAAGAAACAGAGGATTTAACCAGGCAGCGTATCTGGCAGAACGGCTCAGTGGTTTCTGCGGGATACCCTGGAGGGAGGATGTGGTACGAAAAGTACGAAATACAAGATCGCAAAAGAAACTCAATGCCGCAAAACGGCGGCAAAATCTTAAAAATGCATATCAGGTAACTGCAGATATAACTGGATTATCGGTGCTGGTGGTGGACGATGTCTATACAACGGGCAGTACCATGGATGCCATGGCACAGTGCCTTCTGGAGGCAGGTGCAAAGGAAGTTTATTTCCTTACAGTATGCGCCGGAAGGGCATGAAAGCCCTGAAAAAACACTTTTCATAGGTAGGGAACTATGCTACAATAAATTTGATTGCAGTTAAACAGTATAGCTGCATAAAGTGCGAAATACGAACTATATATCAGGAGTTTCCTGATAAGAAAGCTTATGAGGAGTTATTTATGGTAAATGAAGAAAAGGTGAAGGTCATGAACCGCCTTGCCATGTATGAACATGGAGAAGGCAGGAAATATCTTCCGGTGAGCAGATATTACCGGAGCGATTATATCGGCCTTGCACTGATCAAAAATTTCTTTCTGGTAACCATTGGCTATGTGCTTCTGCTTGCCGGAATTGCTGCGTATTTCAGTGAATATCTTATGGATAATGTGAATAAGATCAACCTGGTCGCAGTGGGGATTTATATCATAGTCGGATATCTGGGCATGCTGATCGTGTATTCTGTGCTGACTTATATTCAGTATTCTGTGAAATATCACCGCGCCAAGAAGAGTGTGAAGGAATATTATCAGGATCTTACCAGACTGGAAAAAATCTACGGACGGGGAGAAAAGAGAACACCGGTCCGGAGAAAATCGGGAGGACATAGAAAATGACAGCTTTACTTGAGATTAAACAGAATATCAAGAGGTTTTATGGAGAATATGAAGTATATATACTGCCGGTTCTGAAGTTCGCTCTGGCATTTGTCTATTTCCTCTGGATCAACAGTAATATGGGATATATGAAGCAGCTGGATAATATATTTGTAATTCTTGTACTGGCACTGGTGTGTGCTATTTTACCTGTATCCGTGATGATGTTCATCGGATTTGCCATGATGATCGGTCATTGTTATGCGGTGGGACCGGAAGTGGCCGGATTTATGCTGGTACTGATCCTGTTTATGATGATCCTGTTTCTTCGGTTCAGCGGATCTCAGAATCTTACATTGATCCTGACACCTCTTTCTTTTGGATTCAGTGTTCCTACACTCCTTCCACTGGGAGCAGGTTTACTTGGCAGTGCGGTTTCAGCACTTCCGGCAGGATGTGGTGTGGTGATCTATTATTTTATCCGTTTTGTACATGCACAGTCCGCGGCACTCAGCGATCAGGGAACAGAAATTGCCGAGAAGCTGAAACTGCTTTCGGACGGACTGGTCCAGAACTGGGCTATGTGGATCACAGTGATTGCTTTTGTGGTTGTTGTATTACTGGTGAATCTTCTCAGAACACGCTCTTTTGACTACGCGTGGAGAATTGCGATCATTGCAGGTGGTGTGGCCTATATTCTGGTTATTCTTGCGGGAGATTTTTGCCTGGATGTGACGGTATCAATGGTTCCGATGATCATATCTACAGTAGTTTCAGTTCTGATCGGGTTTGTACTGGAATTCTTTGTCTATGGCGGAGATTACAGCAGGACAGAACGGTTGGAGTATGAAGATGATGAATATTACTACTATGTAAAAGCGGTTCCGAAAGCATCAGTGGCAACTTCAGAGAGAAGTATCAAAAAGATCAATGCGGAACCTGTACGTGAAGAAAAAAAGAAAGAAGATAAAGTAGTTTTCCGTGAAGAAAATTTTCCGGAAAGAAAAGAAACACCTGTTACACAGAAACCGGATTTTGGAAGTCCGGTGAATGAGACACCACAGAAAATTGATGAGATTGACTTTGAAAAACAGCTGGAAGAATCATTGAAAGATCTTTGATTTAACC
>ULRN01038151.1_pt1 | contig 13661 bp, 13 predicted proteins | sample 1955461 | NCBI WGS metagenome assembly ULRN01 (sample SAMEA4835683, study PRJEB28245) | human gut metagenome | biome: gut microbiome; material: fecal sample | place: Denmark | collected 2008 | reverse complement strand
TTCTAAATTTTTCCTTTATTCATCAGGAAGTAATGCGTTTTTGGGATTTTTATCTTCCGGTAAATGGGCCGGCCTTGGTCTAAATACCTTGCCGTCGGAGCTTGGAGGAACAAGTGCTTTGATGCGCCTTGAATATACAACTGATCACAACGACATTAATTACGGGGCTGTAATAGATGTACATGGAGGACGACGTAATTATGCTCTTTATTGCACCGGGGGATTAAAGGTCAATGGGCCTGTATCGGCAGCAAGGTATATCAGGCCAAATACCAAAAGTGATGCGATAATAAACGATATCGGTTACATGGACACCTTTGTGTTCCAAACAACCACATATTTGAATGTATATCTTCCATCAAGAGCCACATTGGCTGCGAAGATGGGAACGGTACATGCCGAATACGGAGAATCATGGTCTGAAGTCGGTTATAATTCCGTCGTGTTTATACATGTAATTGTTTCTCGCTATTCATCAGCATCGATACGCATAACTCGCGAAAGCACGGATACACCATTGGTGGACAATAACGGGAATCAAACAGATGGGTTCGATATGGCAAAAGGCGATTGCGCCACGTTTGCGTATTTCAACAACAACTGGTATATATTCAATAGAATGCACACATAAAAAAGATATGAAACTGACATTAAAAGACCGGGTATTAATACTCAACACCGTGTTACCACAGTTTGACACGAGAAAAAATATGGAACTGAAAATCTCGATCGATAGTAAAATTGCCATCTCTGAATCCGACCAAAAACGGATTGTCGTGAAAGATTTGGGAGGAGGTCAAATCAACATCGGATTTACCGATGCAGAGGCCATAACGGAAACAACAGATATGGATTTGACAGACGAAGAACTTCAATATCTCAAACGACGTGTTGACTTCATAGACCGCAATGGCATGTTTTCAGAGTTCACCATGCCTACATACGTGAAGATACTGGACACGCCATATATCAGTTCGGATTTTGAGAACATGAATAACCTGTAAAACAGAATATGTTGGGGGAAAAGAAAAAGCCCCCGGCTCGTTAGTAAAGACGCCAATCACATACTAACAAACAAAGCGACGCACCGCGCGACCGGGGGCTATGTACCTTCTGGCCGCGATGTGTCGCTTTCGTTTTTATGTGATTGGCAATACAAATATATCGAAAAAGTTTAAGATGATAGCAAATTGGGATGGAATGTATATACCTTATACGAATAATTTGAAAAAGACTGAACTACTTCTTTCAGTTAAAGAAAATGTAAAATTTGACTTGAATGTATAACGATAAATATTTAAAGAAATGAAGACACCGATAACTTACTACGGAGGTAAACAAATAATGTTGAAACATATTTTACCACTGATCCCGGAGCATTCCGTCTATACGGAAGCCTTTTGCGGTGGTGCGGCCGTCCTGTTTGCAAAAGAGCCGGCTCCATGTGAAGTAATAAACGATATCAATACGGAGATCATCAACTTTTATTGGATGGCAAAATGTTATTATCCTGAGCTGAAAACGGAAATAGACCAAATGCTACATAGCCGATACCAACATGACCATGCGACATACATATATAATAATCCAGCTTTGTTCAAACCGGCAGAACGTGCCTGTGCTTTTTGGTTTCTAACAAAAACATCGTTTGCCAGCAAACTCAATAGTACATTCGGTTTTGATCTGAAAGGAAGAATGCCTAAACGGTTGAGAAATGCCAAGGACGCATTCACAGAAGAGCTTTGTAACCGTCTGGAACATGTTACAATCGAATGCCAGGATGCAATATCCGTCATTAAACGATATGACCGTCCTGAAACATTCCATTTTATCGATCCGCCTTATATTGACACTAATTGCGCCCATTATAATGGGTTATTCAATGAACAGGCGTTCATTGAATTGTTGGATATAATATCCAACTTGAAAGGAATGTTCATGTTGACCATGTTTCCTAATGATCATTTACAAGATTGCACAACCCGATACAACTGGACCACCCATCGTATTGAACGGACTATTTCAGCCAGTCGAACATCCAGAAGAAAACAAGAAGAATGGATCGTTTGTAATTACTAAAAAAATATCGTTTAAGTATCGTTTACATGATACTTAAACGATATCCTTATTGCTTGCAGTAATAGTAACATCCACCTCTTTTTTTGATTTTTCGTTTTTAAAACTTGAATTTTTGGTTTTGCGGATTATAGTTGGAAACTATAAAAAAACACAACAATTTTACAATAACCCCTGTAAAAAAGCGTATATCCGTATTTGTTTGATATTTAATGTATTATGCAATATCATGTTTCTTAAAAAATATTACCCTATAGGGAATTTTGAAAAATATGGGGTAGAAAACTCAATTTCATGCCCTATTGTTTCGATTTGGACCAATGGGTATTGTGAGATAGATTACAATTAGGTACAACAAATAAAGTATCGGAAAAGATTTTACAAATAATTGAAAAATGTACTATCTTTACGCCCGAAAGTTCAATAAAAAAACTGTATATGTCTTTAAAGCGTTTTGGAGTCTCTTTAGAAGATAACCTGCTGGAATCTTTGGACCAATATGTGAACGAGAATGGTTTTGCCAATCGTTCGCAGGCTATCCGTTTTCTGGTGGAGAAAAATGTCGCTGAAAAGAAATGGCAGTGTAATCATATCGTGGCAGGTACGATTATCCTTATGTACGACCAGGTAAAAAAGGAAATTACTTCCCGGATTGCCGATATCCAACAAAATTATCAGGATGTAATCTTATCCTCTTCCCAATATTATGTGAACCGGAATTTTTGTCTGCACATCGCGACCGTGATGGGTACGGCTTACCGTTTGACTGAACTGTCGGACCGGTTGACTACGATAAAGGGACTTAAACATGGCAAGTTGGTTATGAGTCGGGCGGATTAGATATATTTTTTACCTGTATGGTAGCACGAATTATAAAAAGCGTAACACGATTAAGCGTCTAACAATAGTAATTTAAATATAGAAGAGAAATGAAAAAAGTAATTTTACTTGCCTCCGGGCTTTTGTGCAGTTCTCTGGTTTTTGCAAATGACCCGGCTGTGATCGATAGCCTGATTAACTTGCAAGGGGTTGTGATTTCGGCCAACAAAGTACAGGTGAACCGAAGCAGTGTGCCGCTTACTATCTCGGTGATCGACCGCGACCAGATCGAAGCGAGCAGCGAATCGGCATTGTTGCCGGTACTCTCTCAGCATGTTCCCGGATTGTTTGTGACACAAAAAGGGATTACCGGTTTTGGCGTTTCGGCAGGAGCGGCAGGAACGGTGAATATTCGCGGGGTAGGAAGCGGAAATAAGGTTTTGATGTTGTTCGACGGACAACCGCAATGGGCCGGAGTGTTCGGACATTCTCTGCCCGATACTTATGTGGCCTCGGATGTAGAGCGCGTGGAAGTGATCCGCGGCCCCGGATCTTTACTGTATGGTTCCAATGCGATGGGAGGGGTTGTCAATATCATTACCCGTCATCATAAACAGGAAGGGCGGCGTACGCAGGCGCGTGTGATGTATGGCTCTTACAATACGCAAAAATATATGGTGAATAACGGCTTTAACGTTGGCAAATTCAGTAGCTTTATCTCGATAAATCATGATCGAACCGACGGGCATCGGCCAAATTCGGATTTCAACATCACAAATGGTTTCGCTAACTTAGGATATGCTTTCAATGAGCATTATAAGGTGACAGGAGATGTCAGCCTTGCCAAGTCGAAGTTTCAAAATCCCGGTAAAACATATGAGCCTGTTATAGACAATAAAATGGATATTTTGCGTGGAACAGCCTCGATGGCTCTGGAAAACAATCATGCTAAGATGAGTGGAGCCTTGCGTCTGTTCTATAACTGGGGTAACCATAAAATCAATGATGGCTACAAGCCGGGAGGAAATCCATTGACTTATCTTTTCCGTTCCGACGACCACAACGTCGGAGTCCAATTGTATGAATCATTCCGTTTGTTCAAAGGTAATAACCTGACAGTCGGTGTGGATTATAAAAACTGGGGCGGACATGCTTGGAATGATAATAATGATGGTACAAAAAATGAGTTAGTGGATAAAACGGTGAATGAAACGGCCGGATACGCCATCATGCAGCAAGAGCTTTTTGACATATTGAGCCTGAATGCCGGTGTCCGCTATGAACACAGCAGCACTTATGGAGGTGAATGGGTTCCGCAAGGAGGTGTTACGATACGTCCGTTTGAAGGAAATACGATCCGTGCATCTGTTTCCAAAGGATTCCGTAGCCCGAATATCCGCGAGATGTATATGTGGGGAGCAGCCAATCCTGATTTGAAACCTGAGAGTATGGTGAATTATGAAATTGCTGTCGGACAGTCTTTTTTGGAAGGCGACTTGTACACTGAGTTGACGGCTTTCTTTATTGACGGGAAAGACATGATTTATTCCGAAAGCGTGAATGGGGACGGCAGACCTCCTTATAAGAATATGAATATAGGGACATTTACCAATAAGGGTATAGAGTTTGAAGCTCGCTATCAGATTTGCAAGAATTTGAATATGGACATGAACTATAGTTATTTGCACATGAGCAAACCCATTCCGGGAGCACCGGGACATAAGCTCTATGCAGGTGCCACCTACACGCCGGGGCGTTTCACCTTGAACGTGAATGTGCAGTCCGTCTTTGATTTGTATACAGATACGAGTTGTTCCAAGAAAGAGGATTTTACGACTTTGAATGCGAAGGCAGCTTATCGCTTCGGTACACGAGACAAAGGACTGAACCTCTTTGTGAAAGGCGAAAACCTGACGGCAACCCGCTATACGATTAATGATGGTTTCCCGATGCCGAAAGCGATCTTCATGGGAGGAATCGATGTCACTTTCTAAACATTTTGTATACCTTTGCGTCCTGTAACATTTAATAAAAATCATTATGTCAGTTGCAAAGAGGGATTTAGAGGATAATAGAAAGGTGACCACACGTCGTCTGATTGAAATGAAACAACGTGGTGAGAAAATCTCCATGTTGACTGCCTACGATTATTCGATGGCTCAACTGATCGATCAGGCCGGTATGGATGTCATATTGGTAGGCGATTCGGCTTCCAACGTAATGGCCGGTAATGTAACGACATTGCCGATCACGCTCGACCAGATGATCTATCATGGCAAATCGGTCATGAAAGCGGTAAAGCGAGCCTTGGTTGTAGTGGACCTGCCTTTTGGTAGCTATCAAGGTAACTCGAAGGAAGCGTTAGCTTCGGCTATCCGCGTGATGAAGGAAACGCATGCGGATTGCATCAAGCTTGAAGGCGGTTCTGAAATTCGGGAATCTATCGAACGTATTCTGTGTGCGGGTATTCCTGTCATGGGACATCTGGGATTGACGCCTCAGTCCATCAATAAATTCGGTACATACACGGTTCGTGCCCGTGAGGAAGCGGAAGCGAAGAAGTTGATTGCAGATGCTCATCTGTTGGAAGAGATCGGTTGTTTCGGCATCGTGTTGGAAAAAATTCCGGCAGCTTTGGCTGCACAGGTCGCTTCCGAGCTGACGATTCCGATTATCGGTATCGGTGCCGGCGGAGGTGTGGACGGGCAGGTGCTGGTTATGCATGACATGTTAGGAATCAATCAGGGATTTTCTCCCCGTTTCTTGCGCCGTTATGCGAATCTGGCAGAAGATATCACCCGTGCCGTACAGGCATATATTGAAGATGTGAAGACGCAAGATTTCCCGAACGAGAAAGAACAATATTAATAATGTGCCAGTCCCATCTGTTGATCGGTGCTGCTTCATCAGGAAGCGGGAAAACAACTTTTACGCTCGGTTTGCTTCGTGCCTTGAAGAACCGTTCGTTTAAGGTGCAGCCTTTCAAATGCGGGCCGGACTATATCGACACGCGCCATCACAGGATGGCAGCCGGCAATCCGTCCGTGAACCTGGACCTCTTTATGATGTCAGAGGCACACGTGCGTGACTTGTATGCCAGCTACGCGGAAAAGGCGGATGTGGCGGTGGCCGAAGGCGTGATGGGACTGTTTGACGGGTATGACGGCATGAAAGGAAGTAGCGCGGAAATCGCCTGTATGCTGAAAATGCCGGTAGTCCTGATAGTAAATGCAAAAAGTACGGCCTATTCGGTGGCTCCTTTATTGTACGGGTTCAAACATTTCAACAAGCAAGTACAGGTCGTAGGCGCCGTCTTTAATTTTGTCGCTTCCGAAAGTCATTATTCTTTTTTGAAACAGGCTTGTGAAGATGCCGGGGTCGAGGCATTGGGATATCTTCCCAAGTGTGCGGATGTGGAGATTCCCAGCCGCCATTTAGGGTTGTCTCTCGATGAAGATTTCTGCTTTGAGGAGTTTGCCGACCGTGTGGCGGAACTTGTCGAAAAGCATGTAAACATCGACCGGCTGCTGGAACTGACGAAACCGGTTGCGACAACTGCCGTTCCTATGTCCGCAGGTTGCCATATCTGTAAACGTGAGCCTTCTTTCCCGATTGCGGTAGCCCGTGATCCGGCATTCAATTTCGTGTATGAAGCGAATATCCGCTATCTGCATCATTTAGGAAAAGTTACTTATTTCAGCCCCTTGGCAGACGCTTCTTTACCGGAAGCCGGTTTCGTGTACCTTCCCGGAGGTTATCCTGAGCTATATCTTGCTGCTTTATCGGCAAACAAGCAGATGCTTCAATCCATTCGCCGGTATGTCGAGAATGAGGGAAAGTTGCTGGCCGAATGTGGCGGTATGATGTATCTATGTGATGAGATACGGGATAAAAATGGAGACGTTTATCCGATGGCTGGCGTGTTGCATCAGTCTGCAACAATGGAGAACATGAAGTTGCGTCTGGGATATCGTACCTTATTATGTAACGGAACTCGTCTGAAAGGGCATGAGTTCCACTATTCCCGTTTGGTGGAACAACAGAATCCGCTTCCGTCCTGTGCTGTCGCTTATACTGCCAAAGGCGTGGAAACGGATACTCCGCTTTATCATTATAAGAATGTTTGGGCCGGATATACGCATTTGTATTGGGCGGATCCGGCCGAAAACGAATGGTTTGTCAAATTTGTCATCGGTTCCGATACTATATAAATAAGCGAGAAAGATGAAGATATACACGCGTGGAGGAGATAAAGGCCGCACCGGAATTCACGGAGGCGAGCGGGTGGATAAAGACGATATCCGGATTGAAGCAAACGGAACGTTGGACGAGGTGAATGCCGAGATAGGCATTATCCGTGCATTGCTCCCGGCAGAACATGAATGGCAGGAGTTGCTGGGTAAAATACAAATGGAGATGATGGCTGTGATGTCGCATGTGGCGACTCCGTCTGTTATTCGTGATAAAAATCCGAACAAAATATCCGAAGATATAGTCCTTGTTTGTGAGGAACAGATCGATGCCCTGTCGGCGAAGATGGAAGATAACGGTTACTTTATCCTGCCTGGCGGCTCTTTGGTCTCCGCTCACTTGCAGTTGGCCCGTACGATCGTACGCCGTGCCGAGCGCCGTCTGTGGACATTGAACCGGAAAGATCCGGTTTCGCCAAAGATCATGCAGTTCGTGAACCGCCTCTCCGATTTGTTTTTTACAATGGCGCGTTATGAAATGTTTAGCCAAGGGAATGCGGAGGAACGTTGGCAGTCGTTTTTGTACAAACGGAAAAAACAACACAATGCCTGAAGATGCCGAAAAAGAGATGTTCACATTTTTGTGAATACTGAAAGAATCTGTTATATTTGTATGCAAATGGCAAAATAGAAATATAATATGATATCAATAAAAGAATATATCGAGTCTAATAAAGACCGTTTCATCGAAGAGCTTTTCTCTTTGATCCGTATTCCATCAATAAGTGCCAAGCATGAACATAAGCCCGATATGGAGGCATGTGCCAAACGCTGGACAGAACTCCTGCTTGCCGCCGGGGCCGATAAGGCGGTTGTGATGCAGACCGAAGGCAACCCGGTCGTGTATGGGGAAAAGATGGTTTCTCCTGGGGCGCAGACCGTTTTGGTCTATTCGCACTATGACGTAATGCCCGCCGAACCACTTGAACTTTGGAAGAGCCGCCCGTTCGAACCCGAAATTCGGGACGGGCGTATCTGGGCGCGTGGTGCAGACGATGATAAAGGGCAGGGCATGATGCAGGTAAAAGGCTTCGAAACAGCCTTGAATCTGGATTTGCTGAAATGTAATGTGAAATTTATTTTCGAAGGAGAAGAAGAGATCGGTTCGCCGAGTCTCGAAGCCTTCTGCCGTACACATAAAGATTTGTTGAAAGCAGATGTTATTCTGGTATCCGATACCAGCATGGTCAGTGCTGAAACGCCTTCGCTGACCACCGGCCTTCGCGGATTGGCCTATTGGGAAGTGGAAGTGGAAGGTCCCAACCGCGATTTGCATTCCGGGCATTTCGGTGGGGCTGTCGCTAATCCGATTAATGTGCTGTGTAAATTGATGGCCGACATAACCGATGCAGACGGACGGATCACGATCCCCGGTTTCTATGACGACGTGGAAGAAGTTTCCCCTGCCGAACGTGAGATGATTGCGCAAATCCCGTTTGACGAAGCCAAGTATAAGGCAGCTATCGGAGTGGATGAACTGTTCGGTGAAAAAGGCTATTCAACGCTGGAACGCAACAGTTGCCGTCCGTCTTTCGATATCTGCGGCATATGGGGCGGTTATACGGAAGAGGGCAGCAAGACGGTCCTTCCGTCCAAAGCCTATGCCAAAGTTTCTTGCCGCTTGGTTCCGCATCAGGATCATGAGAAGATATCAAAACTGTTTGAAGACTACATTATCCGTGTGGCTCCGGCTTATGTCAAGGTGAAAGTGACGCCTAAACACGGTGGACAGGGGTATGTCTGCCCGATCGACCTTCCTGCTTATAAGGCGGCTGAAGAAGCCGTTGCCGTAGCTTTTGGCAAACGTCCGTTGGCCGTGCGTCGTGGCGGAAGTATCCCTATTATCTCGACATTCGAACAGGTCTTGGGCATCAAGACCGTCCTGATGGGATTCGGCCTCGAACAGAATGCAATCCATTCGCCGAACGAAAGCTGTACGCTTGACTTCTTTTACAAGGGAATCGAGTCGGTAGCCGAATTTTATAAACGATTCAATTGATATGACGAATAACGAAATAGTCGCCCGTGCGCTTGCCAATACCGGCATTGCTGCATTGAACGAGATGCAGCAGGCAGTATTGGATGCCGGAACGACAAAAGATATGGTGTTGCTCAGTCCGACAGGATCGGGTAAGACATTGGCTTTCCTTTTGCCTCTGCTGACGACATTGACGGATGAGGACAAAAAGATACAAGCCGTGATCATCGCCCCTTCCCGTGAACTTGCCTTGCAGATCGAAACGGTATTCCGCTCGTTGGGAGCCGGATATAAGGTGAATTGTTGCTACGGAGGATATCCAATCCGCACGGAGAAGAAGAGCCTCGAACATCCGCCGACGGTCCTGATCGGGACGCCGGGACGTATCGTTGATCATCTGGAACGGGGGAATATCAACCTGGACAGTGTGCGTACGTTGATCTTGGATGAGTTTGACAAGTCGCTCGAGCTGGGTTTTCTTGCTGAAATGAAGGAGATATTGGCACATCTCCCCGGTGTGCGCCGCCGGGTGCTGACTTCGGCAACGGCAGCAGTCGATATTCCTGCTTTTACCGGGATCACGGCTCCGGTGCGGTTGTCGTACCTGAAGGATGTGAAGGAGTCGAAAGGGCTGACTTTACGTGTGGTCAAGTCGCCCGTTAAAGACAAGCTGGAAACCTTGTACAAACTTTTAGGCGAACTGAAAGGCGGTTCCGCCCTTATCTTCTGCAATTATCGCGAGACGGTGGAACGGGTGAGCAGCTATCTGACCGAAATGGGGGTGGATAACGAATACTTCCACGGAGGAATGGAACAGCCGGAACGCGAACGTGCCTTGTCGCATTTTCGTAACGGCAGTGCTACTGTATTTATTTCTACTGATTTAGCATCCCGTGGCCTCGATATCCCGGAAGTAAAGAATGTGATCCATTACCATCTTCCGGTGAGTGAAGAGGCATACGTGCATCGTAACGGGCGTACGGCGCGTATGAACGCGGAAGGAGTCGCATATCTGATTTTGAACGCGGAAGAGACGGTTCCCGAATATATCACCCGCGAGCCGGATGAGTTTTTCTTACCGGAAGTGGCAAAAAAGCCAGTGCGTTCCGAGTGGGTAACGCTGACGATCAACCGGGGAAAACGGGACAAATTGAGCAAAAAAGATGTGGTCGGTTTCCTCTTTCAGAAAGGCGGACTGGAAAAGGACGATTTAGGTATTGTCGAGATAAAGGAAAGCTGTGCTTTCGCTGCTGTCAAGCGGGACAAGCTTCCCGGATTGCTGGACCGCATCCGGAATGAAAAGATAAAGAATATGAAAGCCAAGTTTGTAGTATGAGCCTGTTGATAAAAGGCGTCTTATTGGATGACGCCGTGAGAGATGTTTATATCGAAGGAAACAAGATCAGACAAATCGGCACGGACTTGCAAGTACAAGCGGATCAGGTTATCGACGGAAAGCGTAAGGCTTTGATACCCGGCTTTGTGAATGCACATACACATGCAGCCATGACGCTTTTCCGTGGTTTCGGAGACGACATGCCGCTGATGCCCTGGTTGGAGCAGAAGATCTGGCCGAACGAAGCCAAATTGACATACGAAGATATGTATTGGGGCACGAAACTGGCCTGTCTTGAAATGATAAAAAGCGGAACGACAACTTTTTCCGACATGTATCATCAATACGAAGCGACTGCCGATGTGGTGGAAGAGATGGGAATGCGTGCGTTGGTGGCAGGCGCTTGCTTCGACGGCTTCAATCCGGAGCGGGCGGAACGGTGCAAACGCGAGAATGAAAGGCTGATGGCTGAAGTTGTCGGAAATTATAGTGATAGGATACGATATGCTGCCGGTCCTCATGCCATCTATACGGTCTCCGGCGAACTGCTGCAATGGATACATAGTTTTGCTGTTGAACATGATGTTCCCATCCACCTGCATTTGGCAGAAACGGAAGGGGAAGTCCGTGACTCGGTTAAGAAGTTCGGGCTGACGCCCGTACGTTACTTGAATAAGTTGGGTGTGCTGTCTCCTCGCCTGATCATCGCACACGGTATTTATGTCGATGACGATGAAATCCGTATGCTGGCCGATCATGATGTGAAGGTTGTGCATAATCCTGCATCCAACATGAAACTGGCTTCCGGCATCCAATTCAAGTTTTGTGAGATGCGAAAAGCCGGTGTGACCATTGCTTTAGGAACTGACGGCTGTTCTTCTTCCAATAATCTGGATATGGTCGAGGCAATGAAGCTCGCTTCGCTTTTAGGCAAGGCTTGGCGAAAAGATCCGGAAGCGATTCCTGCCGGTGAAATATTCAAGGCTGCGACAGAAGCCGGTGCTTTGGCTCTCGGTCTGAAGGCCGGACGGATTGCTGAAGGCTATCTGGCTGATCTCTGCCTGGTCGATTTGAATATCCCGGCTTTTATCCCGAATCATAACTTTATCTCCAACCTCGTGTATGCAGCAAACGGCAGTTGCATCGATACTGTTATCTGTGACGGTAAGATCCTGATGCGGGATAAAAAGGTTCCTGGTGAGGAAGAGATTATGGAGCGCACAGCCGAACTTGCTTATAAGTTGGTAAAGGTCTGAATAATAAATTTGAATGTATATGAATACAAATGACAATACAATTTATCGGGAAGCAGCCGATTTCCTGTCATCCCGTATTACCGGTAATCCGGAAACCGCTATTATCTTAGGCAGTGGCTTGGGTTCCCTTGCCGACCAGATAGAGGAGGCCGTGGTTATTCCTTATGCAGAGATCCCGCATTTTATGCATTCGACAGCCGCAGGACATAAAGGAAATTTCATCTGTGGCAGGTTAGGAGGAAAACAGGTGCTTGCCATGCAGGGCCGTTTCCATTATTATGAGGGTTATACGATGCAGCAAGTGACATTCCCGGTCCGGGTGATGAAGCTGTTGGGAGTGAAGAACTTGTTGGTTTCCAATGCGGCAGGTGGCATCAATACGAGTTTCAAAGTCGGTGACTTGATGATCATATGCGACCATATCAATATGATGCCAAATCCGCTGATCGGCCCCAATGACGAACAGTTCGGAACCCGTTTCCCGGATATGACGCGGGCGTATGACCGGGAGTTTATCCGCCTTGCCGAAGAATTTGCCGCATCTCGCGGCATCTCGTTGAAGAAAGGTGTCTATGTCGGACTGACAGGTCCCTCTTTCGAGACTCCGGCAGAGTATGCTTTCTACGGAAGGGTAGGAGGCGATGCAATCGGAATGAGTACGGTTCCGGAGGTGATCGTGGCCCGTCATGCCGGTCTGCGTGTATTCGGTATGTCTGTGATAACGAACGAAGGCTATCATTTTGCCGATGATTTCGTCAATGACGGAGCCGATGTGATTGTTGCTGCCAATAAGGCGGCTGCGGTTATGACCGTCCTCTTCCGTGAATTGGTCAGCAAGATATAAAAGAACATTCTTATTCTTTTTGAAAATATGAAGAAATAAAGGTACGTTTTTTTGTAAAGTTCCTATCTTTGTGTTCAATTCAATCAATGTAATAAAATAAACTTTTTTCTACCCATGAAGAATTCCAGAAGAGACTTCCTTAAAAAGGGAGCATTGGCAGGGTTCGGCGCCCTGATGATCCCGGAGATCGCAAAGGCCGCGGTAAAAGAAAATACATCTGTACATGCTCCGAAGATTAATCTGAAAAAAGATTGTGTGATCCTTTTCCAGGGTGATTCCATCACGGACTGCGGTCGCGACAAGAATAGTAACCGTTGCAATACGATGGAACAGTTCGGTAGTGGCTATGTGCTCTTTACCGCTACGCAGTTGTTAGAAAAGAAAGCGGCTTTACAGCCGAAGATTTACAATCGTGGCATCAGCGGCAATAAAGTCTATCAGCTTCGTGAACGCTGGGAAATCGACTGCCTTGCTTTTCAGCCCGACGTATTGAGTATCCTGATCGGGGTGAACGATTACTGGCATACGTTGACGCATGGTTATAAAGGAACGGTCGAGACATACGAAAACGATCTGCGTGCCTTGTTGAAGTATACGAAAGAGAAACTCCCGAATACACAGATAGTCCTTTGCGAACCTTTCACTTTGCGTGACGGGGCGGCTATAGAAGATTCCAAATGGTATCCGATGTTCGACGAATTCCGCAAGTCCGCCCGTAAACTGTCGGAAGAATTCAATACTGTGTTCGTGCCGTTCCAGTCAGGTTTCGATGCAGTGGTGAAACAGGCTCCGGCACGTTATTGGTCGAATGACGGCGTACATCCAGATTTGCCCGGTCGTCAATTGATGGCTAACATGTGGATGGAAGCGACTGGATTAAAGTAAAATATGATTTTGAGCGGGTGTAGGCTGTAAAAATAGTACAAAAAAGTGCAGTCAGGTTTTGGAAAATAAAAAAATACCTCTATCTTTGCACCCGTTATCGCGGAAGTAGCTCAGTTGGTAGAGCATAACCTTGCCAAGGTTAGGGTCGCGGGTTCGAGTCCCGTCTTCCGCTCCAATCGGTAACAGAGGCGGTATGAGGCCGCTTTTTTAATGTACT